>ERZ779697.774-NODE-774-length-14218-cov-2.02295_pt1 | contig 14218 bp, 9 predicted proteins | sample MGYA00511881_ERZ779697 | MGnify/ENA primary metagenome ERZ779697 (study PRJEB29588, sample SAMEA2148105) | human gut metagenome | biome: human gut; feature: human-associated habitat; material: faeces | place: Denmark | collected 2008/2010 ... | reverse complement strand
AAAAGGCATTCATTTCTGAATGCCTTTTTTGTTATTTCTATCTTATTTCTTCGCAGTTGCCAACTCCGTTTCAATCGGATCGTCGTACTGTTCCTGCAATTTATTCAGTTCGGTTTTCAGACTGTCGATCAAGGCTTCATTGCCCGGTTCATTATAGATATTATGCATTTCCATCGGATCGTTTTGCAGATCATAAAGTTCCCACACATCGATATCATTATAGAAATGGATTAATTTATAGCGGTCGGTACGAACACCATAATGACGTTTTACTGCGTGTTCCGCCGGATACTCGTAAAAATGATAATATAAAGAAGTACGCCAATCTTTCGGCTTTTCACCTTTCAACAAAGGCAAATAAGAATCACCCTGGATATCTTCGGGAACAGGGACGCCCGCCACTTGAAGGAAAGTCGCTGCATGGTCGATATTCTGGACCATTTCGGGGATGTCGCCTTTAACACCGCCGGGAAAACGAACCAACATCGGTGTACGGAAAGATTCTTCATACATGAAACGTTTGTCGAACCAGCCATGTTCACCCATATAGAATCCCTGGTCGGAAGTATAAACGATAATAGTATTTTCCAATAAACCGCTTTTCTCCATATAATCCAACACACGCCCCACATTACGGTCTACGGAATGGATCACACGCATATAATCGTGCATGTACTGTTGGTATTTCCATTCAGCCAACGCCTTCCCCGTCAACTTCTGTTCCTTGAATTTCTTAATAATAGGATCATAATGTTTGTCCCAAGCTGCCTTTTGAGCCGGAGTCATCCGGTTATATAAATTACGGCCATTTTCTTCAAGGCCGGTAGTCGTATGGATCTCATTTTCCTTATCTGCCATCTTCAAGTCATAGACGAGATCCATATCCTTGATAATATTCATTTCCTGTTCGGATGCGGCAATACGCCCTTCATATTTGTCATAAAATGTTTCGGGAACCGGGTAAACGACATCTTCATACAAATCCAAATCACAGGTATCCGGCATCCAGGTACGATGGGGCGCTTTGTGGTGGAGCAAGAGACAGAAAGGTTTATTCTTATCACGTTTGTTATCCAGCCAGTCCAAAGCTAAATCCGTCGTGATGTTCGTAGCATAGCCTTCGATCTGCTTTTTCTCTCCGTTATCGATAAAGTACGGATTATAATAATCCCCCTGTCCGATCAAGATATTCCAGTAATCGAAACCGGTAGGATCGGATGTCAGATGCCATTTCCCTACAACTGCAGTCTGATAGCCGGCTTGTTGCAACAACTTCGGGAATGTCTGCTGGCTGCCGTCAAAACGTTTCGTATTGTCGGTAAAGCCATTCTTATGGCTATGCTTGCCCGTCAGCAAACAGGCACGACTGGGACCGCTTAAAGAGTTGGCGACGAAACTGTTCGTAAACCGTACGCCTTCATTAGCAATCCGGTCGATATTCGGAGTTTCGATAAAACGATGATCGTAAGCACTAACTGTCTGATAAGAATGATCATCGCACATGATATAGAGAATATTCATAGGCTTCTCCGACACCCCTTTTTTGTCCTTTTGGACACAGGCAGGAAGAGTTACGGCTACCAAACCTGTCAAAAGAAATAGTTGATTAGTTTTCATGATACATTATGTTTTTTGTCTGGATTTGGCAAAATTAAACAGAGCGAACGGAATAATCACTATCCGGACTAAAAAATATATAAAAAAGTCCCGAAACTTTATTCCGGGACTTTCCTTTACCTCTTACCTTTCTTATTTGTCATAATACGGCAATTTGTACGGATTTCTGTATTCGTACCAGTACAAACGATGTGATTCGGCTTCCCTATCGCCATTAAAGCTCAACGTTGCCGGATCCCAATGAACAGGACGTCCCAGTTCACGGGCAATGTTTTGCAAGCAGCAAAGCGTATTCGTACTACAACCGACTTCAACCGGAGCAATCGGATTCCGGCGTGAACGAACGCAATCGATAAAGTTCTGCATATGCGGAGAGCTTACTTCATATTCTCCCTTCCCGACTTTCTTTTCCTCTTTCGGCAACAAGGAAGGATCGGAACATTCGATATAACCGCGAGCGACTTTCAACCACCCCTTATCGCCGATAAACTTGATACCTTGCGCGTTGGCATTATCTTCACGATAAGGTTGTTCGGTCATCACGATACCATTAGCATATTTCATCGTCGCATATTCTGTGCCTTCATATCCTTTCGGGATAAACTCTACTGGACCGGAGCCGTCCATACCGATGGCCGCCTGTGCAATATCGAACATATGAGCCCCCCAATCGGCTGTATATCCGTTTCCGGTTTCCTGATACCAGCGCCATGCCCCCCACAACTTCTCGTTCTGTTCGGGTTCAAGAGAGATAGGAGGACAAAGATCAGGATGATAATGAATCTTCGGATCGTTCAACGGTCCCATCCACTGATTGAAATTCAGATTACCGGGGACATCCATTTCCGGCAAGTCCAATGGCTTGGGGGGTTCGCCGACACGGGCGTATATCTTTTCGATATGGCCGATCTTACCGGCACGAACCAACGCAATCGCATCCTGAAACTCCTTACTCGAACGCTGCTGGCTACCGATCTGAAAAACCCGATTATTATCGCGTACGGCACGAGCAACAGCCAGACCTTCCGTAATCGTATAAGCCAACGGCTTCTGACAATAAACATCCTTACCGCTCTGACAAGCATGGATAGCAACCAATGCATGCCAGTGGTCAGGTGTTGCCACTTCAATCACGTCGATATCCTTACGGTCCAGCACATCTTCATAAAATTCATACATATCGCAACGGGGAGCTACATTCAGAGACTTCTGCCAAGCCTCGACACGACGTTTGAAACGTTCACGTTTCAAGGAATCCACGTCACAACAGGCAGCGACCTGCACCCCAGGACAAGTAGAGAAACTCTTAAAATCGGATAAACCTTGTTGCCCTAATCCGACAAACCCTAAAACGACACGATCACTCGGTGCGATACGCACCCCATTTACAGCCCAGCTGGGCAGGATAGTCAAACTTGCCAATCCAAGAGCGGAAAGGCCGAGAAACTCTCGACGGGTTACACCCTTCTTAGTGTTTTCTTTCATGGTAATTCAAAATATATTGGACTAAAAAATTATTCGGACAAATATAGGTATTAAATATCAAAACAACACATCTATCCCATCTAATTTGAATGAATAGGGCCTCTTTTGGAAATCATTCTTGCGGGTAATATTTTTTAACATTCTATTTGATAGCAAATTTCCTGATTAAGGTATCAAAATGACAATAGAGGAAAGAAGGTAGAAAAAAGGGTTCTTTTGGTGTGATTGCCCTATAGAAAAGATGTCGTTTATTAAAAAAATTATGGCTTTCCATTTCATAATTATGAATCAGGAAAGCCATAACGATATATCAAAATACGTTTGTATCAGAAAGCGTAGCCGAAACCGACGTTCAGGTAAATCGGATACATGGCGAAAGTAATTGTATCGAAATCTTTCTGAAAGATATCATTCAATCCCCAAGTCAGGTCTGCATAGACATTCAAATGCTTAAAAGCACGCCATTCGGCACCTAACTGCGCACCCCATTGGAAGCGGCGAAGGTTTTTCGAGAAGTCATAAGGGGCATTTTTTCCATCGGCAAAAACGACCTTATTACCGGTAGGATCACCTTCGCGCAAATAACCATCATACACGTTTCCGGAAAAATCACCCTCCAACATATAGGCAAAATACGGTCCCAGATTCATACTGAAGCGACGATTAAACTGATGAGTAGCCAAAACCGGAAAAGACAGATATGTATTCTTTACATTAGTCTTCACATATCCAGTCCAATTTCCTTTTATGCGTTCACCCCCTTCACCGATGATTTCCATTCCATAATTTTTCACATTGGCATTCGTTTTCATCCCTTTGCTATCCAAACGAATACCGATTCTCATTCCCCATTTTTTTTCTTGATCGAACCACTTTGTCACATTCCCCTCTATCGCAACAGCCATAGTAGGATTATACCCCGTTATATCACGAATCTCAACGGGCAATGGTATCGGAGCCGTTCCCCCTATGTTAAAGCCGGCTTTTACCTCATACTCCAAACCGATCAATGCAGAATTGATAATTCCCTTATTCCGGTCTTCTTGTCCAAAAACCGAAAACGTTACCAGCAGCAAGGCCAGTACACAAATTGATACAATATTCTTTCTCATCACAATAATCTTTTTTAATCTGCTGCATGAATCAGTTCCACTTCATCGATATGCAATGTACTGCCGACAGCACCTCTGAAATAATCCCCTTCAATACTGGAAGAAAAGACAATAGCCACATTATATTTACCAGCTTTCAGTTTATCTTTATCTACAGTTTTTCCAGTCTTTGTCACAAATGGCAAATAAAACTCCGTCCACTCATCCGTTTCCTTCCGGTCTTTCTCATCAATGCGAGCTATGGATATCAAATTAGGATGATCAAAACGGTTCGTTGCATCCAATGTTTTTGTCTTTTCATCTGTCTCGTAAAAGATTGCATAAATATCCCACGTATCCTTTTTATCTTTTACAATATTTCCATTCTCATCTTTATAAACTTCACCTGCCTTATACTTATAATACCCCTTCAAGTAGGTCGGTATATGCTCGAACGGAACTCCGAACATTGTTGCTTTCAATGGGTCGGTCAATGCGTTCCCTAACGTACCCATAAAAAGATTACCGGCAGCAATAGGCATACCCAACTTCGAACCGAAATCCCCTGTCGACTTTGTTTCCAACTTTACGCATTTGCCCATTTTTCCTTCCGCATAAGAAGAAGTCGGAAATGATGCCGGATCTTCCGTACCTGCACCAGTCAAAGCAAAACCGGTATTTCCACTGGCCCAATCCATTACCCATTTTCCCTCAGAATCATTCTCATAGAAAATATTATAAACATATTTCAAAAGCGAACTCTTGTAATCCTTTACATTCTCAAAATGATATTCCGAGCTAATTCCGGCAATAATATAAGTAACTTGATATTCTTTCTTCCAATTTCCATCTTCAGAAGTTACCGTATAAAATTGCGGAGTCGTAAAGTCACGTTCGGTCCCGCTGGCCGGAGAAATGGTTGCACCGGGAGTCAATGTAAATTCAGGTGCCTGATGTGTCAAATCGGCATCGGCCGTTACCATCAATACTACCTTATTATTTTCTATAATTGGATCACGTTTCAAGATATCTCCCGGCACTGTACAAGTCAATATATCCGCTTCTGCATTCAACGCTTCGTCACGAATACACGAAACCAGCGTAATTCCCAGCAAAAGGCATACAATAAAATAAGTTACTCTAATCATCTTATGTCTGTTTTACAAATAATAGGTTTTCCTTAAAAAGCAAACCGGATACAAAAATACGCTCCTTTTCCCAAAAAGCCACCGTATTTATATTTTTATCACAGTTTTTATTGTATCGCTCACCTATTATTTATACATTTGGCTCAACAACTTATAATATCTAATTCATAAGACCATGACAACACGCAGAGATTTTATCCGGCAAGCGACCTTATTAGGAGCCGGACTTTCCATGAGTCCATTCTTTATCAACGCGACTCCTGGAAGTGTAGGAGCGAACGACAAAATACGCGTCGGACTAATTGGCTGTAAAGGAATGGGATTTTCAGACCTACAAGCCTTCCTCCGGAATCCGGAAGTCGAGTGTATCGCATTATGCGACATCGACGACGAAGTTCTCAACAGTCGCGCGGCTGAAACTCAAAAAATCACAGGCAAGAAAGTTAAAAACCTATATAAAGACTGGCGGAAACTGATCGATAACAAAGATATCGACGTTGTCATTGTCGGTACACCCGACCATTGGCACTGCCTGCAGATGGTAGCCGCCTGTGAAGCCGGTAAGGATGTTTATTGCGAAAAGCCGTTAGGCAACAGCATTGAAGAATGTAACATTATGGTTCGCGCCGCCGAGAAATACAACCGGGTTGTACAGGTAGGACAATGGCAACGCAGTGATCCGCACTGGCAGGATGCCATGGCATTCGTACACAGCGGGCAATTAGGCAAGATACGTACCGTCCGCGTGTTCTCGTATCAAGGTTGGTGTCCTTCCATCCCGGTCAAACCGGACGAACCCGTTCCCGCAGGAATCGACTATGACATGTGGCTGGGTCCGGCTCCCAAACGTCCGTTCAACCGTAACCGTTTCCATTTCACCTTCCGCTGGTTTTGGGATTATGCCGGCGGACTGATGACTGATTGGGGTGTGCATCTACTCGACTATGCACTATATGGAATGAACGTTACAGCCCCCAACTCTATCATGGCTTCGGGAGGCAAATTCGGATATCCGGATGACGCCTGCGAAACACCGGACTTGCTTCAAACAATTTATACATTCGATGACTTCACCGTCATGTGGGATCATGCAATCGGTATCGACGACGGAGCTTACGGGCGCAATCACGGCCTGGGATTTGTCGGAGAAAACGGAACACTGGTTGTCGATCGCAGTGGCTGGGAAGTAATCCCCGAAAAGGTAAGCGGCAAAGCCCGCATGGAAGCGGTTCCATTGAAGAAAGCATATGGTGAAGGCGGTTTGAACCTGCATGTCAAGAACCATCTGGAATGTATCAAATCGCGCAACCGCAACTGTAATGCCAGTATCGAAATCGGCGCCCATATCGCCAAGTTCTCCCAATTAGGCAACATCGCCTACCGTACCGGCAAGAAACTGACTTGGGACGGAAAGAGTTTCCATGACGCAGAAGCAGACAAATATTTATGCAAGGAATACAGGACACCTTGGGAGTTACCGAAGATTTAAACCAAAAGGGGTTGTGTCAAATACAGGCACAACCTTTTTTATACAATAACTTGCTCACGTAATGGATTATCTATACTTTTGCTTGAACGAAAAATCAGAATAGGAACAGATTATGAAGATAACAATAGAAAACGGGAAAGAAACAGTCATCAATCTTTCCGGACAATTGGATACGTTAACCTCCGTCGATCTTGAAAAAGAGATCGCTCCCATCCTGCAGGGGGAAGCGCAAACGGTAGTGCTCGACGGTGCGGAACTGACCTACATCAGCAGTGCCGGACTCCGCCTGCTCCTTACACTGCAAAAAGGGATGAAGAACAAAGGAGGCTCTTTCCGGCTGAAGAATATTCAGAATGAGATTATGGAAATCCTGAATATCACCGGATTCTCTCACATCCTCACGATCGAATAACAAGTATCTTTATTCCGGCAGATGACAAATACGCTACATATAAAGAATGAGCTGAAACAGCTAACCCGTCTATACGCGTTTCTGGACCAGCAAGCCGGTACTTATGAACTGGGAGAACTACAGTCGATGCAAATCAAACTGGCACTCGAAGAAGCCGTGACCAACGTCATCCAGTATGCCTATCCCGACAAAAAAGACCAGGACATCCGTATCGACATGAGCTACGAGAACAAACGGCTGACAATCGTCATAACCGATACCGGCATCAGTTTCAACCCTCTCGAAAGACAGGAGCCGGACCTTACTCTCTCATTGGAAGAACGCCCGACAGGCGGCCTCGGAATTTATCTGGTCAAGCAACTGATGACGGAAGTCAGCTATAGTCGTTCAGCCGGGAAAAATATACTCACAATGGCAAAAGACATTTGTTGATATGGCAGACTTCGACATTAGAGATATAGCAGCGCTCAAAGTAAAGCTGCAAATCATAGAGAAGCTCGTATTGGCCGACTGGATCTTGATTATCCTGTCGATGTATTACGACTGGGGAGGATGGATCACCTGCCTGATCGTTATTCAAATCATCCTGTATATCTACAAATCGAAACTGCGCAAACAACTGAAACAGAAAGAGTATCTCGCCAAAGTGGTAGAAGAGCGAACAATCGAACTCCGTATCCAGCGCGACCAAGTGCTGAATGAATCCAAGAAACTATCCGACGCCCTCGACGCTCTGGCGAAAGCACAGGACGAACTGGTCCGCAAGGAAAAACTGGCTACTGTCGGACAATTGACGCAAGGGTTGGTCGACCGCATCCTGAACCCGATCAACTACATCAACAACTTTGCCGGCCTTTCCGCCAATCTGATCAAAGACTTGAAAGAAAACATTACGGACCAGCAGGCGATCATGTCAAAAGAGAACTACGCCGACAGCATCGAGATTCTCGATATGATCAACAGCAACTTGCAGAAGATAAACGAACACGGCTGCAACACTGTCCGGATCGTCAAAGCAATGGAAGAATTGTTAAAAGACCGTCACGGCGACGTCACTCCAACGGACATCTGCAACCTCTGCAAAGTGAACGTAGACGTGATCCGCAAGCAGTTCAAAGAAGACATTGAGAATAAGCAGATACAGATAGAACTCGACTGTCCGGCAGAACCCACGACCGCAGAGATCAACATTGAGCAGATGAACAAAGTGATGCTCAACCTACTCAAGAACAGCCTTTACGCATTGCTGAAAAAGTTACAGAAAAAGGACTTCACGCCAATCATCAACATACACGTAGAAAAGAGACTGAACGGGACAATTTTTCTCAGCATCCGCGATAACGGCATCGGCATCGAGGACAACATCAAAGCCAAGATATTCGAACCGTTCTTCACCACGAAGCCCACTGCCGAGGCTGCGGGTGTCGGTTTGTACCTCTGTCGTGAAGTCATCCTGAACCACCAAGGGTCCATCATCGTAAAAAGTGAAAAGGATAACTTTACCGAGTTTATGATTACGATTCCTATTTATCAAAAAAGCAACAACAATGAATGAGGACAGTATGAAAGAGTTAGAACGTCTGAGAAAACAGATCAGCCAACAGGAAAAGATGGCTTCACTCGGACTGTTGAGCGCAGGTATCGCACATGAGATACAGAACCCGCTCAACTTCGTGATCAACTTCAGCAAACTATCATGTAAGTTGCTGCAAGATATGGAAGACGTATTGGACGAACTGGAAAGCAAGCTCTCTGCCGAGGTGGACGAGGAGATTAGGGAAATCATGGACGACCTCAAAAGCAACATGTGCAAGATCGAGGAAAACGGCAACCGGGCATCGAGTATCGTCCGAGGCATCCTGCTCTATTCCCGCGGCAAAGACGATGAATATATAGCGACCGACCTCTGCCAGCTGACAAAAGAATATGTATGGCTTTCCTACCATGCTGTCCGCGCCAATAACAAGAGCTTCAATGTTACCATCATAGAAGAATACGACAATACACTCCCGTTGGTCAAAGTAATCCCGCAGGACTTCAGCCGCGCTGTTCTCAACCTGATGAACAACGCCTGTTATGCTGTCTTCAGCAAATCCAAAGGTGTCGCTGAAAATCCTTATAGTCCGACCATCAAGGTAAGACTGGCAAAAGACAGCGACCGGGTACGGTTGGTTATCGAAGACAACGGCCCGGGAATCACGAAGGAGGTCAAAGAGAAACTTTATACGCCGTTCTTCACCACCAAACCGGTCGGAGAAGGAACCGGTCTCGGCCTCTCTATCACCAAGTCGATCATCGAACAAAAACATAACGGAACGATCGAGATGGAATCGGAGCCGAACGAATTCACCCGTTTCACAATCACCATTCCGATTAAATAATCAGAGAAACAACGCTACTATGGCTATAAAAATATTAAGTGTAGACGACGAACTTGACCTGGAAATATTGCTGACTCAATATTTCCGGCGCAAAATAAAGAAAGGTGAATACGAATTCCATTTCGCCCACAACGGACTGGAAGCACTCCAAATGCTGCTTGCCATGCCGGACTTCGACGTGATCCTGAGCGATATCAACATGCCGGAAATGGACGGACTTACGTTACTCACAAAGATTAACGAGATGCGTAACCCTGCGCTAAAATGCATTATGGTATCGGCCTACGGCGATATGGAGAATATTCGTAGTGCCATGAATCAGGGAGCCTTCGACTTCACGACCAAGCCAATCAATCTCGAAGACCTCGAACGAACCATTGAAAAGGCAGCCGAGCAGATCGCTTTCATCAAGCAGGCACAAAGGGAACACACACAATTGGAATCCATCCAGAACGACCTGCATGTCGCCCAGGAAATCCAGCAAACAATCCTGCCCAAGACATTCCCTCCGTTTCCGGAGTTGAAATCGTTCGACTTGTATGCCTATATGAACGCAGCCAAATATGTAGGAGGGGATTTTTATGATTTCTTCCGCATCGACCAGGACCGCTTGGGCTTCGTCATTGCCGATGTGTCGGGCAAAGGTGTTCCCGCCGCAATCTTCATGGCTATCAGCCGGACTGTGATACGTGCCATCGCACTGACCGAAAACTCGGCTTCCATGTGTATGCAACGTTCCAACAACATTCTCTGCCAAGAAAGCGTAAACGACATGTTCGTGACCGTATTCTACGGTATCCTGAATATCCATACAGGCACCGTCACCTACAGTAATGCAGGGCACAACCCGCCTATCCTGATGAAAAAAGACGGTTCCGTTTCCAAAGTACCGTCCACTGGCGACATGATATTGGGGGCGATCAACGATGCCAGTTATCACGAAAAGGAACTGAAGATGTCACCCGGCGACAATCTCTTTCTCTATACCGATGGAGTAACAGAAGCGATGAATACGAAGCATGAATTATACAGCGAACAACGGCTGCTCGAAAACTGCCGGACACTTGCCGGAAAGAACCCGAAAGAGGTTGTGGAAAAGATAACCGAGACGGTTGGCGAATTTGTCGTCGGTGCTGTCCAATCGGACGATATTACATTGCTTTCGATCAGTTACAAAGGGTGACGAAAATGAATTGACCAAATTAAACGCACGAGTTACCAACTCATGAAAATGGATTCCCCCAAAAAATAAATATCCCAGCCTCCAATAGGAAGCCGGGATACTTATCTTTTTTATGTATAGAAATCTTGCTTACTTCAGCAAAGCATCGCGGATTCCCATGATCTCGGCATTAGCAGCACGAGCGCTCTGGATAGAAGCGACTTTTTCTTTCAGCGGAGCAATCGTTTCGCCTAACTGTTTCAAATCAGGATAGTAAGCAGCCAAATCGGCAACCACCTCTTCCAACATGCTGACACGTTTTTCCATATTTGTTGAAAGACCGGCAGAAGTAGCATCACCTTCTACAACCAATGTCGGATTGGCAATTAAACAAGCATATTCGGCAGAAGCAGCACCTAACATTTCAACTTCGGCATCTACTTTGTTTTCAGCAGCCATCTTTTCGATGATCTTGTCTTCCTGTGCGTTCAAGAAAGCCTGCAATTGTTCTTTAGTTGCATCTTTCGGAGCCTGTTCTTTCAGGATATCCAAAACAAACGACACATTCAGGTCTGTAGCCAACTTGGCTATTACGCCTTCCACTTCGGCTGTCGGCTTACCGATCGCTTTCAATACGTTATAATCAGCCATATACATACCCAATGCACGGGCTTTCTGTGTCGGTGTGCTCAATTCAGCAGCCTTGCCAACCGGCATCATATACTTGATATCACCCACATTTACTTTTACTTCACCTGTAGAAAGACGATAAGGAATATCAGAATCCGGCATATCCTTCAACAATTGAATTGTCTCTTGTTTCAACTCCTCAGTCAACAGATCTTTCGGAGCCTTACCTGCTATAACAGCAGCTTCTTCAGTCTTTTCAGCTTCTTCGCTTGTTTTCTTGGCTCCGTTGCAGGAAGTCATTCCAAACACTAATGCTGCTACGGCGAGCATGCTTAATACACTCTTTTTCATATTGTATAATTTAATAATTTATTATTTCGAGTCTTAAAATTCGTTCCGTTTCAAGAAACGTCCCGGAAACTCTGCGAATATAGCGATAATCGACAATAATGCAAAGAAACCTATAACCAATAAATTAAATTTATAAGTAGAAATATGATATCCGGCCCAATTTTTTTCATGGCTGTAGAAAGCGGCACGTCCGAAACGGTTGTCAGGCTCCACATAAACTTGCCCGATCGCTGGGTAGATACGATGGTTCGCTTCCTTATATAGATGACGTCCTCCAGTCCCCATAACCAGGTCTTCTATTGCCATATTATGATGGGCTTTCTTCATCTTCATCAGTTGCCCGGTCCCTTCTTTCCGGCCGCGTTCCTGCTGGATTTGATCGAGATAGGCAGTGAAGTTGTGCGCCCGTTCGTGCAAAGCGGCATCCACTTTGTCCAGATATGCCAGATATCCCTCTCCCTCCATGCGGGGAGCGATACGGGCTGCACGGCTCAATACGGCCAGCTCGTTCTCGACCGTTTTCCGCTTATCGGGATCATCTTTTAGCGCAATCTGTTCTACCAAGCTGCGCACCTCCGGTAAATGAACGTTCTCGTAATATTGCGCCAGATACTTTTCTTTCTCAATCGGGAAATAAGGACGGTTATAAGCGTTGTCGCAGAACTGCTCCACCATCACCGCTTCAAAAGCCCGGCGCGAAGGGATCCCCTCGCCGATCAACGGCACGATGTTCTCATCCGAAGCCCGTGTATTGAGATCGTCAAACTTGATGACCAAGCCGCAAAGCAATATCTGTGGGATCAACAGAAGCGGGATCGTGATATAGATCGCAACAACCGAGCTCATCGTCTGCGAAAGGATCAGCCCGGTCAGATTCGCCAGGAACGACGTTGCCCACAGAATACTCCACCACGTGCCGAACATCTCGCTTCCCACTCCGATAATGGTATTCCCCACCCCGATGAACAAAAGCGATTGCAGCCCCGACACAGCCAATAGATACACCATCTTGGATGTCAGATAGCTGCTCCGGCTCAACCGAAGGAAATGTTCGCGCTTCAGGATCGTCCGGTCCTTTATAATCTCCTCGGCACTGATGCTCAATCCCATAAAGGAGACAACAATGACTGACATGAAGATATAAGACACGAAATTCTTGTTGGCAAGCAACGTATATTCATCCCCGTCCATATAGCGGGTCAGAAGGGCGACGATCAGCGCAAGCAAAGGGGCTTCCAATAGCGTGATAGCCAGATATTGCTTATTCGTCAGCTTCGTACGTATATTTCTTTCCAGGAAGATCAGGAATTGTTTGAACCAGGAAGGTTTCTTCTGCTGGTTCTTCGGTAATGCTTCCTCCTCGACAGGCGAAAAAGCGGGACGGGAAGCAAGATATTCGGCATGCCATTCCTCCGGTGTGAACTTTCGGATATTCGTTTGGTTTCCAGAGTCGTCGATCTTCTTAGAGTCAATGATATTCAAAATCAATTCGGGATTCACATTACCACAGACACTGCACACGCTGATATCCGGATCAGTATACTTGGCCGCCTGCTTGAAATAGGTGATTGCCTCTATCGGGTTCCCGTCATAGATCGGATAGCCTCCTCGGTCAAGTAGCCACAGGCAGTCAAACAACTTATAGATTTCGGACGAAGGCTGATGTATGTTCACCACCACCAATTTACCCCGGTGAGTCTGTTCCTTCAGGAGCATGATTACTTTTTCGGAATCGGAAGACGACAATCCCGATGTCGGCTCGTCAAGATACAGGATAGCCGGCTCACGTATCAGTTCGAGGGCGATATTCAAACGCTTTCGCTGACCTCCACTAATCGTCTTACGAATAGGGGAACCGACTTCGAGCCCCTTTATCTCTTCCAAGTCCAACTCCTTCAAAACCTTTTCCACACGTTGCCCAATCTCCTCGTCCGTCAAACGCGCGAAACAGAGTCGTGCCGTATACAAAAGGTTCTGATAAACGGTCAACTCCTCTATCAGCAAATCATCCTGAGGAACAAAACCGATCAATTGGCGTGCATCCGGAGAGTCGAGCGGATGGCCATTCACGGTGATCATTCCCTTATCGGGACGAATATTACCGTTCATGATTCCCAACAATGTCGACTTCCCGACCCCGCTCCCGCCCATAATGGCAACAAGCTGTCCGGATTCGAGATTGAAAGAGAAGTTATGCAACCCGTTATGGCTGTTCTTAAATGTAAAATCAATATCACGTCCGGCCAGATGAATGACCTCCTTGTGTTCGTTTTTATTAAAAACAGCAAGCAGGTTACTGTAATAGACCGGCAGGAACAAAGGCCCTTTCAGCACACTGCTATGTTGCCAGGCATAAAACATATCCGACGAAAGCGGAATATCATTCATAAATACCTGCCCGTTCCCATGATAGGTGAAAATATGCTTGTCGAAGCGACGGATATAGAGCACA
>ERZ779697.771-NODE-771-length-14240-cov-4.75446_pt1 | contig 14240 bp, 12 predicted proteins | sample MGYA00511881_ERZ779697 | MGnify/ENA primary metagenome ERZ779697 (study PRJEB29588, sample SAMEA2148105) | human gut metagenome | biome: human gut; feature: human-associated habitat; material: faeces | place: Denmark | collected 2008/2010 ... | reverse complement strand
AAAACTCCGATGATGGTCAGTTGACTCTATGGGAAAATTTCTTTGGACAGTAGTGAGACCGATTTATAAATGAAGGGTACGATGCCCTCAAAAGTTTCTCAAAGACAGGACGAATAGACTTCATTGAGAAAGAAGCCAACGCTATCTATTATGGCATCATGGCAACAGCATCAAAGTACAACCTTTCTCTCGACTCTGCAAAGAGAGTAGAAGCAGCCACAGACAAATTCCTTGCAGGTATGGTATGGGATGATTGCAGTAACTTTCGCAAGGAATGTGTTACATCATGGACAAAGATCTTTGCCACAAAGGGAGTCGTTTATACCGAACCCCTTTGTCAAAACTTAATTGCATTTGTCGACCACATGTCATGCAGCGCCGATACCTATGTCTTACTCAGCGGCTCAAACGGATGTGCCGACCAGCTTACGAATTGGGATGGCACACAGAAGGTCGGCTTGGGAACACCAGCCAAGAGACAGACGCAAAAGCGTTGACCTTACACATAATGTATGTCACACAAAAGCATAGTTTCAACAAGTCCAATTTTGGGTAACTCCTCACCAATTCCCACCAATTCCCCAGTTAACAATAAGATTTTTTTAAGATTCATTCTTTATTCTGATTAAAAATACCTATATTTGCACTTGGACTATCATGTCTCAACTGAATATCAGCCCAAGACGAGTTCTTGTAGAAGATATAATGAGACAGCTCTCGCCGTGTGGAGCATGGTAAAATCGAAAGACATATCTGTGCAAAGCGGGCTTGGGTGGGATGATAGTTCAGACATATTGAAGGCGTTTACTTGACGCTTCGTTCTTGACGAGTCGAATCTAGCAAATTCAAAATAAAAGTCTGGAACTTACCAACAGTAGATGTCTCGGGTGTGATTATATCAACCCCGTGGAGACCTTGTAAGCATAAATTGTGTCCTTTCGAATGCAATGTATTGTGCTGTATAGGTCTCTTTACGGATACGATTTCATATCGGCGTGGGCTTCTGCGTTGCCGCCCAAATCCAATAGGTAATGCGAGAAGCCTCTGTATAAAGGACAGCGACAGGTACAGATTCTACACTTTTTCCATATAATAACTTTAAAGCCAACTAAGATTCAATACTATAAGTCTGCTTTTGATGGCCTCCCAATTGAAAAATTGTATCTTGGTAGAAATCTTTCTGATTCGCCTCGTTATACGATAACCGGCGATGGAGGAGTTGACTATTATCTCATTACTTCCTATGATTCTCCCTTTAATAATCTTCCCAAATTGAGGGAATTAACAATAGGCGAAAATGTCGATGTGCTTGGACCTAGTGAAAGGTTTATCACAGAAGTTGAGATGTATGTCACTCCAGGATCTTTTAGAAAGTGTAGCTCATTGGAAAAAGTGAATGTTAAGAATACTATTCCACCGACGGGAGCGGAGTTTTCCAATACAGCATATTCCAAAGCAACTTTAATCGTTCCAGACAATACAGAATCTCTTTATGAAGTAGCAGAAGGATGGAAGGAGTTCATGAATATTGTGGCTGAAACGAGTGCTGGTATAGATGAGATTAATGCTAACAAAAGAAATGAGTACATTTCGGTAATCGGAGAAGGGATTATATATATAGGTGATTCAGTAGAGAATGTCTATGTGTATGGTATTGACGGAAGGCTTATTCTCTCGACGGTCGTAAGTCCAAACCAATCTATCGCATTATCGAATGGTCTCTATATTATTAAAATCAAAAATAAATCATTCAAAGTCAAGATATAATTCCATGAAGGCCGTTTAGTCGGCTCTTGAGTGAATGTTCACTCTTGTATAACTCATGGTTATAATATTATGTTTAACAGCGTAATAAACAGGCATCCTCACATCGGGTAGAACCGCCGTTGTGGGGCACTGCCTCAAAACGATGAAACGGTTCGGTGTTGTTGTGACAAGCCCGTGTTCGTGCGGTCTTACTGGCGCTTTCGGCTCGGTCGGTGGGAGTTTGTAAGATAGCACTGCCGAAGATGGCCTCGTAAGAGGAAATCAGTCGCACAAAAAGTTTAAAGTATTCTTCCCCAGCCCACACAAGGCTGGGGTTTCGTAATTTTAAACGGCTAATTAGTGTTCGCTGAATTAATATTTCGCCAATATCAGAGCGCAGCAGACTTTTCGCTCTTCAAGGTTGCTAACAGCAAAAATAAGCCAAATTTCAGAAAGTGCAAAGACAAAGTCCCCTCCTGACTTCGTCATCGTGTCACCCAAAAGCCCTCGTCAAAGAGTTTAACTATTTTCTGATGCCTTGCCATCAGCATGGTTTGGGTGTAAACCTCCTTGTTCAGAGGTAGCTTAATTTGTATTGTTGTGATTGTCTTAGCCAATGCCAGCACCTTGTCTACGCTCATCTTGATCTCTGAGACTTTCAACATGCGCTCCAATTCCTTGTAGACTTTCAAAGCTACAAAGCAAATGCATATATGAGCTTCGATGCGTCTGCGTGTAAAATGAAACATTGGCGTATCTCTATCTTTGATTTTGCTATACGGAAAGCCCGTTCTACGTGCCAAAGGTTGTGATATGCTGTGTATACATCCTGTATTGGTATATCCGTATTGGTGAGATATCCTTTTAGGCCGTCCCATTTGGAGTCGTCGGCAATACGGTCATAATTGATGGCGACTTTCACCTCGCCATCCATGGATAAGAACTTATTGTAACCTCTCTTGTTGATGTTACCTTTCGTAAGCGCGCCATGCTTGTAAGCCTTTTCCAACCTGCGTATTCCCTTCTCCAGGTTATAGGCATCTTTCTTTGCACGGTCATCTGTATAGCCGACCAGGAGACGGCGTCCGCCTCCTTTGTCATATTCTACCATCTGGCAGTCGCGCTTGGGCTGTTCCAGTATCCAGTTCTTGACTTCCTGACTTTCATTCTTTATCTTCGCACCTATTATATACTTGTAGCCGTGCGCCTCAAGTTCCGCTATATTTGCATTGTTCATCAGGCCGGAGTCGGCCACCACAACGAAGTTCTCCAAACCGTATTTGCTTACAAACTCATTTATCGTCGGCAGCATCGTGTGGCCTTCATATTTGTTGCCCTCATGGATGCAATAGGCAAGCGGATAGCCGCCAAGGCTAACAAGCAGGCCGAGTATGATCTGAGGATTACTGTGACGTCCCTCCTTTGAGAAGCCTGCCTTGCGCAAGTCGTCCTCATAATCCGCTTCAAAGTAAAGTGTGGTGACATCATAGAACAACACACCGATATTTCCACCGAACAGTTTTGCAGTATGGCGCACGCTGATGTCCTGTACGACTTCGTGCTGATGGTCGCTAAGCTTGTCAAGATAGCGATAGATTTTTGAGAGATCCACATCCTCGTCAAAGTGGTTTTTCAGATATTCCACCGTAGCAGCCTTGCTCGTTGGATATGCCAAATGGGCCTTTACAAGCTTGCGGAACACTTCATCGTCAATACGATTGAAACCAATCCGGTCAAACGTGCGGTCCAATATCAAGTCGCAACCATTGAGAAGTATATTACTCACCTGTGACAATACACGACGTACTTCTTCTCGCTCACGGTCACACGCCTCACGCTCCTCACCATACAAATCGAGTTGTGGATGGCGTCGAGATTCTTCCTTGGAAATCCATTCTTTCGCTTCATTGACAAGATTTTCGACCTCATCTTCATTATATGCAACACCAATCGTAGCAAGTTCCTTCATCTTGCCACCGATTTTCTCAACAACAATAACTCCGATATTGCCGGATGGTTATTTCTTTTTGCGGACAAACATAGTTAAAAAACCTTTCGTGTCACCCAATATTTGGTGACACAAAGATACAAAATGTTGTTTATCAACAAGTTATAAAATGTATGTTTTTTGAGTGAGGAAGTCGGGAAAAATAAGCCAAATTTCAGAAAGTGCAAAGACAAAGTCCCCTAAGGGCTATACACTTCAGAAGCGCATCAATTTTGTGGAGAATTCAGGCTACTTGTATTACTCCAACGCTGGCACATTTATCCCTGGCACATTGGAGAATGCTTTGAGAAATGAAGAACCCCAGACTCATTTCCAAAATATTTTTGTCATAGGTTTTTACCATAAAAAAATCCAATTCCGAACGGATAAAAAGAAGGTGACACAAGCAACACTCATCGTTGCTCCTGCATGAATACTTATTGACAATTACTCAGTAAAGTTATCAAAATATCAGTTACAAATGTCATCACAAAAAGACAAATATCAAAAAACAACAAGTTTTTGGGATTTGATACTGTCTAAAACGGATATTGCCTTAACTACATATCCCCCAAAACTTCAATCCCCCTCCCTCCCCTTCAAATCAGCAGGAATGCGGGGGGTGAGCCTGAAATTCATAATCTGAAGAAAAAGTTTCTCTTGAATATTTAGTACTTTTGCACCCGCCTGCTAAATTCGCCATACATTCTGCAGCTCATTTGGAAGAATTATATACAATAAAAATTCTGTGCTGCACAACATTTAAGCACTCATGGACAAAATACAATTAATAGATATACTGGAAAATTCGCCCAGCATAAAACTGCTGAAAATGAGGACTAAGAACCTGAAGTTCTTCCTCTTGTTCCTGCTCGATGTGTTCGACGACAAGACTGCCGTGTCGTGGGAGTATATTCACCAAAGACTTGTAATAAGGTTCGACGGGATGGACGACGACGACATCGAGGAGGAGGACGACGACAAAATGCCTAACACCATTGAAACTAACGAGGAAAAGGCTCGACGATGGATAACCAACTGGACCAACAACGGATATCTGACCAACTATCAGAACGAGGTGGGCGAGGTGATGTATGAGATTTCGGCATACACGAGCAAGGTTATCGACTGGATTGACAACAGTCTGAGAAAGGAGGAATATGTAGGCACGGAGTCGAAGTTCAACTCGCTCTTCGGACAGCTGAAGGAGCTTGTAGAGTTTACCAACGAAGACCGCAGCAAGCGCCTTGAACTGCTGAAGGAGAAGAAGGCCGAGATAGAAAGGCAGATAGAGCAGCTGGAAAACGGCGACGACGTGACGGTGTTTGAGGACTATCAGATTGTGCCGCGCTACAACTCGCTCAACAAGCTCGCCAAGGAGCTGCTGTCTGACTTTAAGGAGGTGGACAACAACTTTAAGGACATCATCAAGCAGATTTATCAGCAGCAGACCGAGAACTCGCAGAAGAAGGAGATTCTTAACTACACCTTCGACGCCTACAGCAAGCTGAAGAACTCGTCGCAGGGCAAGAGCTTCTATGCTTTCTGGGACTTTCTGCTGTCGTCTAACCTTCAGAATGAATGGAAGACCATGACGCAGGAGCTGTTTGAGTCGCTCGACAACAGGCACATCGACGTGCACGACTTCTTCTTGAAGGACATAATTCTGTATCTGTTCAATGCCGGACAGAACGTGTGCCGCACCAACGACAGGATGGCCGAGAAGCTAAGCCGCATAATAAGACAGAACGAGCAGTCGGACTACAGCGTTACGAAACAGACCATAAACGACATAAAGAAGATGCTTATAGGCATAAGCAAAAGGCGCGAAACGCCCGACATAGGCTTCGAGATTGAGGAGATTAAGATAAGGCTGCCGCTGGAAAGGCCGCTCACGCTGGAGCCTGCGCAGGAGATTGAATATAACGACAGGCCTGCCAATGCCGACCTGAGCATGGACGACCTTAACCGCATAGGGCAGCTGTATAACGCCTACTTTGTTGACCGCGAGACGCTGCGCAACAATATCGACGCAGTGCTGAAAAAGAAGAAGCAGGCCACGCTCGGCGAGGTGATTGAGGCATCAAAGGGCATAACCAAGGGACTGACAGAGATATTCGGATACATCAACGTGCTGAAAGGGTACAGCACGACGGTGAATGCCGACAGGACGCAAGACATAATATTTGACACGGAGAACAGGAGAAAGATTGTAATACCCGAAATAATTATAGTCAGAAAATGAGCACAACAGACATAAAGCCTTACTCGAAGGCCATAGTAAAGTTACTGAAAGGAATTGTAGAATATAACGACCCTGCCTGGAACGACATACTGCAATACCAGGCTGACATACAGGCCTACCTCGGCGTGATTGGCCTCGAACTCATTGTCAAGAAGGATGAGGGCTTTGCCTTTGTAAGGCAGGCCATGCTCGACGACGGCAAGACCATAAACCTTGCCACGCGAAGGCAACTCGGATTTGAGATTTCGGTGATACTTATTGTGCTGCGCAACATGCTTTACGAATTTGAGATGAATCCTACCGACTCGCAGGCCGACGAGAAATATGTAACCACAACGCAGATTAAGGAAGAGGTGGAGATGTTTCTGCCCGTGGGATTCAATCAGGTGAAGTTCAAGCAAGACCTCGACTCCAACATATCTAAAGTTATCGACATGGGATTTCTTGCCGAGGTGAAGAAGCTCGAAACCGACGAGACGCTGTACAGGATACACCGCATAATAAAGGAAAAAGTCACACTGGATGACCTTGCCGAATTCAAACAAAAGCTGAAAGAGTATGATACAACAGATGAATCTATTTAACACGACTCCGGAGAAGTCCGGATTCCGACTCGACTATATGGAGATTTACAACTGGGGAACGTTCAACAACAGGGTTTACCGCATAAGTCCCCAGAGGTGCAACTCGCTGCTCACGGGAGCCAACGCATCGGGCAAGAGCACCCTCGTAGACGCGCTGCTCACCCTGCTCGTGCCGCTGAAGCGACAGCGGTTTTACAACCAGTCGTCGGGCATTGAAAAGAAAGGAGCGCGCACGGAGGAGTCGTATGTCCTGGGATGCTACGGAACGCAGCAGAAAGAGGGCAGCACCGAAACCATAACGCTGAAGCTGCGCGACCGAAACGCTCGCTCGGTGCTGCTTGCCTCGTTTAACAATGCCGACGGCAAGGTGGTTACGCTGTTTCAGATACGCTATTTCATCGGGCAGGAACTAAAGACAATATACGGCATAGCCAAGGCACCGCTCGAAATAGGCAAGGACTTTGCGCAGTTTGACTCGCGCGGCGACTGGCGCAAGCAGCTCGAAAAGCACTACAACGCCTTCTCTGCCAAGAAGGTGATCGACTTCTGCAACGGCCCTTATGCCTATGCCGAAAAGATGTGCCTGATGTTCAACATGCGCTCCAACAAGGCCCTTACGCTGTTTAACCAGATTGTGGGCGTTAAGATTCTTGACGACCTCAACAGCTTTATACGCAACAACATGCTCGACGAGGAGCCTGCCGAAGAACAGTATACCGAGCTGCACGACAACTTCCACAACCTGATGGAGGCAAAGATCAACATTGACAAGACGAGGGAACAGATAAACATGCTGAAGCCCATCAACGACAACGCCGACAAGCTGCACGCCATTGAGCAGGACATAAGGCAGCTTGAACAGAACAAGAGCATTGCCGCCTACTGGTTTGCGTCAAGGATTGTAACGCTGTCGGAAAAGAAGATGGCCGAAAACGAGAAGGAACTGCAGAAGCAGAACGACAAGCTGAAAGACCTTACGGCGCAGCTTGAGGAGCTGAACAGGCAGCGCAGAAAGATTGAGGCCGACATAGACAACGACGAAGTGAGCCGGCAGATAGCCTCGCTGACAGAAGAAATAAAGAGGCTGACAAAGGAGAGAGACAAAAGAACCTTAAAGGCTGAGGAGTATAACAAGATTGCAGCCGCGCTTGAACTGCCCGAAAACCCGCTGAAAGACGACTTTGAGAAGAGCCGCAAGCGCGCCGGAGAGGAGAACCTTGACAGGCAGGGCGAGCTGGAGGAGCTGTCGGAAAAGCTGAGACAGGAGAAGAACAAGGCCGACGAGATAAAGAATAATCTGGAGGAAAACGCCAAGACAATAAAAGACCTCGAGAAGAACAAGAACAACATATCGGGCCGAGTGTCTGAGATAAGGGAAGAGATACTGAGGCACACGGGTGCCACGCCCGACGATATCCCGTTCATAGGCGAGCTTATAAGGGTTAAAGACAGCGAGCGTGAGTGGGAGCCGTCGATAGAGCGCATACTCCACAACTTCGCGCTGAGGCTCATCGTTCCCGAGAAATATTATCACACGGTAAACGAGTATGTAAACAGCCACAACCTCAACGGCCGTATCGTATATCACCGCTATCAGGGCTTTACGCCGCTGAAGGAGATGGAGATAAACGACGATGACGACAACCGCCTGATACGCAAGATTGAGTTTAAGCCCGACAACAGGTATGTTGAATGGGTTGAGGACGAGATTTCGCAGAGATACAACTATGCCTGCGTTGACAGCCTTGACGAGTTTGACGATTACAGCGAGAAGGCCGTAACCAAGGAAGGACTGATTAAGTCGGTTGGCAACAAGCACGAAAAGGACGACCGGCGAGAAACCCGCAGCAGGGACAACTATGTGTTGGGATGGGAAAACAAGGAGAAAATAGCCTTCCTAACCAAGGAAATATGCAGGCTGCAGGACGAACTGAAGGACAACGGGGCAAAGATTAAGGCCATAGAGGAGCGGCAGGAAGGGTGCCGGCAGCGCATAAGTCTGCTGAACAACCTGCTGATAGGCTTCGACGACCATGAGGCTATAGACTGGATGTCGTGCGCGCAGGCCATTGAGGAGCTTGAGGAGCAGAAGAAGAAACTTGAGGCTGCCGACAACAAGGGGCAGGCTCTGAGAGAAGAGCTGAAGGCTGTCGAGGCCAAGGTGAGGGCGATGGAGAAGGACAAGGACATCACCAACATCACGATATACAACATTGGCGAGGAGCAGAAAGACCTATCGGGCAAAAGACTGAGCTATCAGGAGTTTGTCAACAAGATTGGCGTAATAGACATGCTCGACTTTGAGCAGCAGCACCCCGAGATGCTCGAAATTCCACTCTACAGCCTCGAGAACCGGCGCAACGCGTTCTACACATATCTGGAGAACACTCTCAGAAGCAAAAGCAACGAGAAGAACGACCTGGAGAAGAAGGTGATAAAGCAGATAATGAAGTTTAAGCGCCCCTCGAAGGAGCTTGCCGAGAAGTATAAGGACTGGAACTCTGACGTGAGCAGTCTGCCCGACGCCGACAACACCGAGTTTATCGAAGAATATCAGAAGCTCTACAGCAAGCTGAAAGAGGAAGACCTGATAAGCTATGAGAATGACTTCAACCAGTATCTTCAGGACACGATGAACATCAAGGTAAACTCATACAAATGTTTCTTTGAGCATTGGGAGGCCGACATCGACAAGGCGATAGACCATCTGAACAGGTCGCTCCGCGAGATAGTGTTCAACAAGGATCAGGGCACCTACATACAGCTTACCGCCACCAAGAAGCAGAACGCCGAGACCAAGGAATTTTGCAGTCTGCTGAGGCAGGCCATACCCAACGTACACGAGGTAAACTCTACGACAGACGGCCGCCAGCGCCACTTTGAGGAGCACATAGAGCCGTTCATGAAGAAGCTTGAGGACGGGCTGTGGCGCAGCAAGGTTACCGACGTGCGCTCATGGTTCACCTACAGGGCCGAAGAGTTTTATCAGGCTACGGGCAGCAAATACAAGACCTACGAGAGCATGGGGCAGCTGTCGGGCGGCGAGAAGGCGCAGCTTACCTACACCATACTCGGCTCTGCCATAGCCTATCAGTTCGGGTTCACCGAGAGCGGCCTCGAGTCGTCGTTCAGGTTTATAGCCATCGATGAGGCTTTCAAGGCGCAGGACGAGGACAAGGCGCGCTATCTGCTCGACCTCTGCAACCAGCTACATCTGCAACTGCTCGTTGTTACGCCGAGCGACAACATACACATAGTTGAGAACAACATATCGTTTGTGCATTATGTAGAGCGCAAAGGCGACGAGTCGGTGCTCTACAATATGCCCATCGTTGAATATAAAGAAGAATATAAACGGAGCAAGACGTCATGATAAAGGCAGCTGAAATAAGGAGCAAGGCCGAGAACAGATACATACGCTATCTGCAGGATGTTGCCTCGGGGGCAGACTTCGAGAGGATAGTTATTCCGTGCAACAAGAAGCCGAGCGACGATTTTGCCGTGTATCAGGCTGAGCTTAACGACATAACCGACAACTCCAAGGAGAGGCGCGGCTACGGATATACGGTGATATGGCAGACCGTAAGGCACAAGAAATTGGGCGAGCAAGACCTGCCCAAGGAGATAGCCTTCGACACAGAGGCCGACTTTCTTAAGTTTATCCGAAAAGAAGCCGAGGCAAGGCAGTTCAAGCATGACGTAAGCTCCATTCTGTCTGCCTTCCCTGTACTTGCCGGCTGGGTTAAGGCTCATCCGCTTAAAGTAGTGGCCAACTCGGCCGCATGGCCCGGCCTGCTTAAGGTATTGCGCTATTTCAGCCTCAACCCCAGGCCCTGTATGTATATCCGCGAGCTGCCAATAGAGGTTCACACCAAGTTTGTTGAGCAGAACATGGGAATACTCCGCGAGCTGCTCGACATCGTAATAGCCGGCCATATAAACACTGACGAGAAACGTTTTGAGCCGCGTTTCAGCCTTAAATATGACGAGGAACTGATACGTGTGCGCTTTCTCGACGACAGTCTTGCCCTGTCATGCGCGGCAGGACTGAAGGACATAAGCCTGCCCGTGAGCCAATTTTGCGCCGTCAGCTGGAAGGTGCAGTCGGTGTTTATCGTAGAGAACAAGGTCAACTTTCTCACCTTTCCTCCCGTGGCCAATGCCCTTATTATATGGGGGCACGGCTATGGCGTGGCAAGTCTTAAGGCGGCGTCATTACTTGCCGGCACCCCACTCTACTATTGGGGCGACTTAGACGCCCAAGGCTTCGAGATTCTGTCGCAGTTCCGCGGCTATTTTCCGCAAACCAGAAGCATCCTTATGGACAGCGCCACCTTCACCCGCTTTTTTGAGAACGATGAGGGCAAGCCCAGCAAGGTGTCAGCAGACCTGAACCTTACCGACGAGGAGAACAGCATATACCAAACGATAAAGGCTAACAACTGGCGACTGGAGCAGGAGAAAATCCCGCAGAGCTATGTCGTTGAATATATAAAAGAATTATTCAATCAGTAACGACAAATCGTCATCAACACTCTTCACGGCACAACCTTACTAATTACCCCAAATCTGTTATCAAGATTCGGCATGTATTTTTACTTTATATTGAGCTGATTTTCGTTATATCTTTAGCAGGCATAGCATGCTATGTCAATGAAAAGTCGAACAAAAAGACGGCAATGTGAAACAGAAAGACGCTAATAGAAAACAAGAAAACGGCTGAAAACATGAATGTACAAAACAGCTAAAACTATGTGCGGTCTGATACTCTATTGTGGTTTAACGCATCATGATGTATTATTGTTCACGACATATCATCATGATGCGTATTTTTTTGTAATTATTTTTCATTCCGCCCGTTCATTTAACGCTCTCAGAACACCCATGCTCTCGTTCAATCCGTGATTTTGGGCGAAAAAGGCCAAAAAGTCGTGTATTTTATTAACATGCTTACAGTCAGCTACTTACAACGATCTTCGTCAAAAGTCATAATTGTTAAAAAACATAACCGGGCCACTTTCTATGTGAAAGTGGCCCGGTTACGTATCCAAACATGCCCTTTCAGATAACCAAAACACAGGTTTTAGGCTCTGAAAAGATAGATTTTGGGGGAATTTATTGCTTTATTTGTAAATGTATGTTAATGAGATAACATTCATAGTGGCATTTCATTAATATACGTTTACTTTTCATTTCCCAGATTGAAAAATATTTTTGTCATAGGTTTTTACTGCCATTCAATTAAATTAAGTAATGATTTTTATTGAAATAAAATATATCTGAATTTTGTCTTTTCCAAATAAAAATTGTCTTTATAAATTCCATTTAGCAATATTAATTCAACATCATTTTTTACAAATCATCTAAAACAACTCCTTCACCTCCACATTCAAAGCAGATTCCATTTTCATAATATTTATACTGTGGCAAATATCCTGTTCCATTACATCTCCGACATATCGAAGCGTATCTCACAGGTATCTCATTATTTGATGTTTGATATATTGGTACAGATGATAATTTATGCCTATTCTTGTGACACTCTGAACATAAAGTTTCTAAAGCGTCATTGTCATATTCCCATGGTTTCTTTCCTAAAACATAATATTTGTGATGCACATTTAATCTTTTCAGTTTTAATAATTCAAACTCTGATTTATTATCTTCTTTGCTATATTTAAGAAAAAGATTATAACATTTCCGCTCGAAATAAATATGAACATTGAAAGTTATGTCCACAGAATTTAATGCCTTACAAATCTTATTTTCTTGTTCAATTCTTGCATAATTAGTTTTTCCAAAATCAACATTAAATCCAAAGGCATTAAATTTAACATATTGAATATTAAAATCATCATATAAACAATTCAAATTTCTAGAAGAAATCCTTTCTATAGCACAGTCGGTAAATGGTTTATCAGAAACAAACTTATAATATGAGTTTAAATGACAATCCCCCTTCAGTGAAAATTCATTAAAAAAACAAATATCATTAAATTTTTTAGATTTGAAACTTCTAAATTTATTATCATAAACATTTTTCCATTGTACATCTTCACATAATTGCATTAGATTTTTTCCTTCAAAACTTAATTTATTATCAAATAATTTATCAATATCACTAATACTATTAATTTTAAAAGGAATATTATTCTGAATCCCCATACAACCACATTCTTGACATACAAAATTATCTCTATTCAGTATTGTTTCAGATTTTCTTTTCCATTCATCCTGCTCTAAAAGCTTTTTTTATATTCATCACTATCCATGCCACGTATATTATAAAATTAAATTTACAAAATAAGTTAAACATATTATACTTGCAAAGATATAAAAATTATCAAAAGCTATTTAAACATTGGCATTTATTTTGTGTCTTTGATAACAGGATTTTAAACAAATCACCTAAGGATCATTCCGTTGTAAAAACATCTGCTTGGCTAACCAATATTTTTACAGCAAGATTTTTATCAACATTGACAATGTTTAGTGCAGGCAATGTTTTGGCAGCACAATCTTAGAGCTATTCTGATTCATTGCTGCCCGATAAAATTATTGATTTCACCCATGGCTTCTATTAAACAGATAAATAATTTATCATCAGCTAATAACAAGTAAAGCATTACATTTCAATGAAACTCTGATACAAAAATATGACAATAAAAATACTGATTTTAAATTTGCGCCATTGAAATTTTTTGTATATTTGCAGTGCATTAGTTTAGCTGATGCATTTTTTAATAGCTCAATCGCTCTCGAATCACCACCTCGACACAGATAGAGCTAAAGAATATACATTGGGATTCGTGCCTTTAGGCGCGGACTTCTCCATAGTATATTCGGGCTTGTGGTGAGCCAGAGAGCGTATGGCGAATGTCTGCGCTTTTTTGTCCATCCCAGTATTGTATAAATATTAAAGTTATTAATTTATATCAATTAAAATAGTTTAATTATGAAGAAAATTGTATTTATTTTAATGGCTCTTCTAGCATTATCTGTTAAAAGCTTTTCACAGAATTCTTCAGGAATATATTACAAAGGGGAAAAACTTAATTATTCTCGTGTAATAGGAAAAAGTGTAGGAAATATAGCTGGAGCTTACTTTACATTAGGATTAAGTTCTGCAAAATCAAATAAAATTATTGAAGGAGGTACATCTTCCACTGATATTGAAGAAAATAAGCCTGAATTTACTTTTATTTTTGGCGAAGATAAACAAACAGGGTATATTTTTACAAATATAAAGAATATTGATAATATGCTTCTTGTTAAATTGCATGAAAAAAAGAACAAAAGAAATCTTCGTACAGGAAAATATGGACTTACTGGTGTTAACACAGGTATTGATGAAAATGACGTTATTCCTTTATCTGTTGAAAAAACTGATGAAAATACAGCAATTGTAAAAGTAAAAAATAAATTAGAAAAAGGTGAGTATTGTTTTTATTATATAGGCAATGCTCCAAGTGAAGATTTAACATTTAATGGAGTTTTTGATTTTACAATCAAATAGAAACTCTATATTAAAAACTTTTAAGAGGAATCAGTCATATCTTAACTGATTCCTCTTTTTATATATAAATATCAGTTATCCTGAAAATTTTCCTAAAGATCAAATGGCAATAATATTAAATGAATGTCCGCATGTTCCCAAATTAGCAAAGTTTAAACCGCC
>ERZ779697.769-NODE-769-length-14264-cov-2.05018_pt1 | contig 14264 bp, 8 predicted proteins | sample MGYA00511881_ERZ779697 | MGnify/ENA primary metagenome ERZ779697 (study PRJEB29588, sample SAMEA2148105) | human gut metagenome | biome: human gut; feature: human-associated habitat; material: faeces | place: Denmark | collected 2008/2010 ... | reverse complement strand
GCTCGAACCTGGGCCTCGATGCCCGTACCGTACAGGACTACGAATTCTGGTCCGCTAAAACGAGTAATCGTGGCATGGGGACTTCTTATGCGAAGAATGCCGTTGACAAATACACGATGTTTACTTTGGAAAACATGCTTTTCTATGATAAGACGTTCAACGACAAACACATCTTGGGCGTGACTTTATTGCAGTCCATTCAAGAAGACAAAAGGGAAAGTGTGAACGTCGCAATGGAGAATCTGCCGGCCGATAACCTGAAATATTATGATCTGGGGTCGGGCTTGGTGACCAATACGATCGGCAGCTCGATGATCAAGTGGAATATGGCTTCTTTCATGGGACGTATCAATTATAACTATTTAGGACGTTACCTCCTGACGGTTTCTGCCCGTTATGACGGTTCGTCTCGTCTGGCTGACGGACACAAGTGGGTGCTTTTCCCTTCTGCCGCATTGGCATGGCGTATCAATGAAGAATCTTTCATGTCGAGTACATCCGGATGGTTGGATAACCTGAAATTAAGACTTGGTTTTGGTAAGACTGGTAATTCGGCCGTAGATCCTTACCAAACGAAAGGTACGTTGTCGTTGATTCGTTATCCGTTTGACAATGGTGGAACTCCAACGATCGGATATGCCCCGAATGCGATGGCGAACAGTCTGTTGACTTGGGAAACGACGGACCAGTGGAATTTGGGTATCGATTTCGGTGTGTTGAGAGGACGTATCAACGGGACGATTGACTTGTATATGCAGAATACACATGATTTGTTGCTGAAACGCCAGTTACCGGTTGTTTCCGGTTTTCCCGATGTGCTATCGAATGTGGGTAAAACGCGTAATAAGGGTATAGAAGTTTCTATCAACTCTATGAACATCAATTCGAAAGACTTCCAGTGGACAACTGATTTGATGCTGTCTTCCAACAAGGAAGAAATCGTTGAACTGTATAATGGCAAGAACGACGATATCGGTAGCAAATGGTTTATCGGCCAGCCGGTGAATGTTCATTATGACTACCGGAAAGTAGGTATCTGGCAGAACACGGAGTCAGATCTTGCCGAGATGGCAAAATTCGCCGCCAACGGTACGGAGTTTGCTCCGGGCGATATCAAGATACAGGATGTGAATGGCGACTATAAGATTACGGATGCCGATAAGCAAATTCTGGGAAACCCACGTCCGAAGTTGATTGCCAGTATGGTGAATACTTTCAACTATAAAGGTTTCGACCTGTCGGTCTTTTTATATGCGAGTTTCGGTGCTATGCTGTATAATGATATTTATGCTGTGGAACATTGCGGACGTAACGGCGGTGTGAAAGTAGACTACTGGACACCGAATAACCCGACGAACGCTTATCCTCGTCCGAGTATCGATGAGGAGCGCCCGATCTACATCACATCCACTTATTATGAAAAAGCGGATTTCTTGCGTGTAAAGACAATGACATTGGGATATACCTTGCCGAAGACCTTGACCAATAAGTTCCTGGTGGAGAAACTGCGTGTTTATTTTACAGCCCAGAATCCGTTTATCTTTACCAATTATACGGGTATTGATCCGGAAGCAGCTAAAGTAAATTCGGCCGGTAATCCTGAAACCAACGGTAGTGGTTTCGGCACTCCGAGTGTCAGTTCCTGGATTTTTGGTATAAACTTGACTTTGTAATTTTAATCTTAATAAATCAAAGAATGAAAATGAAATCTGTATATTGCTATATGCTGGCAGGCCTGATGTTATCTGCTTCAAGTTGCAGTAGTTGGTTAAGCGAAGACGATGCACCGGTGATGTCGTACGATTATTATGAAACGGAAGCCGGTGTAAATGCAGCCATTACGGCAGCTTACGGTTTCCTTCGTTGGGGAGTTGGTGGTGAACGTTTCGATGTATTGACCGAATTAGGAACCGATTTGTTCACGGAAGGAGAAGATGGTAGTAATCGTGAATCGTATAATAAATATGCGACACAGTTGAATCCGGACGACGGTATTCTGTATGAAATGTGGGAAAATCACTACAAAGGGATTAGTGATGCCAATATCGCCATGCAGAAGATTCGGGATTCCCAAGACTTGTTGGAGAGTGTGAAAATACAAAGTTATGCCGAAATGCAATTTATCCGCGCCTATTTATATTTTGATTTGGTGCAGCAGTTTGGGCGTATTCCTTTGGTCACGGAAGGTAGTTTCGAGATTCGGACGGACTTCAAGCGTGCTCCGATCGCTGATGTTTATAATGTTATTATCAGTGATTTACGTAATGCCGCCGAAAATTTACCGGAGAAGGCTTCTGTTTTAGGACGTGCCACACGTTACTCAGCTGCCCATTTGTTGGCGAAGGTTTATCTGACTCGTGGTAGCGCAGTCAAAGATGCGCGTGGTCAGAAAGCGACAGATATGGATAGTACGCTTTATTATGCTGAGCAAGTGATCAACAGTGGAGCTTATGCTTTGCAAGAAAACTTCTCCTCTCTGTGGGATATCAAGAATCAGGGGAACTCCGAAGCTGTGTTTGCCGTGCAGTTCACAACCGAGCCGATGTTTAACGGAGATGGTAACAAGCAGCATCTCTATTGGCTGTCTTGGTATGAAGATCAGCCGGGTATGTTGAGAGATATTGAAAACGGTCGTCCGTACCGTCGTCACGTGGCAACAAAGAAAACGATGGACGATTTATTCGATCGTTTGCATGATTCACGTTTTTATAAGAGTTTCAAATGGGTCTACTATGCAAATAATGTAAGCACGCTGCCTGTTTGGGAGTCGCTTTCTTATGACGGAAACGTCTATTTTACGCCGGATCCTTCTAAAGGGCAAATAGAGGGCGAGTTGAAATTCCAGCATGGCGATACGGCGATTTATTATACGATGCAGGAAACAGGGCTTGCTTCTAATAGTGACGAGATGCGGAAATTGCGTGCTGACTATACTTATTCTTATTTCCCTCGCGAAATGCATTCGATCCGTTATTTTCCGTCACTGGTGAAATACCTTGATCCGAGCCGTTCTTCTGTGTCTGAAGAAAAGGGATCTCGCGAATGGGTGCGTATGCGTTTGGGAGAAACGTATTTGTTGGCAGCGGAAGCTGCCGGTCGTAAAGGTGATTTCGACAAGGCTGCTGAATATATCAATGTGATCCGCAAGCGTGCCGCTTGGGCCGAAGGTGAGCAAAAAGACCAGCAGATCTGGCTTTTCGAAGGTGGAGTGAACGATACGAAGAGTACGTATGATGCACTTAAAGTTTCTCCGGCTGATCTACAAGGTGATTTTATCGAATTTATTCTGAACGAACGCGGACGTGAATTACTGGGAGAAACCAATCGTTGGGAAGATTTGGTTCGTTGTGAACTGCTGTATGATTGGGTGAAGAAATACAATCCGGATGCAATCTACATTAAACCGTATCACAAACTTCGTCCTATCCCGCAGAAACACATCGACCGTCTGAATCCTGTTGGTGAGCTCAGTGAAGAACAGAATGAAGGTTACTATTGATGTCTGTCTTTAGAGATAAAGCGATATAAAAAGTAGGTATTAGTTAAAAGTGGCCGGCTACAATGGAATAGATGATATTCCGCCGTAGCCGGCTTTTTCTGTGTTTTTTCTAAAGAACCTTGAAAAAAGGAAGGAGGAATATCGGATTTTTGAATCTTCTGTTTATCTTTGTCGTGTACAGTAAGCAGGATAAAGCGTTATCGCTGGTACAACTTTGGTGGTGAACACGAAAGTTTATATATTATCTCTTGATTGAAACCTCGAAATTTCTAGATAACTAGTGGATAGTATGTGAATTTTGTTCGCGTTTTTTCTTGTCATGCAAGATGGGTGTTTATGCACTTGCGTATTCAAGATAAAAAACGTGGGTAATTATTGCATACAACTAGTTATAGGTTATTCGAGGTCCTTAATCGAGTGTATGTTACTAATTCCCACGTTTCTTTATAATAACCATCTAATTGGGGAATTGTTGGATATATGGGATTTTTTCAGGTCGAATTTAAGTAAATATGGAATTACCTTTATCTATTTCAAATCTTCAGGAGCAATGGTTGCTATCTTTTTTGAAAAAACTTGATCCTGCCAATATTACTGAGCTTTTTTGGCAATTGCGGCCTTATGTAGTCTTGCATCATGTGGAGTTTAAGGAGTCTTCGTTTTCTTTTTCATCAGTTGGTATTATTAATTTTGTAGATATTGTCGGTTTTGTCCGTAAGAATGATACTTTGGGTATTCTGTTGAGGAACGGCTGTTTCTATTTGTTTTCTGCAGTAAGTATGGACCGGCAGTGCATATTGGTTTGTGATCCTGAATTTTATAAGCAAACGGGAAGAAGGTTAGGAGGCTGGTCTCTTTTTGTCGCGAAACGGCAATTATTGTGGTGGAAAATAAAGGAATATCTGCATCGGAATATATTTTGATGCTTTACTTTTTTTACCTTTGTCGATTGACTAAACGATAATTAGGTATGAAGAAGAAACTTATCTTTTCTTTATTGGTTTTGGCTGGTGTCCCTTCACTGTCGATGGCGGTGGACGAAGCGCGTCTGTTGCGTTTCCCGGCTACGAACGGTAATGAGATTGTTTTCTCGTATGCGGGCGACCTCTACAAGGTTCCGGCTACGGGTGGCGAAGCCAGGCGCCTGACTTCGCATGTGGGGTACGAAATGTTTCCTCGTTTTTCACCGGACGGCAAAACGATTGCATTCACCGGGCAATACGATGGTAATACAGAAGTGTATACCATGCCGGTGACGGGTGGAGAACCGCTGCGTGTGACCTATACGGCAACAAACAGCCGGGATGACTTGGGTGATCGTATGGGACCGAACAATATCGTGATGACCTGGACGCCTGATGGCAGTCGGATTGTGTATCGCAACCGCATCAGCGATGGCTTTAGCGGAAAGTTGTTCACGGTGGAAAAGGAGGGTGGCTTGTCTGAAGCCATACCTCTTCCTGAAGGTGGATTCTGCAGCTATTCTCCCGATGGTAAACAGTTGGCTTATAACCGTGTCATGCGGGAGTTCCGTACCTGGAAATACTACAAAGGCGGGATGGCGGATGATGTCTGGATCTATAGTTCCGATAAGAAGACAGTCGAAAACATTACGGACAATCCTGCACAGGACATTATCCCGATGTGGATCGGCGATGAAATCTTCTTTCTTTCCGACCGTGACCGAACAATGAACATCTTTGTTTATAATACGAAGACCAAACAGACGGACAAAGTCACTGACTTTACCGAATACGACGTAAAGTTCCCAAGCGCAAATGGCAATACGATCGTTTTTGAAAATGGCGGTTATATTTATAAGATGGATGCTGGGAGTAAGAAGCCCGAAAAGGTGAACATCACCTTGACTTCCGACAATATTTACGCCCGTAGCGAAATTAAGGATGGAGCTGACTATATTACCGAGGCCTGCCTGTCGCCCGACGGTGAACGTTTAGTGGTGACTGCCCGTGGCGAAGTGTTCAACTTGCCGGTTGAGAAGGGTGTGACAAAGAATATCACCCGTTCGCCAGGAGCACACGACCGCAATGCGCAATGGTCGCCCGACGGCAAATTCATCGTCTATATTTCGGATGCGACCGGAGAGACAGAACTCTATATGCAGGATGCCATTGGAGGTGAACACGTCCAGCTGACAAAGGATAATGACACTTATATCCGCGGTTTTGAACTAAGCCCGGATTCCAAAGCGGTTGTTTATACGGATCGTAAGAACCGTATGAATCTCTTGGACGTTGCTACAAAGCAGGTGACGACCTTGTTGCAGGACCCGATGGGCGAGCCGCGGGGAGTGACTTTTTCGCCGGATAGTAAGTGGCTGACTTATACCCGTACAGGGAACAATGAATATAGCATCGTTTATGTTTATAATCTGGCTGAAAAGAAAGAATACCCGGTGACAGACAAGTGGTATGATTCCTCTTCCCCGGTATTCAGTACGGACGGTAAATATCTGGTTTTTGCATCTGCCCGTGATTTTAATCCGACTTATGGATCGCTGGAATGGAACCATGTCTATAATAATATGTACGGGGTTTATTTGACGTTGTTGTCCAAAGATACTCCTTCGCCTTTCATTGAGAAAGATGCGGAAGTCGCTGTTGCTAAAGAGGAATCAAAGAAAAATACATCGGTTAAGAAGGAGGAGACAAGGAAAGAAGAGCTTGCCACTTCTGTTGTCAAGATCGATTTCGATGGGATTACGGATCGTGTCGTCAAGTTGCCGGTGAGTCCTTCCTATTATGGGAATTTTTATTCAGACGGAAACAAGGTTTACTACTGGGGACGTGGAGGTACGAGAGTATTCGACTTGAAAGAGCAGAAGGAAGACGTGGTGGCCGATGGCGCTTCTATGGGTGTCGAACCCGGTAGCAAGAAAGTGCTCTTCTTCAAAGGTGATGCTCTTTATGTGACGGATATTCCTTCGGGAAAGGCAGACTTGGGTGATCCGGTGAACTTGTCGAATATGAAGATTGCGGTCGATTATCCGAAGGAATGGGCGCAGATTTTTGATGAGGCATGGCGGGCTTATCGCGATGGTTTCTATCTAGAGAATATGCATGGGGTAGATTGGAATGCGGTCAAAGCAAAATATCAGGTGCTTGTCCCATATGCCAAGACACGTCTGGATTTGAACTACATCATCGGTGAAATGATCGGCGAACTGAACTGTGGTCATGCATATGTGAATCCGGGTGAAGTAGAACGTCCCGACAGGATAAAGACGGGGCTGTTAGGCGCTGAGATCTCCCGTGATAAGAGTGGTTTCTTCCGTTTGGAAAAGATCTTGCCGGGCGCTTCCTGGAGCAAGTCGTTGCGTTCTCCGTTGACGGAGCCGGGCATTGAGGCGAAGGCTGGCGAGTTTATCGTGGCGATCGACGGTGTGCCGACAAACAGTGTGAAAGACATGTATTCGTTGTTGGTCGGCAAGGCTGGTGTCCCGACGGAGATTTTGTTGAACAGCAAACCGCAGTTGGAGGGAGCACGCAAAACCGTGATCAGTCCGTTGGAAGAAGAATATTCTTTGTATCATTATAACTGGGTACAGGATAATATTAAGAAAGTCGACAAAGCATCGAACGGCAAGATCGGCTATATTTATATCCCGGATATGGGACCAGAAGGACTGAATGAATTCTCCCGCTATTTCTATCCGCAGCTCGACAAGGAAGGTTTGATTATTGACGACCGTGCCAATGGGGGGGGGAATGTTTCGCCGATGATCCTCGAACGCCTTTCCCGTGAACCGTATCGGTTGACGATGCGTCGTGGTTCAGCCCGTATCGGAACTGTTCCCGATGCCGTGCAAGTAGGTCCGAAAGTATGCTTGATCAATAAATATTCGGCTTCCGACGGCGACCTCTTCCCTTGGGGCTTCCGTGCGCTGGGATTGGGCAAACTGATCGGGACTCGTACGTGGGGTGGAATTGTCGGTATCAGTGGCTCGTTACCTTATATGGACGGGACGGACATCCGTGTACCTTTCTTCACAAGTTTCGATCCGAAAACCGGTAGCTGGATTATTGAGAATCATGGTGTCGATCCTGATATCCTGATCGATAATGATCCCGTCAAAGAATGGAACGGTGAAGACCAGCAACTCGACCGTGCCATTCAGGAGGTCATGAAAGAACTCCAGAACCGCAAACCGCTTCCGGGAGTGCCGACACCGAGAGACTTTAGTAAATAATTGACAATTAACAATGGACAATTGGCAATTAAAGAAAGGCCAATGAATGCTTTTCTTGATTGTCAGTTGTCCGTTGGATTAATTGTCAATTGACAATTATCAATTAGAAAAGTATGGAACGCTTTGCCGCAATTGACTTTGAGATCGCTAATGGAAAGCGCAGTAGTATTTGCTGTATCGGGGTTGCTATTATTGAGGACAATAAGGTAATCGATTCTGTTTACACGCTGGTCCGTCCCTATCCGAACTTCTACACTCGGTTTACTACTGCCATTCATGGCATAACCATGCAGGATACAATCGACTCTCCCGACTTTGAGGAAGCCTGGGCCAGGATAGCCGGCAGATTGCAAGATATCCCACTGGTTGCCCATAACAGTTCTTTTGACGAAGGTTGCCTGCGGGCAGCTCACGAAGCCTATGACCTTGCCTATCCCAAATATCAGTTTTATTGCACCTGCCGTTTGTCGAGGCGCATGTATCCTTTCCTGGTTAACCACCAACTACAGACTGTTGCCGCTCATTGCGGATACGATCTGACCTATCATCACCATGCAATGGCTGATGCTTATGCCTGTGCTCATATCGCGGCAACCATGATGCGGGAAAAGGGAGTCGAAAGGCTGTGTGATTTATGACGAGGCAGATGTGTGAGAAGCCTACGGCTGACTTGTCCCAGTCTTTTGCTTGCCGGCGATCTTGTCTACCACGACTGCAATCGTCGCCTGTCACGTTGCAAGCAGTCCCGAAACTGTCCATCGCGATGTAAAGGGCGATCATCAGCGCCTGTAATGTCTCGTTAAACCCTAACATGCTTTGCAGTAATCCGAGTGCTGCCATGATAGCGCCACCCGGTACACCGGGAGCTGCTATCATTGTGATCCCTAACATCATGATGAATCCGGCAAGAGAAGTGAAGGTGACGGGTTCGCCTGACATATACATGATTGCCATCGCGCAGGCGGTAATCTTCATCGTGCTACCTGCCAGATGGATAGTGGCACAAAGGGGAATGACAAAGATTGCGATGTTCTCCCGCACCCCGTTCTTGACCGCCTGAGCCAATGTTACAGGGATGGTGGCGGCTGAGGATTGTGTCCCCAGTGCGGTCGCGTAAGCCGGAAGCATATTTTTCAGTAGTCGCAACGGATTTTTTCCACTCATGCTGCCGGCAATCGTAAACTGGATAAGTAATAGCAACACATGCAGGACAAATATCACGATTATCACTTTCAAGAACATGGTAATCACGCCCATGACTTGCCCGCTCACCGTCATGTTCAGGAAAATGCCGAAGATGTGAAGTGGCAATAAAGGGATGATAACCGCCTCGATCAGTTTCGTAATGATTTTCTGGAAATCGGAAAAGGATTCGCGCAATGTTTCCCCATTAATATAAGACAAGCCAAGCCCGATGGTGAAGGATAGAAGCAAAGCTGTCATGACATCCATCAAAGGTGGCATGGCGACTATAAAATAGGGTTGCAACATGAAGTCTTCGGGATTTTCCATTGCTGTTAACTCCGTGTTGACCGGTAGGATATGTGGGAAGATTGCCGAACTGCTGAAATAGGTGAAGAAACCAGAGAAGATAGTTGAGCCATATGCGATCAGTGCGGTCAAGGCCAGCAATCTGCCGGCCCCTTTGCCTAATTCCCCGATGGCTGGTGTCACCAACCCTAGAATAATGAGTGGGATCGAAAACGACAGGAAGTTGCCGAACAAAGAATTAAATGTAACAAAGATGCGGGCGATCCCGCCGGGCAGGAACTGCCCGAATACAACACCGGCTGCGATGGCAATGACAACCTTAGCCAGCAACGACACTTTTAGCTTTTTCATTTTTCCTTTTTATTTTGAACCCGATCGCAGCAATCGTGATGCTCATCAACGGGCTGATTAGATTAAAGAAACAATAAGGAAGGTAGATGAATGTCGCAACTCCGAGGATCGTTGCCTGTGTCATACCGCAAGTATTCCACGGGATTAGTACGGAAGTGACGGTGACCGAGTCTTCTACCGTACGGCTCAGCAGACGGCTTTCGTATCCTTTCTTTTCATAAATATCCTTGAACATATTTCCAGTCAAGATGATGGAAATATATTGGTCGGCCGTACAGATGTTGAGGAACAGTCCCGATGCGACAGTCGACGTTACCAGCCCGACTGTCCGTTTCATAAAGCGCAGAAATACGGAAGTGATGCTGCCCAACATTCCGCTTGCCGCCATCGCCCCGCCGAAGCACATGGCACAAAGGATCAGCCAAATCGTATTCATCATGCCTGACATGCCTCGCGTGGCAATCAGGCTATTCAGTTCCGGATTTCCGGTTTTTATGCTTGTACTGCCGTAAAATGTCATTAATAGGCCCTTAAAATTGGATTGGATGTTTCCTACTGGTAAACCGGAAATTTCCAGCAACAGGTGTGGCTGGAAAATCAGCGCGAACATGCCTGCCAATGCCGCCGAAATGAACAGCGTGATGATCGATGGAACTCTTTTCGCAATCAGGATGCCAGTGACGACCGGTACGATCAGCAGCCACGGTGTGATATGGAACGTATTGTTCAGGGCGATCGAGTACTGTTCGATCTGGTCTGTTGCCGTCGCTTCGTGTGAAAGACCGGCTACCGTGAAGATAACGAGCGTGATCAACATAGAGGGAACTGTTGTGATCATCATGTAGCGGATATGTTTGAAAAGAGGTGTGTCCGTTACCGATGAGGCAAGGATGGTCGTATCGGAAAGTGGAGATATCTTGTCCCCGAAATAGGCCCCCGAAATGATCGCCCCGGCAATCCATCCGTCGGAGAAGCCTTGTGCCTGTCCGATACCTAAGAGGGCGATCCCGATGGTGGCAATGGTAGTCCATGAACTTCCCGTCATGACTGAGACGACTGCACAAATGATACAAGTCGATGCCAGGAAGAAACTAGGATGAATGATCTGCATCCCGTAATAAATCAAAGTGGGGACGACACCACTTATCATCCAGCTGCCCGACAACGCTCCAATGATCAGTAAGATGATCAGAGCTGTCGCAACGCCAGTGATATTGTTGATCATCGCTAGCTCCAGCACCTTCCAGCGTACTTTGCTGTAGGTCATGGCGATCAGGCAGCAGATGGCGGTAGCGGTAAGTAACACGATCTGGCTGCCGCCACTAAGGGCATCGCTACCGAATATGCGTATTGTCACAAATAAAAGGGTTACCAATACAAGTATGGGAACCAAGGAAAGTAAGGGCGAAGGAATCTTCGTCGGATTATGCTCCATTCTCAATAATACTTAATTCTATGTGTTTACTTTGCAAATTTAATAGAAAAGCTCTGAAGTGTTTCTATTATGTAAGTGATTTTAAGAACGTATTAATGATTTTGCAGTAATAACTCCTTCAATTCTTTCACCCCTTCCGATGCTCCTTTCCGTATGAAGCGGATATCGTTACGATAGGCTTTTACCTCTTTCGGGTCGATGAGGTAGATTGGCTGGCCGTGGCGTACGTAGTTCAGTAGTCCAGCCGCCGGGTATACGTTGAGCGAAGTCCCGATCACCACAAAGATGTCACAATCTTCCACTAGTCGGATTGCAGGGGCGATCATTGGAACCGCCTCGCCGAACCAGACGATGAAGGGGCGGAGTTGTACTCCATGAGGATCCTTGTCCCCGATATGCAGGTCTGGATTTTCGGGCGAAATATCGTATGTCGTATTCAGGTCGTGAACGGAGCAAGCTTTCAGCAGTTCGCCGTGCAGATGGATCACATGGCTGCTTCCCGCCCGTTCGTGCAGGTTGTCGATGTTTTGCGTAATGATATGGACGTCGAATTCTTGTTCCAAGTCGGCAAGTCCGATATGTCCGGCATTAGGTTTCGTGTTCAGTAATTCTCGACGTCGTTGGTTATAAAAGTTGAGTACCAGTTCCGGATCGGCAGCAAAACCTTCTGGGGTTGCCACATCTTCCACCCGATATTTTTCCCATAGTCCGTCCGAGTCACGGAAAGTCGAAATACCACTTTCGGCGCTCATCCCGGCACCGGTCAGTACGACTAATTTCTTTTTCATAAGGCTGTTGTTTTATATTTTTTACAAATATAGAAAAGAAAAATTATTCCGGTTTCCCAACATTCTCTGATTTTAAGTAGCGGAGTGGTGTATTAGGATGTTTTTATATATAGTTCGGGCATGGATTTTATGTAATCCATGCCCGGATCAGTTCTGTTCGTAAGCGATATTTATCTGTTATCCTAAATTGTTCAGAATATCGACTTTGCCTTCATTCACCAAACGGTAGATCATTTCACCGAACAACGTGTTGACCCAGGCGAACCAGGAACGGGTAAACTTGCTCGGATCATCCTTATAGAACGATTCGTGCATAAATCCTGTATCTGCATCCGTGTCGCGCAGCATCTTGACGCATTTGCGGATTTCCTCGTTGTCGTGTGTCGTATTGCAGCGCATGATGATACTCATCGGCCAGATATATCCGAAACCGATATGCGGCCCGCCGATACCTTCGCCTGCCTTGCCTTGGAAAAAATAAGGATTTGCATTACTGAGTACCAGCTTGCGGGTGTTCAGGTAGACTGGATCGTCCATGTCCACACAGCCTAGATACGGTAGCGCGAGCAAGCTCGGAACATTGGCATCATCCATAAACACATGGTTGTAGAAACCATCTACCTCGAATGCATATACTTTACCATATTCAGGATGGTTGACAATACCGTATTTCTCGACAGCAGCCGCTACCTCATCCGCCAATGAATCGCAACGGCGGGCAAAATCGTTATCATTTTTGATCTCGCGCATCATCTCGGCTAACTGGCGGAGTGACGTGATGGCGAACAAGTTTGACGGGATCAGGAATCCGAACAGAGTTGCATCATCTGACGGGCGGAACGATGAAACGATCAGGCCGACTGGATTGACCGGACTGCCCCAACCGTCGTTTAGTAAGGTATCGCCTTGGCGGTCTGTCTTGCGTCTGAATTGATACGGACCGAGGTTGTCCTTACGCTGTTGTTCGATAAAAGTTTTGTAAATGTTCTTCATTGCTTTGTCCCAATCGGCATCGAAAGGGGAAGTATCACCTGTTTTTTTCCAAAAATGGTAGGCGAGGCGGATCGGATAGCAAAGTGAGTCGATTTCCCATTTGCGCTCATGCAATTCCTTTTTCATATCAGTAAAGTCGCTTTCCCATTCACTACCGGTCGGTCCTTCGTTGAAGCCGTTAGCATACGGGTCGATGTTGATACACCAGGTCTGGCGGTTGATGACGCCGGCAAGCATAGTTTTCACTTTCGGGTCGTCGTTGGCGAACTGGATATGCGGGAATACCTGTGCCGATGAGTCACGGAGCCACATGGCGTGGATATCACCGGTCAGGACGAAGGTGTCAGGTTTACCATTCACCATCTTGTGTTCGCAAGTCGTATCCAATGTATTTGGAAAACAGTTTTCGAACATCCAGGCGAGCTTCGGGTCTTTCAGCTTGGCCTTTGTGGTGGCGATCGCTTTCTCTACGGCTTCGGATGTGAATTGCCGTTTGCTCGGTACCGGACGTTTACAGACATATTGGGTGGTGGAAGCAGCCCCGGCTAATTTGTCGTCGGCTTTTTCAGCCATACGGGCGAATGAGTGCTGGCCAACCATAAGGCTTGCCAACGAGAGGCCGCCTGTTTTCAGAAAGTTTCTGCGTGTTGTCATCTGTTTGTTATTTATTTGATGTTATTGATTTCGGAAAAAAGTTCGACCATGCAGGCGTTATCCAACAGCCATTTATGCTCTTTGGTCTTGATACCGGTCCAATCGTTGTCGAGGAATCCGTTTACGTCGCGGGTATGATCCCATGCATAACGTGCGTTGTCTGCCATCGTCCGGATATATTCGGGATTATGGTCTACCTCATAGAGGGCAGTCAAGCCACGCAGCAGGATCACGTTGAACCAAGGGCTGGCGGTGTAGAAGCGGGTTTCCGTACCGTCTACGGCTTTGCGCACTTCGGTGAAACGTTGGTAGGCGCCTCGGGCGGTTTCCTGTGCGTCTTTCAGATAGGTTTTGTCTCCTGATTGCAGGTAGAGCAGGACGCCGGCTTGTATCATCTGTCCGCTGTTGTAGGTATATTTTGCCTTGTCCACGCTTCCGTCCAAGAGGACATTATCCCAATAAACGAAATCTTCCGGGTCGCGGAGGCTATTCTTGGTCCAGTCGTATGTCTTCTTGGCCTGTTCGAGATAGGTATTATCTTTCGTCAGGTTATATAGTTTCATGCAGAGGACGGCTGCGGGTGCATTGGAGCATGTGTTCTTGGACGTTTTCTTTTGCTCGCACCAGTAAATGCCGCCACCCAGTACATCGTCCCATCCGCTGTATATATAATTGTATAGTGTCTGTGCCTTCTCCAGATATTTCTTATTTTTCGTCAGTGCGTACAAGTCGCAGAAATCGATCGCCAGCCAGTCGTTGTCATCATAAAAACGGTCGCTTTCCCCGTTAAACATCGGATAGCTCTGATAACAGAACGGTTCGCGTATATTATCCCAATATTGT
>ERZ779697.762-NODE-762-length-14347-cov-4.5042_pt1 | contig 14347 bp, 16 predicted proteins | sample MGYA00511881_ERZ779697 | MGnify/ENA primary metagenome ERZ779697 (study PRJEB29588, sample SAMEA2148105) | human gut metagenome | biome: human gut; feature: human-associated habitat; material: faeces | place: Denmark | collected 2008/2010 ... | reverse complement strand
TCTGTGAGCGCATGAATGGACGCCATTCATCTCAGCGAATCGCGCAGCTCACGGGAAAACGGAACCGCAAAGTCAGTGATTACCTTCATAAAGCCAGCCGCCGTATAATTGATTGGTGTACTGCAAACCAGATTACGTCCCTCGTCATCGGCCAAAATAAAGGCTGGAAACAGGACATAGAACTGGGAAAAAAGATGAACCAGCATTTCGTTCAGATTCCTTTTGCCAATTTCATTCAGATGTTACAATATAAGGCAGCCGATGCCGGCATCAAGGTCGTCGTGACGGAAGAAAGCTATACCAGCAGCACGTCGTTCCTCGATGGCGAACTGCCGACTAAGGATTTTTACAACAAGAAACGCCGTATCCATCGCGGGCTGTTTATTGCCAACGATGGCCGGAAAATCAATGCCGATATTAACGGCGCGTTCCAAATCATGAAGAAAGTATTCCCGAACGTTTACGCCGACGGGATAGAGGGTGCAGTGTCACGCCCGGCAGTAGTAGCTCTTTAAGAGCGAACTGTAAAATTTATTAAAATCTTTAGCATATTTTGCTATATTTTATAATAAATATGACATTGCGCCCAATTCTCCCAGAGCCCAATCAATGGTCAGTAAGCCATGTGGTGAAATGGCCTTCTATCTTGCTTATGAAATGAAGTTTTATGGATCTCGCGCAGGATATCGTGGTGATTTTTACCAGCGCGCTCAGTAATTATAGTTAATGAATGTCAAGAGCATCTGTGAGAAATTGCAGGTGCTTTTTCGTTTCTATTATTTTTGCCATGAAGGCCCCCTTTATGAAGGATATAATAAATACCGAAGCGAAGATGAGATAAAGACAGGAATTACTTGGAAAGGATGATGTGTAATGACAGATCAGATCATGTACAATGAAGTCAACCAAAAAGCGGATGCCGTATTCACCCAGAAGAGTGACTGGAAGAAAGTCCTTTCCCTGTATGGCTGTCAGGATTTCACCCTGCCGCAGGTACTCTTTTCCTGGAAGCGCTGGGATTTGATCAAGGCCCTGGAAAACATCAGTTATGCTGCCGGTCAGCTGGCTAACGTCCGTAAGGAAAAGAACCAGAAGGGGAAACTCGTCTATCCCGTCGAAAAAATCAAAGCGGCCCGTGAATTGGCCCTCACGGCCCTGGATGCGCTCCTGGAACGGGACCCGCACAACACACGAAATCTACGACTACATTGCGAAAGCTGCAGCAGATATCCTGCGTCTCCACGGCACGGATTCCATCATGGACGACAGCCTGAAGCCCATCCGGGAGCGGACGACGGACCCCGTTTTGATCCGCTGATTTGTAGGGAGAGTGATGTCATAAAAGCAAGGCTGGCTATAAGAATGAATTTCTTATAGCCAGCCTTGTTTTTATTTTCATTGACATTTATTTATAATTATAATCAGAATTATAATCAGATTTCAAAGGTTACGGCACAGTTATCTAAGAAATGAGTTTTCTGATTTTCGGCTAAAATACGGTCCGCATCAGCCGGTGTGATGATGACGTCACAGTTAAAGACGCAGCGCGCTTTGGGAGCCGCCATTTTGATAATCAGCGGGTGGGAACCGACCCGTGACAATTGACCGGATTCTGCTTTCTGCCAGGCATCGCTGCCTTCGGCATAGCTGACGATACCGTATTTGATAGCATAGTCTTCACTGACGTTATGGACGCTGTAAATGGTGCGGCCGTTCGTATCGAAAATATTCGGCCCGAAAGCACGGATCATTTTATTGCCGCGAGCATCAATGATGAGGCCTGTATAACCGCCATTGATGGCAGCCACTGCCGAAGGTGCAGCGTCAGAGATAGCCGTAGAAGGAGCCGTCGGGACAGTGGGTGACGTTGTCGTAGTCGTTGTAGTGGTAGTAGTTGTCGTGGTTTGAGCTGCTGCAGGGGTATAAGAAGCGCTGGGAGCGGGGAACGGCGTCGGTGTATTATTCGTACCTACCATCGCGGTAACTGCTGCATCGGCAACACTGCCTACTCCGTACATAGGGACGACCATGACGACATGGTACGTGCCGTCCGAAGTAATTTCTTCTGATGTGACGCGGGCGCCTGTGACCATGCCACTGACTTTTGTCTTTACGAGATCGCTTTTGATGATATAGTTTTCCATGCTCGTTTCTGCATCGACGGCGGTACCTTTGATCGTTTCGACTAAGTTTCGCTGTGCATCGACAATAGCAGCCCGGCGTGCCATCAATTTAGCCTGTCCCAGTGGCATACCGGCAGGCATGGAACCGAATCCATCTGCTTTGATTTGCTGGCTGTTATCGACCACATCGATAGCTTGCACCGAGAATGCAGGGGCTGTAAGATTAACTGGCAGTACAGCTGGCATTACGCTCAGTAGGGAAACTGCTGATATAGCAGCGATCATTTTTTTCATTACGAATCACTCCTCCGGCCTATCGGGTCGTATAATCATAGTACTTTACACATGCTCTTTATTATACCAAAAAACATGTTATTTGTCATTTATGTCACAGAAAATTGTCGATAAGTGTTGTAATTGTGAATTTAGTATACTAAAATAAATATATCCAAGGTCATTTTATGGAGATGGGAATAGTGAAAAAAAGTAAACGTATCATATCCCTGCTTGGGATTAGCCTTGCGTTATTCATACAAACCGCAGCAGCACAGCAGGTCGTTGTCGATGGTATGGGTACCGATAAGGAAAGCGCGCTGCGAGATGCTTCGCGTAACGCAGTAGAACAAGTTGTTGGGACGATGGTCGATTCGAAAACATTAGTGAATAATGCGGTTGTAGCGTTGGATACGATTTATACGAAATCCCAAGGGTTCGTGACCAATCAGGAAATACTGAGCCAGGATGAACGGGACGGCATGGTCCATGTACGTGCCAGGATCGATGTCAATACGAATCCGGATTCACAGCTCATGAATAATTTGAACATGATCATGAATCTGAACGACCCAAGGATTGCCGTAATCATGCTGCGGCAGGATAGTCAGGGGCGAGTCACTGGCCATGACACCATTGCGGAAGCGGCATTGAACAATCGCCTTCTCTCTTTAGGGTTCGCCCATGTCATCGATGCCAATGTGGTCGCCAATTTGGAAAATGCCCAGTTATTGAATCAAATCTATAATGGCAGCACCGGTATTACTTCGTTAGGGCAGTCGTTAGGGGCGGATTATATTGTCCTCGGCCGTACACAGGTCCAGGCACAGGCCATTTCGCTTCCTGACGGAAAAGGCGGCTATGAACCGACGCTCCTCAAGAACGGAAATGCAACATTATCGGCAAAGATCATTAAATTTGATACCGGGGATATCGTAGGGACGTTCACGACGACGGCCAAAGGCGTTGAGAACAGCAACGAAATGGCAGAACAAAAAGCAGTCCAACAAGTATCTGAGGAAGCGGCGAAGCAGCTGGAAGAAAAATTCCGTCATTTCAGTGCCGCTGCAGAATCATCTGTACAGATGGAAGTCTACACCAATGATTATGGGGCAGTTCAGCAGTTCATTGAAGATTTAAAAGCACTGCCGGTCGTTCAGAATGTGTATTTACGGGAACATCAAAATGGTAAAGCCATCCTGGCAGTGGATACGACAGAAAAGCCCAATACCCTCATCCAAATGCTTCGGGGAAAAACGAAACTTGGCTTATTTGTTGCTTCTGTAACGGCAAATGCCGTGAAAGTATCGGTGTCACGATGAGAAGGAGGGCATAATGAATATAAAAAAGATAATCACGACTGCTTGTTTACTGACAGCGACTCTGACAAGTTTCAGCATGGCAGCTTCTGTCAGTATTTTGGATCATCCTACTGTAGCTGTACCAGAATTCAAGAATACGGGACTGATTGCGGATCAATGGGAAAATAAACGGGATGAGCTGAACCAAGCTGCCGATGTTGCAACAGATGATCTCGTGAATTCCGGCCGCTTCGATGTCGTCGAACGGACGCAGTTAAAGAAAATATTAGATGAATATGCCCTCGGCAATACAGGCCTTGTTGATCAGACGACAGCTGTACCAATCGGTCATCTGACAGGAGCACAGTATATATTGGTCGGAAGCATCAATGCGGTGACCGCGAGGAAGTCCCAGACTACGATTGTAGGAACCGGCACGCTTCGCTATAAGGTCAGTGCTGATGTATCGCTGCGCATGGTCGATGCTGAAACAGGACGCATCGTACTGGCTGCCCGCGGTCAGGGGACTGAAAAGAATGTCCTTTTCAAAGGGCCTCTCCATCTGATTCAAATAGGGACAGCTGAAGTCGATGAACGACAGGTCAGCGATGCCATTCGGCGCGCTGTCGATAATGCCATCGACGGGCCGCAGGGATTGATTGCCCGGATGGACGGCAGAGTCAAGAAATAAATAAAATAATAAAGAAAGGAAGCTTGACAGTCGATGGGACGGAAAATATGGAAAATAGGATTGCTCTTTTTCAGCTGTCTCCTGATACCCTTACTGAATATTCAGGCGGCAGGTCTGTTTCAGCATCATGCAGCAGGACCGGTCATCCTTATTGGCGAAGTACAGAGTTATGGCGATTATGAATCGAAATCAGCTATTTTTAATACGTTTGCCGATCAATTGAATCAGCAACTGCAGGCAAAAAAAAATAACTGTCATCAACCGGAGAGATATGACGAACGAAGCAGGCCGTCATGATGCGAACGGCACTCCGGAAGACGAAGCCCTCTCTCAAATCCACATGGATGCTATCGTACATGGCCATCAATTTGACTATGGCTATGCGGCAGCAAAATTGAAGCGCTATGCTGATGCACATGTCGGAAGGGCCCATTTCTACGATGATGAAAAGATAAAAGAGTGGCAGAAACGGGATAAAGAAACGTATCGTTTGTCGCCAGAAATGCAGTCTGCTGCACAGGCGATTGCCGAAAAGTATGACGCCACAGATATCCTTTTCGTTAATGCCAAGGATATCGATGTCCGCTTAAAAGGGACCGTTTTTGCCTCAAAGACAGATCGGGAAACGCGCGGTAAGAAAATGAAGGCTCATTTGGACTATTATCTTATTCATGCGAATACGGGCATTGTCTATGAAGGTCACCTTGAAAACAGCAAATCCGCCCAAATGATGAATTTCGGTATCATACAGAGCGGCAAAGGGATGAATGTCGACGAGATGCTCAATGCTGTCATGAAAGTCCAGACTAAGGAGATTGCAGAAGATGTAGCTGAAAAGGGATTGAAGGCTGTGACTGCCCGATGAGCGTACTGCTGCGTATTGTCAGGGATGTTTTTATCGTAAGCCTATTTCTTCTTGGGACTGTCGCTCAAGCTGATGATGATGTCCCTACTGTAATGCTGGCGGGTGTCCAAAGCCGCGTTACGGCTTCTGATGTCACCTTGACACAGTTCCATACAGACCAAAGAAGGATACTTTCCTTGATTGATACGATGTTATCGACAGAACTGGCAGGAGATTCACGATATGCTTTTTATGATACCGACGAAACGATTGCCAGAGCACGAATGGATGAAGCTGCTTTGATACAGCAGCTTGGCAATGGGCAAATGGTTCCTTCGCTTCAGGCAGATGCGGACTATATTATTTTTGGTTATTTGACCAATCTCAGTGAAGTGAAGGCGCAGACGGGAGCACTGGGACTGAGCGGAAAAGACGAGACTGTTCATCTTGAAATCAGCATGCGCGTCATGGATGCCCGTACGGGTGCTATCGTTTTTGCGACAACTGCTGACTCCCGCAGGAAGAGCAAGCTTATCTATCATGCGATTGTACAGCGCAATGATGCGGGAGAAGCTGATGCAATCCGGGAAGCGGCTTCTATTGCTGTTCAGAATTTAGCTGCACAATTTAAGCAGAATCTTTAAAATAATATCGAATGAGGTGTGAACATGAATGTAAAGAAAATGACGGGAATTATCCTGACGGAGCTGTTCCTTGCAAGTGCTGGCTTGGCCATACCTGCTTATGCTATTGGCAATATCTGGACGGATGAACATGCAGAGATACAGGCGAAACAATATAAGAAGGTTGTTTTGTTCCCAATCCGTGAGCCTAATGAAAGCGAAGGCACGTTTAACGAAAACCAGGGATATAATGAGTATCTCTACAAAGAATTGAAAAAGCATGTCCATAAGACGAATATTCTTGGATTTGGCGATCTTTTAAAAGAAAAGAAGCATATCCTGCGAGATAATTCCCAATATGATGCGCTGACTCGTCATTTCGATTCTGAAGCGGATCGTGCAAAAGCCGTCTACGATGTCACGGCAGCCGATGGGTATTTGATTCCCCATATCCGTTGGCAAAAGGAACGAGTCGATACGTCTCCTGCTACCTGGACCCGGGTCAAGATGGAATCTTATTATAATATTATCGACGGCCCTGATGGCAGTAAGTATCAGCAGAATTATAATTCCTGGTGGCATGACCATCTGATTCCTGAATCCCAGAAAACCTTGCAGATGCTCGACATGGATTTCATCCTTTATGATGCCTATACTGGGAAAAAGGCGATGACACGAATCGATTATTATCGCAATTATGGAGTCGATCAACGGCATGCTCTCAAACGTATCGGCCGCGGCCTGGCTAAAGATTGGGCTAAGCTGCGTAAAGATAAAGACAATGCTGTACCAGCAAATGCCCCGACGATGGGCTTCCGTAATTTCACTTTACCTGACAGTGCCGGCAACGATGAATTTGCTATCAAGACGATTTACTACGCAATTAAAGATGAAGCAGGAGATACTCTGAAAAATGTAAAAGTAGATTACAGCCCTAACGGTGGCCAGTATTATGTTACTGGTGACGTCACGTATTATAATCGGGGCGAAACATGGAACCCGCCTTCGGCTTCCGCAAGCCCGCACTGCTATAAAACGGAAAAATTCCAGTGGTATGACGATAAAGGAGCTGCTCATACAGGTGAACGAAAATATTACACGACAAATGATGATGATATCATTGATCATGCAGGCTATTACAGCTTCTGGTATAAAGTAGGGATGGATTTACGTTTGGTCAATGCATCCACAGGCGACGTGGTTTACGAAAAATATGATGAAGCCAGTGATCCGGACTTCTATGCTGATTCGCTTCGGTCTATTCTTCATGGATTTTATAAACAAGTGGATAAAATCATTGGCGTAAAAGAAAGTTAAGACACTTTGACTTTTTCGTTGTATTGAGTTATAATAAAAACAATCAAACATGTGCATTTGGCGCACGTTTTAGAACTATTTTACTGAATGGTTCTATACGTGCGCCTTTTTTGCGTACTCTTCGCCATTCTGGTCTTGATAGGAGGAGGTATGCCTTATGTTTACAGTCTATTATTTCGAAGGTCCCGGTTATGAAATCTTCCCGCTGCGGACCCGGCTCAATGATATTTTTCATCAATGGGGAGGCGGCCGCTACTGGCTGGGCAATATCCTGCATGCGCTGCGTGGTCCCCAGGATATCTGGCACGACGGTTATGTCCGCGGCGATATCCGTCCGGCTGACTGCCATCCGCTGCGGAACGGCAAGTGGGCGATGAGAGTGGAAGTCACGGGCGGCGACTGCCGCAGTTTGTGGGACCTCATGCTCCGGAAATGGGTGCCGCACTGCCGTTATTATTACCTGGCTTATGGCGAAAATGGCGCCGACGCGGAAACCAATGATTTGAAGAAGAAATATTTTTTCGGTGACTATGCGGTTTTTGCCAAGCTTTCGAATAGGACGCCGGAGAAGCTGCGTCGGGTGCTGAGTCAGCACACCGTGCATTTCCGCCGTACTGACGGAACGAATGACTTTTATCCTCACGACATTCATTACAGCTGCTGGCAGAAAGAGGACCTGCGCCAGCAGCTGCTGACCCTCATACCATGTCCGGAATTGTCGGCAGATGAATTGATCGACCTCGTCAGGTCGAAGCTGATGGGACCCGCTATCCGCTTGGACTTTGAAACGCGAGTCCGGATTTACCGGATCCATTATCTGGTACGCGACGGACAGCAGTATTTCATGCCTGCCCTGGAAGCCCTGCGCAAAGAAGGGCAGATTCACTGAAAGGAGAGATTGATTATGGCAAACATCTACTACATCCAGTACTACTTCGAAGGGCCGGAAAAGGAAATCCGGCATCTCGGCAGGGAACTGCCGTGTATGGCAACGAATCCCCTGTATGGCTGCGGCGAGGTCATGGGGGAAGATTCGTGACGATTCTTACCGCCGTCTCGGAGACGGGCAGCTTTCTCTGTATTTCGAGCTCGCGTCGGAATGGGGACCGGAAACAGACAGCTGGGACGAAATCACGAAGGAGATGGCGCCGCACAGCCGCTATTACTACTATGCGGAAGAACTTGCGACGGAAGGCGCCGTCACCAATGACATTGGCCGGAAATATTTCCCCTGGGATTTCGTCATCTTGGCGGGCTTCAAAGGCCCCGTCCCGGAAGTCATCCGCGACTTCTTGACGAGACCGGAGAAGTTCTGGCAGGCCTGCCCGTATTGTGAGGATTTGGCTTATATGCGCTGGACTCGGGATGAATTGCGGCAGGCCCTCCTGAAGCTCCTGCCGTATCCCGAATGGGATACGGACCAGCTCATCTACATCGCCCGGGACGAACTGCAGCGCTTTGAAGAAGAAGGGAACATGTGGCTCTATTTCCGGTCTGTCAAACGCTGCCCGGATAGCGCGCCGGAATTATACGATCAGGAAAATGTGGACTACCGGGACATCTTGTCAGATTAAGACTTTTAGGACTGAATAAGCCTTAATGAAACGGAGTAATTCCGGCGCCTTCGAATGGCTGTTTTAGAACAGGTGCCTAGGGCATGGCCTTTGAAAAGCCAAGAGAAAGGGATGATTATCATGAATTACAGCGATTCGTCTTAATTGACGTTACTACAGGCCAATGATAAAATTAATTAATGGGAAACGTTCTTTCCTCGATGTTTTGGTAGAAATGAATGACGGGACGCGGGTACATGTTGAAGTACAAGTGCTTCTCGACGAATACATGGCCAATCGTTCCTTATATTATTGGGGCCGGATATACAGCCGCGAACTGGAGAAAGGCGATGTATATGCCAATCTTCGTCCGGTCATCACTATCAATTTGTTGGATTTCGACCAGTTCCCACAGTACCAGACATATGTTAATACGTATCATATCACGAATGATGTTACCCATGATATTTTGACGAATCATTTAGAGATGCATTTCATCGAACTCAAGAAAATCCATATCAGCGACATCAAGAAGCTGAAACGGTCGGAACGATGGATTGCGTATTTTTCACCCAATTTCAGTGACCAAGAAAGGAGGGCTATCGCAATGAGTGATACGGCTATCAAGGAAGCTATGGAATATGAAAAACAGTTTGCCACGAACAACAAACTGAAATCAGCCTATTGGGAACATGAACGTACCATGCGCGACATTGCTTCGGCCCTTTACAGCCGGGAAAAGATGGGGCAAGAACGCGGTGAGAAGATAGGCCAAGAACGTGGTGAAAAGATAGGCCAGGAACGAGGTGATAAAACAGGAAGACAGGCACTCAGTACGTTGCTTCAAAAACTGTTACAGGAAGGCCGGAAAGAAGATGTCGACCGTGTCCTGCGAGATAATGAATACCAGGAAAAATTACTGAAAGAATATCATTTGAAATAAAGGTTCCGGCAGTTAAGAAATTCATCCACTACGTACAAACGGGGATCAGCTAACCCCTTGTGCTGAGGGATTCTTGATAAGCGAAGAAAGGCCACCAGAAAAAGGATGTCGTAGTTCGTTCGTCGTTTGTCGTTTGTCGTTTGCGAAACGGGCTGCGCCACGTAATTTGTTAAAATCGCATATGGACGATATCAAAATAATCCACGGCCGGAGGCCCGTGCGTAGGGGACGACCTAATCGGCGTCCTGCTTGAATCCTGTGCATAATCGGAAGTTATGACGAGTGGCACATGGTCATGGATGCATCTCCTTTGGCACATATGCGGTGCGATTGTATAAAAAAATAAAATCTGTTACAATGAAGGCAAAAGGAGGTGTGGCCGATGGATGAAGCGATAAAGCAGGCTGTGGATGAACAATTGGCAGGTGCCCTGGCGTATGATAAAGCGGCAAAGGGGATTTTGTCCAAGAAAAAGGTACTGGCTTATATTTTGAAACGGACAATTCCGGAATTTGAATCGGTCAGCCTCGACGACATTGCTGATTTTTATATCGAAGGTACTCCGGAAGTCAGCACTGTCCCTGTTTCCAAGGATAAGACTAATGCCGTCCGTCAAGCCTTGGCAAAACAGGGTACGCATGCCATTAAAGGGGCGCAGAACGAAGATAACAGCATCACCGAAGGGAGCATCGTCTTTGATATTTTATTCCGAGCGAAAGCTCCAGTGACTGATGAAATTATCACGCTGATTATCAATGTGGAAGCACAGAAAAATTTAAATCCGAAAAAGAAAACAGGCGGGACATATCCTTTATTGAAACGAGCTGTGTATTACGCCAGTAGGCTGATTTCATCACAGAAAGAGACGGAATTCGTTAACAGTGATTATGATAAGATCAAAAAAGTCTATACGATTTGGATTTGTATGGAGGCACCGGATGGCAAAAGTGCCATCAACCGTTACCAATTGAAAGAGCAGCATCTGTTGCATCGTTATAAGGAACCGCGTCAGAACTATGACCTCATGGGCATCGTCTTTGTCTATCTCGGAAATAGTAAGGTTAAGGATCAGATGATGAATCTGTTGGATTTGATGTTTAAATCGAAGAAGAAGCCCCGTGAAAAAGTAACTGTTTTGCAGAATGAGTTTGGCATCGATTTGACGCAGGCAGAAGAGGGGGAATTAGAAATTATGTGCAACTTAGGCGAAGGGTTATACGAAGACGGCAAAATGAAAGGCCGGATGGAAGGTAGAGCAGAAGGCAGAGTAGAAGGCAGAGCACAAGGGCGAATGGAGAACCAATTGGAATCTGCTCTGGAAATGTTAAAAGATGGCGTATCATTCGAAAAGATTGCGCAGTATACGAAATTATCGCTGTCTAAAATCAAAGAACTTGCGAAGCAAAATAAACTCATCTAGAATGTTATTTGGCGCACGGTTTGGAACTATTTTACTGAATGGTTCTATACGTGCGCCTTTTTTGCGTATTCTTCACCATTCTGGTCTTCATGTCCGGAACTGTCGGCAGATGAATTAATCGACCTCGTCAGATTGAAGTTGAGAGGGGCTGGCATTCGCCTGTGTTTTGAGACGCGGGTCCGGATTTACCGGATCCATTATCTGGTACGTGACGGGCAGCTCTCTTCCCAAATTTTCCGATAATCATTACTTATCGGAAAACATAGGAAAACACTTATTCTACAAGCCTCGTGCCGCCCATTTTGCCGCCATGATTTCTAGAGTATGGCATCGAGCTTTTTCATGGCTGCTTTGTTGCGTTTATCCGTAATCGTGTCGTAAATATTGGCTGTCGTAGCGATGGAAGAGTGACCGAGGCGCTTCGATACGTAGTCGAGTTCGATGTTGTTTTCCAGCATCATCGTGGCGTGGGTGTGGCGGAAGGAGTGGAAGCTGCCGCCACCGAAGACTTTTTTGCACCACATGTTGAAGTAGCGCATGTCATTGCTGTTCATGGGACGGCCGTCCGGGCGGGTGCAGACAAAGTCGTTTTCGGCATAGTCTTTGCCGTAGAGACGGCGGTTCTTCGCCTGCTGGGCTTTATGACGCAGCAGGGCTTTGTATAATGTTTCATTAAAGGGAATCGTCCGCAGCGACGATTTCGTTTTAGGCGTAGCCTTGCAGACAGGCGCGCCTTTTTTGTCGTAAAGCGTACTGTCGACGGTAAGCGTGCGGTTTTCCATGTCGATATGGGACCACTGAAGGGCTAGACATTCGCCGACGCGCAGGCCTGTGCAGTAGGCGATGATGCAGGGAGCGTAATATTTATGCCCGACCGGGAAGGTGTGAAAAATGATCTGTATCTGCTGGTGCGAGAAGATGACCGGTTTCTTGCGCGGCACGTCGAATTTCGGCATCTTGACGTTGGCCATGGGATTCGTTTCGATGTATTGACGGTTAGCGACAGCCCAACGCACGGCATCGTTAAAGACAGTGAAAATCGATTTCACCGTGGAACGGGAATAGCCGTCCTGTTTCAGGCTGTTGATCCAGTCCTGGATTTCCGACGTCGTCAGGTCTTCCAGCTGGTACGTGCCGAAGCGGGCCCCAATATGCCATTTGATGATGCCTGCATAGGAATCATATGTATTCGGACCTAGATTGATGCGCACATCTTTTTCCAGCCATTCCTGCAGAAAGGGCATGACCGTGATTTCCTGCTTTTCCGGCAGGGCACCCGTTTCATCGAGCTGATTCATGGCCTGGCGATAGGCTTTCGCCGCCTGGGCATAGGTCGTGCCGCCGACGCGTTCGATGCGCTGCCGTTCTGTACCGTCGGCTGACGGTATTTCAATCGTATAATACCATTTTTTACCGCGTTTCCGTAAATACATACAAACCACCACCTTATATTAAACATTTTACTATACAAATCGATGTAATGCAACAAATGTTCCTGTAAAATTTGCCGATTTAAGGAAATTTAAAGAGACTGTCCATGTAACTTATCGTGAGAAAAATAAAAAATCCCTAAAATGGCAATAAGAGAATTTTAGAAAATATGTTCGGCGAGAAATGATTTTTTTCGTAGAATATATGTTCTATTTCATAAACCCACTGCGCCTGTAGTATAATAAGGAAGAAACTCACACAGAAAGGAAGATGGATGATGCCGCCTTTGATTACTACTTATACGGGGAAGCATTTCGATATCACCCGGCCGCTGCCGGAGGCCATCTGCATCGAGGACATGGCTCACGCCTTGTCGCTCATCTGCCGCGGCAACGGTCACGTCCGTTCTTTTTATTCCGTCGGCCAGCACTGCCTGCAGTGTGCCCGCGAAGCGAAGGCCCGCGGCCTGTCCCGGCGACTGGTCCTGGCAGCGCTCCTGCATGACGGGACAGAGTGCTACATGTCCGACGTACCGCGGCCGCTGAAAGAAGTCATGCCCATTTATCGAAAGACAGAAGCCGGCCTCGTCGCCGTGATTTACCGAAAATTCCTCGGCACGCCCCTGACGGCAGCAGAAACGAAAATCCTCAAGACCATCGACGATGCCTTCCTCTGGTACGACCTGACCTATCTCCTGGATGACCAGCCGGATACGCCGCAGCCGCAGGTCTGCTGCCCGCCGGACTACACAGTGCGGCCCTTTGCAGAGGTGGAACGGGAGTACCTTACTTTTTATAAGCACTGCCGGGAGGTGTAACCATGGATATTGCCATCGTAACCGGTGCTTCGTCCGGGCTGGGGGAGAAATATGCCAAGCTCCTCGATGGGGAAGGGCTGGACGAACTCTGGCTCATCGCCCGCCGCCGGCCTCAATTGGAAGCGCTGGCAGAGAAGCTGCAGACACCGTGCCGCATCCTGCCCATCGACTTGACGGCAAATGCCTCATTTACCGCTTTGCAGGATACATTGACAAAGCAGGGAAAAGGGCTTACCGTCCGCTATCTGCTCCATGCCGCAGGCTTCGGCAAAATGGGGCCCGTCACCTCGATTCCGCCAGGTATCCTGGAAAACATGGTCGACCTCAATGACCGTTCGGCCATTACCCTGACGCAGCTTCTCCTGCCGTACTGCGTCCCGGGCAGCCATCTCGCCTTCATCGCTTCGTGCGCTGCTTTTTTGCCCATACCGGAGCTCGCCGTCTATGCCGCCAGTAAGGCCTTTTTACTGCGCTACTGCCGGGCCCTGGCCGCAGAGCTGGCGCCGCAGGGCATCCTCGTTTCGGCGGTCTGTCCGTATTGGGTCAAAGATACAGAATTCATCAAGACTGCCAGTACGACGGACCAAAAGCATCAGTTCCGCCATTACCTGCTGGCCGGCACCAAGGAAAGCATTGCCCGCCGCTCTTTTAAGGGCATCAAAAAAGGCCGCACCGTGATTACCCCCGATGTCGCCTCGACGCTGCTGCGCTTTGTCTCTGCCTGGATTCCCCAGGATATCTTATTGTACTGCAGCCGAATTTTTCGCTAAAGCCAGTTAGCCTCAATTTCTTTTTGCAAATCCTCGAACATGGCAATGTATTTTTCCCGACTGTCTTTAATGCTGTAATTCTGCAGAGCCCGACAAAAATTTTCATACTTTTTCATAGAAAGGATGATGTAAGTCAACTACTCCCGACTAAAGTCGGGAGCTTGTAAGTCGGAACTGCATAGGTACTAACGACATCTAAAAGATGTCTTCCTAAATCCGCCTACATCATCGGGTGGCTGAC
>ERZ779697.760-NODE-760-length-14381-cov-5.18728_pt1 | contig 14381 bp, 10 predicted proteins | sample MGYA00511881_ERZ779697 | MGnify/ENA primary metagenome ERZ779697 (study PRJEB29588, sample SAMEA2148105) | human gut metagenome | biome: human gut; feature: human-associated habitat; material: faeces | place: Denmark | collected 2008/2010 ... | reverse complement strand
ACTGTATTTCAATAATTTCAAAGACCGATTAGCCAACTTTTATTGGACAGTAGTGATTACATATATGTTTTACATAGCTACGAAATCTGCAAATCACTAGATGCTAACCTTTTACCATTATTTATACATAATTGTTAAATGATTAAACTTTAGTGTTGATTTGAGAAAATGAAACATGGCATAATATTTGTATGAAATAAAATGTTTATCTTTGCATGCAAATAATTATTATAATAGGAAATAAATAATACATGACCAGTCAGTTTTCACCAAAAGTATCTCAAATACTGGCATTCAGTAGAGAAGAAGCAGTAAGGCTTGCTAGCAGAACAGTAGGTCCAGAGCATTTGTTGCTTGGCATACTGCGTGACAAGAATGGCCCTGTGCATGAATTATTCTTGAAATTAGATATTAATTTACAGTCTGTAAAAAATGAGTTGGAGCAGAAGGTGCGAGATGATGATTTTATGCAACCTTTAAATACTCAGGAACTTGTTTTAAACGAGAAAGCCAGCAACATATTAAAACTTGCTGTGCTGGAGGCTCGTATACAGTCTCGTCAGATGGTTGACGAACAACATTTGTTATTAGCCATTTTGCATGATCATGCAAATAATGGTGCAAAAGAAGTTTTAGAATTTAACAACATGAATTACGAAGACGCTTTAGCTTATTTTCAAAAAAAATCAGGCTATACAACTAATGATGGTATTGATATGCCGGATAAAGACGATGATGATGATGGTATGCTCAGTATCAATGGCGGAAATTCGCAGAAGTCAAATCAGCAGAGTACAGCAACAAGTGTGCATAGGGTACAGGGTAAGACTCCGGTATTAGATAGTTTTGGTACGGATCTTACTAAATGTGCAGCTGAAGGTAAACTCGATCCGGTGGTTGGACGTGAACGTGAAATACAGCGCGTTATAGAAATATTGTGCCGTAGAAAGAAAAATAACCCGATATTGATAGGTGAGCCTGGAGTAGGAAAAAGCGCTATTGTCGAAGGACTGGCACAATTGATTTATAAGCATCATACATCTCCTGTATTATTCAATAAGCGTATTATTAATCTTGATATGACCGCAATTGTTGCCGGAACAAAATATCGTGGTCAGTTTGAAGAACGTATACGTGCATTAATTAAGGAGATCGAACAGAATCCAGATGTAATTATATTTATTGATGAAATTCATACGTTAGTAGGAGCAGGTTCGACTCCCGGTTCTATGGATGCTGCTAACATACTAAAGCCTGCTTTGGCAAGGGGAACTATACAATGTATAGGTGCGACAACTTTAAATGAATATCGCAATTCAATAGAGAAAGACGGAGCATTAGAGCGCAGATTTCAGAAAGTTATCGTTGAGCCCACCACTTCTGAAGAGACAATTGCTATCTTGAATAATATTAAGGAACGTTACGAAAACCATCATCATGTTACATATACTGATGATGCCATCTTGGCGTGTGTCAAATTGACAGACAGATATGTTAATGATAGATTCTTTCCTGATAAGGCAATAGACGTTCTTGATGAAGTTGGGGCTCGTGTCCACCTGCAGCATGCTCAAATGCCTCCGGAAATAGGGGAAAAGGAGAAAGAAATTAATGATGTGAAAAGCAAAAAACAGGCTGCAGTAAGAAATCAAAATTTTGAACTGGCTGCTAGTTATCGTGACAAGCAGACAGAACTTGAGGCAGAGCTTTCTGATTTACAAGAGAAATGGGCTAATAATGAAATTGGTAGTCGTGATGAAATAACAGAAAATGATGTCACAGATGTTGTTTCAATGATAACAGGTGTACCTGTACAAAGAATGGCTGAAGCTGAAAGTATGCGTCTTAAGAATATGGGCAAAGAACTTAAAGCTGCAGTGATAGCTCAAGATCGGGCCATTGAAAAGATGGTTAAAGCTATACAGAGAAATCGTGTCGGATTGAAAGAGAAAAATCATCCTATAGGTGCATTTATGTTTCTTGGTCCGACAGGTGTAGGTAAGACATATTTGGCAAAAAAACTTGCAGAATATATGTTTGGCAGTTCTGATGCACTTATTCGAATAGACATGAGTGAATACAGTGAAAGCTTTAATACCTCACGACTTGTTGGTGCTCCTCCGGGATACGTAGGTTATGAAGAAGGAGGGCAGTTGACAGAAAAAGTTAGACGTCATCCTTATTCAATAGTTTTGTTAGACGAAATAGAAAAGGCACATGGTAATGTTTTTAATATGTTATTACAGGTGCTTGACGAGGGACGACTCACAGATGGAAATGGTAGATTGATAGATTTCCGTAATACTGTCATCATTATGACAAGTAATGCAGGAACGCGTCAGTTAAAGGAATTTGGACGTGGGGTTGGCTTCACTGCAAGCGGATTAAGTGGAAATAGTATAAACGAAACAGATAAGGAGTATGCTCGCAGTATCATACAAAAGAGTTTGAGTAAGCAATTCAGTCCGGAATTCTTAAACCGTCTTGATGAGATTATTACATTTGACCAACTTGATCTTAATGCAATAAAGAAGATTATTGATATTGAGCTTCGCAGCTTGATGGATCGTACAAAAGAATTGGGCTATGATATAAAACTATCTGATGAGGCTAAGGAATTTGTTGCCTTGAAAGGTTATGACGTACAATTTGGTGCAAGACCGTTGAAACGTGCAATACAGAATTATATTGAAGATGGTATTTGTGAAATGTTGTTGGACGGAAAACTCAAGGATGGTGATAATATTATAATTGGAAAAGATCCAGATAAAGAACAATTGACATTTGATATTGAAAGTGTAAATTAGAATTTATTGGTGTCCGCTAAAACTTTTTGCTGAACATTGCAATAAGGATTTTGTCTCTAAAAGTGATTAAATTGCCAATATAAGGGCTTAAGATTTACTTTTTTGTAATAGAAATCACATTAATGCTTTTGCTTATTCTTTCTAACAAAAAGTAAGCCCCGAAATGTTAAAATCCATATAAATATCTATTGTTTAGCAACTTATATGATTACTATCAATTTTTACCGGACACCAATAATTAGAATTATCATTTACAAATAAAAAAGGAGACGATTAAAAATCGTCTCCTTTTTTATTTGTGTGTATCTTATTTAACAGGAATCTTTTCGACTCTTCTCTGATGACGACCGCCTTCAAAATCGGTGCTGAAAAATACATCAAGAATTTTTTCGGCAGTTTTATTATCAATAAAACGACCAGGAAGTACAATAACATTAGCATCATTATGCTGTCTGATTAGTCCGCCTATTTCTGCAGACCATGCTAACCCGGCTCTAACACCTTGATGCTTATTTAATGTCATTGCCATACCTTCGCCACTGCCGCATATGCCAATACCAGGATATACATCACCACTCTCAATACCATCAGCCAGTTGATGAGCAAAATCCGGATAATCGCAACTCATGTCACTGTAAGTGCCATAGTCTTTATATTTATATCCGTGTTCTTCCAAATATTGGATGACATATTTCTTTAATGGAAATCCAGCGTGGTCGCTGGCTATTCCAACAGTTTTAACATTCATAATTAATTCTCTAAGAAAGATTTAACTTGTTTATAAACATTTTCTGCCGTATATCCAAGCTTTTCGTCTAAGACTTTATAAGGAGCAGAGAATCCAAAGCTAGGCATACCGAATACTTTTCCGTTTGCACCAACTAATCCTTCGAGTGTTACAGGCAGACCTGCTGTCATACCGAAGATTTTAGCATTCTTAGGAAGAATACTTTCTTGGTATTCTTTGCTTTGATTACGGAATAATCCTTCGCTTGGAACACTAACGATTCGGATCTTTATTCCATCTTTACGGAGAAGTTCTGCACCAGCAACTAAAGTTGAAACTTCTGAACCATCTGCTAAAAGGATTACGTCAAAATCTTCATCTGAACCTGCGACTATGTATGCACCTTTGCGTGCTTGTTCATAATCGGTTCCTGCTGGAAGTTTAGCGATGTTCTGGCGTGAGAAGATAAGTGCAGTAGGTGTCTCCATATTTTCCATTGCCATTGCCCAGCATACTGTTGTTTCGTCAGCATCAGCAGGACGGAAAACTCTTACGCTGTCTTTTCCATGATGATTTTTCAATTTTTCCATCAGTCTTATTTGGGCTTCTTGCTCAACAGGCTCATGTGTTGGTCCGTCTTCACCAACTCTAAACGCATCGTGAGTCCATATAAATTTAATAGGCACTTCCATTAAGGCAGCCATACGTACAGCCGGTTTCATGTAATCAGAGAATACGAAGAATGTACCACACGCAGGGATAACTCCGCCATGCAGATACATACCGATACACATACATGCCATTGTTAGTTCGCTAACACCTGCCTGGAAGAAAGCACCGCTAAAGTCATCTTTTACCAATGATTTTGTCTTTTTCAAGAATCCGTCAGTTTTGTCACTGTTAGACAAGTCTGCTGAAGAACAAATCATATTTGGTACTTGCTCTGCTAATACACCCAAACATGCTGCAGAGGCTGCGCGTGTAGCAGAACCTTCTTTCTGTACTACAGCACTCCAATCTACTTTAGGCGCGTTGCCGCTAAACCATTCTTTCATTTGCGAAGCCTTGTCAGGATTTGCCTTAGCCCATTCTGCTTCTTCTGCATGACGTTTTGCAACAATTTGTTTTAGTTCTTCTTTGCGTTTTGAATATAATTCTTGAACTTCAGGGAATATTTGGAATGGATTTTCAGGATCACCACCGAGGTTCTTTATTGTATTCACATATGCGTTGCCTCCGAGTGGAGCTCCATGAGTCTTAATGCTATGCTCATAGCTTGACCCATCCTCTTTTAACGCACCTTTACCCATTATTGTTTTACCAATAATTAGGGTAGGGCGATGCTCTTCTTTTTGGGCTTGTTTTAATGCTTCACGTATTTCTTCAACATCATTACCGTTAATCTTGATTACGTTCCATCCCCATGACCTATATTTTGCCTCTGTGTCCTCATTCATAACAACTCCACATTCTGTAGATAGCTGTATGTCGTTTGAGTCGTAGAACATAATGAGATTATTCAGTCCTAGTGTACCGGCTAAGCGTCCTGTGCCCTGAGAGATTTCTTCTTCAATGCCACCATCTGAAATGTATGCATAAATTTTATGTTGTATAACTTCTTTACCAAGTCTTGCTTCGAGAAATTTCTCAGCTACAGCAGCACCAGCGGCAAATGTATGTCCTTGTCCAAGTGGGCCTGAAGTGTTTTCTATGCCACGGTTAATGTCTCTTTCAGGATGTCCCGGAGTCGGAGAACCCCATTGACGGAACATGGATAATTCTTCCAAAGTGAATTTACCCTGTAAGCATAGTGCACTGTATAACATCGGAGACATGTGGCCTGGATCAAGGAAGAAACGGTCTCTGCCTTCCCATGATGGGTTTTCTGGATCGTAAACCAAGAATTCAGAAAATAACACGTTGATAAAGTCTGCGCCTCCCATGGCACCGCCCGGGTGACCGGATTTAGCTTTTTCAACCATTGATGCAGCCAATATACGTATGTTATCTGCTGCTTTGTTCATTAGATTCTTATCGTTCATTATATTTTTAGTATTAAATTTGTTAATTTTAGCTCGGATTGAATATTCAGATTTATCTTCTTATTAGTTGCAAAGATAGTTAAATTTGCGGTAAAATAAAAGAAAAATATATATAAACTTCTAAAAAGTTAATGTGAATAATTGGGCTCATTACAGGTTTACGTGAAAGCATATTTACGCCATGCTGGTTGTATCATTTATCCTTTGATTTCTGATAAAATTATATTGTTAATATTGATATTTTTTATTTATTAGATATAGCTTTCTAAAAGATGGCTTTTTATCTTATAATATGCTAGCTTTTATAAGTTGAAATATGCCTTTTTAGAAGCTAAAATGATACATATTGTTATCTGCTCACAATAAACTTTATAAAAATAGCGCCAGTGCCTGGTTATCAGACGCTAACGCTATTAATAATTTAAAACAGCTCTTTTTCTGTAAATTGTCCAAGTTTTATATATTTCTTATAAAGTTCAGAATATGCTTTTACGTTTTCAGGCTGAGGAATATATTCTTTAGAGAAACCGCTATTCATATTTTGGATAGCATCTTCAACTTTATCATACACTCCCGCAGCTGTTGCTGCAAACATTGCTGCACCAAGAGCACATGCCTGATCTGTATTGCACACCTTTATAGGCTTATTGATGACATCACACATAGTTTGCATTACAAATGGTGATTTCAATGCAATACCGCCAATTCCGATAACGTTGTCTATGACAACACCTTCACTTTCAAACCTGTCAACTATGGCTTTGGTACCGAATGCAGTAGCTTCAACTAATGCGCGGAACACTTGTGGGGCATTGGTCCCAAGGGTAAACCCGGCAATCGTTCCTTTCAGCAATTGATTCGCATCTGGTGTGCGTCGTCCATTTATCCAGTCGGTTGCTATCATAGTGCTTTCGCTTATAGAAATTTTTTCTGCTTCTTCGGTCAGTTTAACAATTATTTTGTCACAAGTCTTTTCAACAATATTGTTTATTTCTTCTTTTGAAAGTTTGTCATCTATTGTTTGAGGCAATATTTCGCGTACTGGGAATTCAAGAATTCTTTTAAACATTGCGTAGACATCACCAAAACTAGACTGGCCTGCTTCCAGTCCAACCATTCCTGGAATCACACTGCCATCGACTTGGCCACATATACCTTTAATGCATTTGTCTCCTATTTCGTCATATGAAGCAACCATTACATCGCATGTTGACGTACCTATAACGCGTACAAGTGTATGAGGTGTTACACCGGCTCCTACGGCTCCCATATGGCAATCGTATGCACCGCCAGCAACAACAACATCTTCATTAAGGCCTAATTTTTCAGCCCATTCTTTACATAGGTGTCCAACTGGTTTGTCTGCTGTTGCTGTTTCTTCGAATAGTCGCTCACGGAATCCGGCTAGTTTGGGCTCCAGTGATTTAAGAAAATCTTCAGAAGGAAGACCTCCCCATTCTTTATGCCACATAGCTTTATGGCCACATGCACAGCGACTGCGTTCTATATCTTTTGATTTGTTTTCTCCAGTCAATGCAGCAGGAAGCCATTCGCAATATTCAACTATTGAATAAGCTTTTTGTGCAACTTTTTCATCTTCACGCAGAATATGCATAGCCTTAGCCCAATACCATTCAGCAGAATATATGCCACCTTCGTATTTAATGTAGTTAATGTCCGATTTTGCGCATGCCTCATTTATTTCTTCTGCTTCTTTTACAGCTGTATGATCTTTCCATAATACAAACATTGCATTAGGGTTTTCCTCGAATTCGGGCAACATGGCTAAAGGTGTACCGGTTTCATCTGTAAATGCCGGTGTCGAACCTGTAGTGTCGAAAGCTACGCCTACAACTTCTTTTGCTGTACCTTTTGGACATTGACTTAAGGCATCTTTTACAGTGGCTTCGAGCACCTCAAGGTAATCCTTGGGATGCTGACGCCATTGGTTTATTTTAGGATTGCAGTATAACCCTTTTTTCCAGCGTGGATAGTACTTTACGCTAGTTGCCATAATCTTGCCTGTTTCGGCATTAACGACTAAGGCTCTTGCGGAGTCACTGCCGTAATCCAGTCCGATTACATATTTTGCCATAGACTTATAATAGGGCTTTGTTTAACATATAATATACCTCATTGAAACGGAGTTCTTTGCGGAATTCGTCAACTTTAGTATTTTCGTTGATGAACAGACATTCAATTCCGGCAATTTCTGCGTAATCCTGCCAATATTCATCTGTGAGATCATAAGAGAAGCAACTGTGGTGTGTGCCGCCTGCGTAAATCCAACATCCGGCTCCAACTTCAAAGTTTGGTTGTGGTATCCATAAGGCAGAGGCTACAGGCAGTTTAGGTAATGGTTTCGGCTCAATACATTTAACGTCGTTAACAATCATTCTGAAACGATTGCCGAGATCAACAACTGTTGCGGTAACTCCATTGCCGACCTTTGATGTGAATACCAAACGTGCTGTCTGGCTCTTTCTTACGCCAATGCCAAGGAAGTGAACTTCAAGACGTGGCTTAGAAGCAGCTATGAGCGGTGATACTTCCAACATGTGTGACTGGAGTATTGCACTCTGCTCACCATTAAAGTTTAGTGTGTAGTCCTCAAGGAATGAGCATCCGTTTTCCATTCCCTGTGTCATTACCCATACACTACGGTATAGTGCTGCTGATTTCCAGTCGCCTTCAGCTCCGAAACCATAGCCTTCAGCCATAAGACGCTGTGAAGCCAGGCCTGGAATCTGATCAAATCCCATACCACTTTCTTCTACATTAACATCTCCAAGGTCGTCAAAGTTTGTTGTAAATCCTTTTGCTCCTTTGGCTTTCAGCACTGCGCGTAATGTAAGTTCTGCTTTTGCTGAGTTCCAAACCTTTTTGTAACCTTCGGTTGATTTGTCCTCGAGGGAAGCATCGTGATCATATTCTTTGAAATATGTAGCAACTAATTCGTCTACGTCAGCGTCTTTGATGTCTTTAAAGTAGCTTAATACTTCGCTGAATGGGCAATAGTCAACATGATATCCGAGGACCTGTTCTGCTGCAACTTTGTCACCATCAGTAACGGCTACATTGTTCATTTGGTCGCCAAAGCGCAGTATCAACATGTCTTGTGCGTCTGCCCATGCTGCACAAACACGTTCCCATACAGCAATGTGGTCTTGTGTCTTTTGCTCTTTCCAATATCCGACAACAAGTTTGCGTCTTATGCGCATGCGTGATATAATATGACCGAACTCTCTGTCTCCATGAGCACTTTGGTTGAGGTTCATGAAGTCCATATCTATTGAGTCCCATGGAATCTCTGCATTGTATTGTGTATGGAGGTGAAGCAGTGGCTTGTGAAGAATCTGCAGTCCGTGAATCCACATCTTTGCTGGAGAGAATGTATGCATCCATGTTATTACACCGATACATTTCTTTTCATTATTTGCTGCTGCAAAGATATCTGAAACTTCTTTACTGCTGTTTGCTGTGCCTTTATATACAACTTTTATTGGTAGTCTTCCTGACTCGTTCAGGCCATTTACCATTTCTTTAGAATGTCCGTCTACTTGTTTAACAGCATCTCCTCCATAAAGAAGTTGAGCTCCTGTTACAAACCAAATCTCATAATTTTCAAATGCTTTTATCATAGTTGTTATTTTTTTATATTGTTAACTTATTTATTTTTTCTTTTGTCCGTAATATGCGTTCGGACCATGTTTACGGCTAAAATGTTTTTCAATAAGCAGGGGATTCATTGTTGTATCTGGATTTACAGAGAATGATATAAATGCCATTTTTGCTACTTGTTCCATTACCACAGCATTATATACAGCATTGTCAGGATCCTTTCCCCATGAGAAAGGACCATGATTTTTTACTAAAACCCCAGGAGTGTGTACATAGTTTATGTTTTTGAAACGCTCTACAATAACATTCCCTGTCTCTTTTTCATATTCTGCCATCTGCTCCTTTGTCATATCATCAGTACATGGAATGGCGTCATGGAAATAGTCCGCATGAGTTGTTCCGATATTTGGGATATCCATGCCTGCTTGTGCCCATGCTGTCGCATAGGTAGAGTGGGTGTGTACTATTCCGCCTATTTCGGGAAATGCACGATAAAGTACCAAATGGGTAGGTGTGTCAGATGAAGGATTTAAATCACCTTCAACCACCTTGCCTGTCATGAGGTCTACAACAACCATGTCTGATGCTTTCATTGTATCATAGCTTACCCCTGATGGCTTTATTACTACAAGTCCTTTTTCGCGGTCAATACCTGAAACGTTTCCCCAGGTGAATATAACCAAATTATGTTTTACAAGGTCTAAATTAGCCTTGAATACTTTTTCCTTTAATTCTTCAAGCATAAAATATTATAATTTAAATGTCGGATCTTCCAAATATGCGTCATTATTGAAACGATACAAGGCTGCTCCACGTTTTGATGTTATTTTATCTATAAGGTCTGTCTTTTCGATAAAGTCTATGGCCTTTATGCGCTTTCTGAAGTTACGCTTGTCTATTTCTTCACCTAGAATTGCTTCATATACATGCTGAAGTTGTGTCAGCGTAAATAATTCTGGCAGAAGATTGAAACTTAATGGTTCAGATGAAATGCGCCTTCTAAGTAAGGCTATTGCCTTTTTGACCATATCGTTGTGGTCTGAATATAATTTTGGTAATTCCTCAAGATTAACCCACATGGCCTGATGGCTTTCCTGAAGACTTTTATCATAATCTTTAACATTAATGAGCGCACAATAAGCTATAGATATAACTCTCTCTCCAGGGTCGCGGTCAACGGCTCCGAAAGCGCCTACCTGTTTCATGTACAAGTCTTTTAGACCTGTTAATTCATATAATACTCTATTGGCTGCTTCGTCTAAAGTTTCATTTTCTTCAACAAAGCCTCCGTATAGTGACCATTCGTTCCTTCCTGGATCCATTTGTCTTTTTCCTATAAGTAATTTAAGCTTGTTACTTTCAAATCCGAAGACAATGCAATCTACTGAAACATAAAATTTTGAATGCTCGTTATAATAAATTGTCATTTTGTTTTAAAATTTACGTGTTTTACCAGAAGTAAATATAGAAGGCAACAGTTATAGCCAGTATTATTATACTGTTAATAACATCCCAGTGATTCCAGCTTGCGCGTGTCGCAGCTTTTTGTTCCGGTGTAGCAGTTCCAAATACAAGACCTTTTATCTTTTCTTCTGAAGGAGCTTCTGTGCATAGGCTTACAACAATTACGACGAGACAACAGAAGATGAGCATTACACCACAGAAATAGAGCCAATTGAAATCATAGAAAATGGCTTTAAACCAATTGTCTGAAACATTGGTGGCATTACTATAGTAAACCTTTGCACCCAATCTGGTTAGACCTATTATGATACCAGAAAGGAGACCCCACATACCGCCTTTTGCTGTAGTTCTTTTCCAACAAATACCGAGTAAGAACGCAGCTGCAATGCCAGGAGCCAGAACGCTTTGGACATCCTGAAGGTAATTGTAAAGAACGTTACCGACGCTTCGCATAATTGGTATCCATAATATACCTAAAACAACAATGACAATTGTTGCCATTTGGCCAATTCTTACAAGTGATTTTTCTGATGTATTTGGACGCAGACGTTTGTAAAAGTCTATTGTGAAAAGCATTGCAGATGAGTTGAACAATGATGCAAGTGAACTCATGAGGGCTGCTAGTATACCACATACCACTAGTCCTTTAACTCCTGCGGGAAGAATTTTAGCAACTAATGTTGGAAATGCTGCATCGCTTATTGCTATGCCATTGGCATCTACAGGCAAGAATGTTCCGCCTGATTTAACATTTAATGCATAGGCAATCATTCCAGGAATAAGGAAAATAAATACAGGAAGCAATTTTAAATATGCTCCGAAGATAGTACCGCGACGGGCTTCCTTTTCATTCTTTCCAGAAAGTACTCGTTGTACAATGTACTGGTCTGTACACCAATACCAAAAACCAATAACGGCTGAGCCTACCAATGCACCGAGCCATGGGTATTCTGGATCATTAAGATTGCGCATCAGGTCGGTCATGTGATCTCCGTATTCATTTACTGGTTTGATAGAACAAATTTGCAGTACCTGATCCCATCCTCCAACGGCCTTTAAACCTAATACCAAAATTATCAAAGAGCCTAACAGCAATATCGGTGTCTGGAGTACAGATGTGTACAATACGCTCTTCATACCTCCGAGTACAGTGTATAATGCTGTTATTATTACTAATCCAATTGCGGCAATCCAGAAGAAGTCAATGCCCCAAAGCTCTTTTATTCCGAATACTTGCTGGAACACAAGACCGCCTGCGTATACAGTAACGGCAACTTTGGTCAATACATAACTTATAAGTGATATGACAGACAGGATGGTACGGCTTTCTTTGTTATAGCGTCTTTCCAAGAATTCAGGCATTGTGTATACCATACTTCTTGTATAGAACGGAACGAAAACCCAGCCTAAAATCAGGATCATCCAACCTTGAATTTCCCAATGAGCCATAGCCATACCTGAAGATGCTCCTGCACCTGCAAGTCCTATCAAGTGTTCTGAGCCGATGTTTGATGCAAAGATAGACGCACCGATAGCAATCCATGTTGCATCACGTCCTCCAAGAAAATAATCTGCAGAGTCTTTGTTTTTTTGGCTTACGACCCATACAACGATACCAATCAGTGCTAGACAGAAGACACCAATTACAATCCAGTCTAATATTTCCATTTTTGATTAATAATTTTTATAGGTTAATAGTAGTATTCTGATTCTTATTTTATGCTGAATTTGAACACGCAGTGAGAATAATATTCTTCACCAGGTTTTAAATTTGCTGTTGGCCAGTCTTTCTTATTCGGAGTATCTGGGTATTTCTGGGTTTCAAGACAGCATGATGCATGCTTGTTATAAGCTATGCCTTTTTTGCCCTTAACCTTTCCATTTAAGAAATTGCCTGTATATACCTGAATGCCAGGTTCATTTGTATATACCTCAAGCATAATGCCGGTTTTCGGTGAGTATAGACTTGCTGCTACTTTTGTGTCATCTCCTTTGCCATTTTTATATGTATTTAAGCACCAGTTGTGATCAATTCCCATAGCATTTTTGATTTGGTCAAAAGAAAAATTGTTGACATTTCTACCTATTGCAGTAGGTTTTCTGAAGTCCATTGGCGTATTGTCTACTTTTGCAATTTCGCCTGTTGTCATGAATGTTGAATCTGATGGAGTATATTTATCTGCGTTAATGTATAAAATGCAGTTTTCAACATCCTTTGACGGATCACCATTTAGGTTGAAATATGAATGGTTTGTCATGTTTATGACGGTTTCTTTATCTGTTGTTGCTCTATAAGCAATGTCAAGGCTGTTATTACTTTTTAAGGTATAAGTTACTGAAGCTTTTACGTTTCCCGGGAAATTATTGTCGCCGTCTTTAGATAATATTGTCAGTTGTAATGTCGTGTCGTTTAGCTGTTTAGCATCATATACCTGATATTGCCATCCTGATGGTCCACCATGTAGGCAGTGTCCGTAATTGTTTATTGGCAACTGAATGTCTTTTCCGTCAATATTAAGTTTACCTTTGTTTATTCTGTTTGCATATCTTCCAATTGCAGCGCCAAAGTCGCTTGGGCTATTTACAGAATCGGCATATTGAGCGATGTTGTCATAACCTAGAACAACATCTGTCTGTTTTCCATTTTTATCCGGTACTACTAAGGAAACAATACGTCCACCAAAGTTTGTAATACAAACCTCCATACCGTTATTATTGCTTAGTGTGTACAGCTTGACCGGCTTGTTATTTATTGTAGTGTCAAATGCAGCTGTTGATAGACCTGAAACTGTTGTTGCATTATTGCCGTTTTGTACTCCACATGCAGACATTAAGCAGCATGCTATACCAACACTCAAAGCTTTGAATTTAATGTTCTTCATAATTTTATTAATTAGGTTATTATTGGGTGTAAAATTACATCATATTATTTATATGTCAAAATTTATTTGTTTGTGTTTTTACTATATAAATATTAATTTTACATATTTTATCTTTTGAATGGATAATTTATGTCTTTTTTGATATTTATTTGCATATATGGTATGCAGGATTTTAAATGTCATTTAATGATTTATATGTACTTTCTTGTTTGTAGATATGGTGTTGTTGCTATTGTGTATATTTGTTGTGTTGATTTTTGGTTTTCAATAGTTTTATTTTATACGTTTCATATTGTTCGTTTCTTATTCGGGATTTGGTGAGAAATGCTGATTTATGTGTTTCGGTCATAGGCATCAGCTTTTATACATTTTGTTGTTTGTGTTTCCATTTTTTGTGTCGTTTATAATATTATTATAAAATAAACATATAGTTTGTGTTATTTTATCTCTAATTTGATTTGATTTTTTTGTGTAGCTTAAAATTGTAAATTTATTAATTGCTTTAATTGCAATACGTCTGAGTGCCAGGCTGTATTCTTATCAATTGATAATATAATTATGGAATATTGTTTTAATATGAAAGTGGGCTGTTTCTTATGTGAAACTCAATTGTTTTTGCATCGCAACTCAATTGTTTTTATTGTAAAACTCAATGGTTTTATTCTTTAAATATGTCGTATTATATATTAGTTTACTTTTTATGAAGGTATTATTCCTTATTTATGTCTTTTCCTGTTAAAAATATTTAATGAATGTCCGCAAGTTGCCAATCAATAAATTCGATGTTTAAAGTTCGCCCTATACGTACATGCGCAAAGTTCGAGCCTGTCAAAGAGTC
>ERZ779697.757-NODE-757-length-14421-cov-1.78289_pt1 | contig 14421 bp, 9 predicted proteins | sample MGYA00511881_ERZ779697 | MGnify/ENA primary metagenome ERZ779697 (study PRJEB29588, sample SAMEA2148105) | human gut metagenome | biome: human gut; feature: human-associated habitat; material: faeces | place: Denmark | collected 2008/2010 ... | reverse complement strand
CCGGGTGACGGAAAGAATCGGGGGAAATTTCCCGCCGGTTGTCATTTCTGACCGTAGCAACGGTGATTTTGAGTTTGATCATGCGTCACAGCCGGACTATATATACATAGGCAAGGAAGATCCGGAGAACCTGCCGGACAACTTTCGTCTTTTGGTAGACGCCCACTTCTGGAAAGAACGTCCGAACGCCTATCCTTTTTTTATCGCATCGGAAATAGACGAGTTAAAAGACTATTCCGTTCCCTTGAAATTTATCCGCCTTACCTACCGAGATCTGACCGACCGCGTGATCGAAGTGCTGAAGCAGGATAAGTCCGTAATTGTCATCCTGAGCACACATCACCGGAACGGTATCGCTGCCGAACGTGCCGCCATGCATCACTTGCTGGCAGCCGGTTGTGATGTGCCGGTCATCCTGCATCGCGACTATAGAGAGACAGATATTGAAGCGTTGCAACTGAAAGCGGCCATCGACTTCGGAACTTTGCTGTTAGATGGCTTCGGCGACGGGATCATGCTGCACAACGAAGGGAGCGAAACGATGGTAACGGACAGTTGTATGTTCGGCATCCTGCAAGCAACCCGTACCCGCATCAGCAAGACGGAATATATCTCCTGCCCAAGTTGCGGACGTACCTTATACGACTTGCAAACAACAATCGCCCGTATCAAGAAAGCCACTTCTCATCTGAAAGGCTTGAAAATAGGTATCATGGGGTGTATCGTGAACGGTCCCGGCGAAATGGCAGATGCTGATTATGGCTATGTCGGCGCCGGAAAGAACCGGATCAGCCTATATAAAGGTAAAGAATGCGTCCTGAAAAATATCCCCGAAGAAGAAGCTGTAGAACGATTAGTCCAGTTGATAAAGGAAAGTGGAGATTGGACGGATCATTGAGTATAATTGAAAAGGAGTGTGTCAGATACAAATTACATTGAAATCAATATATCCGTATCTTACACACCCCTTAATCCTTTTTTAATCTTGCCTATACGTTTTTATTCCTCAGACCTTATATCTTTCTCCTCATCAAACCCTCCGTCGAACCGGTTATCCTTGATCTCGACATTAACAACGCGCTGGAAGAAGAAACGATGGTTGTTCCAATGGAAAGCCGGATAATCATGATTTTGTCTAATCACATTATTGCGGAAGACTAGGCCGTCCACAGATTTTGCATACAGGATCGGCATATCAAAGGTTTCGAATTCGTTGTCCTCGATCACGATTCCGCTGTGAAAATATCTCTTCTGACTTTTCAAATCAGGTATCTCCGGATATATAGAAATAACGGCGTTCGTAAATTGGAACTGATTTGTCAAAGCATTGATAAACTTGTTATTCCGGATCTGTACGTCATGGCAGGCACCCGTCTCGAACCACCCGTTGCAGTCGCCGCACAGTAGGATTGCCGTACCGGATGTGTGATCAAAAACGTTCTTCTCGACCACAGTCTTCTTCGGAGTGCTAAACAGGGAACCACGGGCACGGTTATTACGGATCACATTATCGGCAAAATAAACCTCCGGCGTCCATTCCAGATTCTCGATACCATAAGTACCGACCTCGCTAATGGCGGGATCGACAGGTTTCTCAAACGTAATGCGGAACTGTTTTGCACCATGGCCGTCAGGCTTGTCGGCTGCTTCAATCGCAGCCACCTTGTTCTGTTCACCTAAAACCTCCATCGTTTTGGACTCGATGAACTGGACGGCATCGCCCGGACGCCCCCATTCGAAACCGTAGGACTGCCCGTGCATATATTCGCCGACCAACGTCTTGTCGTCTATTCGCTTTTGCACCTTCAGATAGGTTCCATGCACATTGATGGCATCATCCATCATACCTTCATACAGACCACCGACCGAACGGATCAATCCCTTACAGCCGGAGAAATGAGTCGCATCGGCCTGTGTCGTGAAATAACGTGGATCATCCTTGCCACGCAGGCAGACCGAGAATTTATCCAACGTGATATTTTCACTCATCTGGGCCAGCAGCCCCATTCCTTCAGCATAATGAACCTGTATATTTTCGAGTGTCGTATTCGTATCATGATACATAAATACACCCGGAGTCGGACGACCGTATCCACGGAACACAACGACCGTTCCCGGTATCAGTTTCTTGTTCTTCCAAGGCGCAAGAATCTTGCGGGAAGCAATCTCTGCGACATGCTTGCTACCCACACTAATATCGCTGGTAGCATAGACCAGTCGCTTTGTATCTCCTTCAAAAGCGATGCCCCAGGCAGGGGCATGTTCCCAACCTTCCCCTTTAGCGACAAAGTTGCTATCGCGTATTTCGTACTCCACCCAGGGAGCGACCTCGTAGGTGATCAAGCCTCCGACCGTGTCGTTCTCCAACACTTTCACTTGGCTGATATGTGGATTCGCAAAATCGATACTAAAGTTCTTCAATGTACAGTTCTCCGAACCGACCAAAGAAACCGGAAGCATCCGCCCATGGAAAACCAGTTCGGAACCTTGTCCGTCAAATATCACATTCTTCATATTTTCAAAAGCCAGTCCCACCAGTTTCGGATTATCCTGGTCATGGTTGGAAATGAAGTATTCACGTTTGGAAGCACCTTCGGGATAGAAATCATAACGTCCCTTCGGCAACAGTATCCGGACCGTATCGGAGTTCACTTCCGCCGCAATCTCTTGAAGAGCTTTCGCAATCAACGGAGAAGCATTTTCCCCGGTATCCGGTTTCAGACCATATCCGGACAGATCATACGCGCCGCCTTTACATGCCGTAAACAAAGCGATAAATAAAAGTGTCAAAACAGAGTTTAGTTTCATGGCTTACATCTTTCGTTGATTATATTTTCAATTATTTAGGGGCAAACTTACTCAAAATTATCCGATTTTATTGTAAGTTTGCCCCTCTTAAATATAAATAGATATGGAACATCCAATAAGCATTTATAACACACTCACAAGAAAAAAGGAACAGTTCATCCCGCTGCACGAACCGCATGTGGGTATGTACGTTTGCGGTCCTACGGTTTACGGTGACGCCCACCTGGGCCACGCACGGCCGGCTATCACTTTCGCCCTGCTGTTCCGTTATCTGACTCATATAGGATACAAGGTACGCTATGTACGCAACATAACAGATGTCGGCCACCTGGAACATGATGCTGACGATGGTGAAGACAAGATTGCCAAGAAAGCCCGTCTCGAACAACTCGAGCCGATGGAAGTGGTGCAGTATTACCTGAACCGTTACCATCACGCTATGGAAGCGCTCAACGTTCTACCGCCCAGCATCGAACCACATGCGTCCGGCCATATCATCGAGCAGATCGAACTGGTAAAGAAAATACTGGATAACGGATATGCTTACGAAAGCGAAGGTTCCGTTTACTTCGACGTGGAGAAATACAACAAGGATCATAATTACGGTGTTCTTTCCGGACGCAACATCGACGATATGCTGAATACTACCCGCGCACTGGACGGACAGGATGAAAAACGTAATCCGATCGACTTCGCTCTCTGGAAATGCGCACAACCGGAGCATATCATGCGTTGGCCTTCTCCGTGGAGCGACGGTTTCCCCGGATGGCACTGCGAATGTACGGCTATGGGTAAAAAGTATCTGGGCGAACATTTCGATATCCACGGTGGCGGCATGGATCTGATCTTCCCACATCACGAATGCGAGATTGCACAGGCTGTTGCTTCACAGGGAGAAGATATGGTTCACTACTGGATGCACAACAATATGATTACCATTAACGGGCAGAAGATGGGCAAGTCATTGGGCAACTTCATCACGCTGGAGGAATTTTTTACTGGTGACAACAAGGTGCTGAGCCAGGCATATTCGCCTATGACCATCCGCTTCTTCATCCTCCAAGCTCACTACCGCAGCACGGTAGACTTCAGCAACGAAGCCCTGCAAGCAGCTGAAAAGGGGTTGGAACGTCTGATGGACGCTTATAATCATTTGATGAAGCTGAAAGCCTCCGACGTTTCAACTGTAGATGTGAAGGATTTGCGCCGCAAATGCTACGATGCGATGAACGACGACCTGAACTCGCCGATTGTAATCGCCCATCTATTTGACGCAGCCCGCGCGATCAACTCCGTAAAGGATGGCAAGGCTACGATCTCGGCCGAAGACCTGAAAGAGCTACAGGATGTATTCCATACCTTCGTTTTCGATATTCTCGGAATAAAAGATGAAGCAGCTTCGGGCGGAAGCAACAACAACGAGGCATTCGGCAAAGCAATGGATTTGCTGCTGACCATCCGCCAACAGGCAAAAGCCAATAAAGACTGGGCTACATCGGACAAGATCCGAAACGAACTGACAGCCATCGGCTTCGATATCAAAGATACGAAAGACGGAGCCGAATGGAAGTTAAGCAAGTAAGACGAGCGTTCGATATTTGACAGAAAGGAAGCATAAATGATGATTTACTGCTTCACTCATTCTTATCATTGGCACATTATTTTTTATAATCATGACAATAAACGAATTTCTTCAAGGCGACAAGTTCGCCTTATTGGCTGGTGTCGAACTTTTGGAAACGGGCAACGGTTATGCCAAAGCCCGTATGGAAATAAAGCCGGAACACCTCAACGGCGGTGGCGTATGCCAAGGCGGCGCTATCTTCACTTTAGCTGATCTGACTTTTGCAGCAGCAACAAACAGTCATGCACGCCTGACACTTTCTATTACATCCAGCATTAACTTCTTCAAAGCCGAAAGCAAAGGGTTCCTTTATGCCGAAGCTCGTGAAGCATTCAGCCACAAGCGGCTCGCCAACTGTGAAGTGCGGATCACCAATGAAACCGGCGACCTGATCGCCACCTTCAACGGAACAGGCTACAGAAAAGATACGGAACTGCCGTTTGCCCCAATAGAATGATTTATCTAAACCTATCGAACAACCGCTGCAGATTTTGTCCACGGCCCCAAAGTAAAGCTACTTTGATGCAATTGTCCTTGATATAATAATAAATTAAATGTACGCTATCGCCGTCAGATGAGCAAATAGCGTACATTTGTATTTTATTCGTAACGCAAAGACCGGGCCGGTTTGCTAAAGATGGTTTTGGCGGTTTGCCAACCGATGGTCAGCAAGGAGATCACACACAATAAAACGACCGGAACGAGGAAGAACCACGCTTTCCAGTCCGTGCGGAACGAATAATGATTCAGCCAATCCCCCATGATCCAGCCCGAAAGCGGAAGGGCGATGACAACAGCAATAGCAATCAACAGGAAGAACTCTCGCCCCAATTCAAAGAAAAGCTGCCTCCGGGAAGCTCCCAGAACCTTCCGGATTCCCATCTCCCGGATACGAGTCGAACAAGAAAACATAACCAGAACAGCCAATCCCATACAAGAGATAAAGATCGCCAATATCGCAAAAAGTGCCACAATCAGCCCGAACACTTCATCCTGTCGGTATTGCTGGTCAAAAAACTGGTCGAGAAAGAAATAATCATAGCTGGAATCCGGGAAATAACGTTCCCACACTCCTTCGACCTGTTTCACGAGATCACGCGGGTTACCGTTCTCCATAACGACAGAGATATAACGTTGTTTCATCCAACTCAATTTCTCATGCAGGGCAAACAAGATCGGCGTAAAATCTTTGTTAAGCGATTGTTGATGATAATCCTTCACGACCCCGATAATCTGCATCGGCTGATCGACGGTTTCGACAGACAAGCGTTGCCCCAAAGCGGCATCGGACGATTCGAATCCCAACGTACGGACAGCCGATTCGTTCAGGACGATCTTATAAACATCTCCCCCGTAATCTTCGGAAAAACCACGGCCGGAAACGAACTTCAGATCATAAGCTTCCAGAAAAAACTCATCGCAGTTCAACATCTCCAACAGGCGCGTCTGCTTCGTCACATCACTTTCGCGGACGATGGACAGGAAGTCGGTTACCTCCGTTCCGGGAACTGCACCAGAAACCGTCACCGCCCTGACGGAGGGCAATAACGCCACCTCTTTCTTAAATGCTTCCAACTTCATAGCCAGTTCCTCGCATTGCGCCGGGAACTTAAGAACCAGCGTCTGGTCCACCCGTACCCCCAAAGAAGCATTCCGCATATATTGAAGTTGCGCGTACACGATCAACGTCCCGCAAAGCAACACCAGAGAAGCCGTGTATTGCAACACCACCAAAACCTTGCGGGTGACCGTCGCCCCATGCGTATGGGTAAACTTTCCTTTCAACATCCGGATCGGCTTGATGCCGGACAAAACCGTCGCCGGGTAAAAGCCGGACAGAAACACACCGGCAGCAAAGATCAGCAACAGATACCACCCCAGTGAAGTCGTAAACCAGACGGAAAAACTCAGATCCCGTCCCGTCAGGTTATTGAAAGAAGGCATCAACGCCTCCATCAGCCCGATAGCCAGGATAAAAGCAATACTGTTCGTCACCAACGATTCGAAAAGGAACTGTGAAATAACCTGCCTCCGGCTTGCCCCCGAAGTCCGACGTATACCGATCTCTTTGGCTCGTTCCATCGAACGGGCTACCGTCATATTGATATAATTGATCCAAGCAATACAAAGGATAGCAAGTGCCGTACAGATCAATACCCAGATAGAAGAACGATTCCCCTTCACCTCCGGCTCATAAGCTTTCTGCGGATTCAGATGGATATCGCGGAGGTTCGTCAACTGGATCGCCCAAGTTTTATTCTTCAATGCCTCTTCCGTCTTATACTTCTCCGCCATTACTGGGAAATCCTCTTCCACCTGCGTTTTCAGGTTCGCCGACTTCAGCAAGACATACGAATAGACTTCGTGGCGATACCAATATTCATCCATCCACTTCGGGAGCGTCTTGTAGGAGATCAGCAGATTATAGCGAATATGCGTATTGATCGGCATATCTTCCATTATACCCGTCACTTCGCAAGCTTCCTCTCCTATATTGCTTCGGAAGATCAGGATTTTCCCGATCGGGTCCGCTCCCTTGAAATATTTCCGGGCAATACGTTCGGTGATAACTACCTTGTTCGGTCCGTCCAGACAACTTTCTTTATTTCCCTTCAAGAGTTTGAAGTCAAAGAAATCGAAAAAGTTAGCTTCCGCATAGCCTATACCTGTCTCCCGATATAGCAGTTCGTTGTATTTCACGACCTGCTCCGGATAATACTGGCTTCCGACACGTGTATAATCCTCGACAGCACTCATGTTTTGCTTCATAGCCGTAGCATAGCCGGCAGACGAACTGGCCCAATCATCCGTCAGCTCCCCGTTCTCATAAAACCGGGCTTCAACCCTGAAGATACGATCCTGCCGGCTGTGCATATCGTCGTAGCTGTATTCGAAAGCCACATAGGTCAGGATCAGCAAGGCTGCCGCCATGCCGATCGCCAGACCGACTATATTGACGACACTGAAACCTTTCTTTTTAGTAAGGCTGCGCCACGCACAGTTCCAATAGTTTGTTACTATCATTATGATGAAGATTTTCAAAGATGAATATTCAGGAAACGACCCGGCCGTCCAAAAGATGGATAATCCGGCGTGCGAAGCTGGCATCCCGTTCCGAGTGCGTGACCATGACGATCGTCGTCCCCTGCCCGTTCAGTTCTCGAAGTAATTCCATCACCTCCGCCCCGTTTGTCGAATCCAGGTTTCCCGTCGGTTCGTCGGCAAGGATCAGCGGACAATCCGTCACCACGGCGCGCGCTATCGCCACACGTTGCTGTTGTCCGCCGGATAGCTGCTGCGGAAAATGTCCGGCACGATGGGCGATATTCATCCGGTCGAGGACTTCCATCACCTTCCGCTTGCGTTCGGACTTCCGGCAGCCAAGATAAACCAACGGCAGTTCCACGTTCTCGAAGACTGTCAGCTCGTCTATCAGGTTGAAACTCTGGAATACGAAACCGATATTCCCTTTACGGAAAGCCGTCAACTGGCTCTCTCCCATCTTGTCTATCTCCTTGCCGTTAAAGAAATATTTGCCGGAAGTCGGCGAATCAAGCGTTCCCAAGATATTCAATAAGGTCGACTTGCCACAGCCAGAAGGCCCCATAATGGCCACAAACTCACCCTGTTTGACCTCGATGTTCACCTCGTTCAATGCTTTCGTCTGCACCTCCTCGGTGGTGAAGACCATAGACAGATTCTCTGTTTTAATCATATTATATTCATTTAAATCATTCGTTCCTGAGAATACGCATCGGCTTCAACCGAACCACACGCCACACCTGTCTGACTACCGTCAAGAAAGCGATACACATCAACAACACAAATGCGACTCCGTACACCCACCAAGGCAACACGATATGAAAAGCATAACTCTCCAGCCATCCGTTCATCAAAACCACAGAAACAGGAAGTCCCAATACAGTGGCCAGCACCGTAAGAAGTAGCAATTCACGTGTCAAAACAACAAAAAGACTTATTTTACCGGCTCCCAAAACCTTCCGTATCCCAACCTCTTTCACTCGTGCCAGAGTAGAAAAAAACGTCACGACCCATAATCCCAAACAGGCCACAAAGACTGCCAATAATGACGCACTGGCAAAAATCCAACCGAAATTGCGATCCGACTTATACAAGCTATCCTGATAATCATCGAGATAGAAATAAGAAAAAAGGGCGGACGGAAAATAAGTCCGGTACATTTGTTCCACTTCAGCCAAGCAGTCAGAATTAACCGGACCATCCATCTTGACGGATATATAAGGAGTCGCAATAAACGGGACCCGTTCTTTCAGGAAAAAGAGGATCGGCTTATACGGTTCCGCAAGCGACTGCTGATGATAATTTTTCACAACCCCGACAACTTCGAGTGGATCTTCCAGCACTTCCATCTCCAACTGCTTTCCTAACGCCTCTTCCGGAGAAGGATAACCAAGCAGACGCACCGCCTCTTCGTTCAGGACGACCTTATTCCGTTCATTGCCGTATGCTTCCGAGAAACCACGTCCACAAAGCATTTCCGGCGAATAAAGCGCCAGATAATCATAATCGACAGCAAACATCTGTATCAGCTTCACTTCGGATGGATCGCTGCCGTAAGGACGATTGGTAAAGTAGTTCGCCACCTCAACGCCCGGCACAGCACCGGAAATAGAGACACGGACAACATAAGGTATCTGTCCCAACCGTTTCTTGAAACTCTCCATTTTGACGGACATATCATCGGTAAAAGCCGGATATTTCACCACCAGTACCCGGTTCGAAGAAGCGGAAGAAGTCTCCAGCTGCATATAACGAACCTGTCCGATCACCACCAACGTACCGGAAACCAGAACGAAAGAAGCAAGAAACTGAGCCACAATCAACATCTTCCGCATCCGGTTTCCCTTACGGCCATGCAGTAATTTTCCTCGCATGATATCCGCTGGACGGATGCGTGTCAGCAGGAATGAAGGATACAGTCCGGTAAACAAAGTTCCCCCTATAAAACACGCTGCCGCCATACTCCAGAATTCCGGCAAACGGAACGCGCCGGCAGCAAAATCCAATCCTACCCAACGGCAGACAAAAGGCAACAGTACCTCGACCCATCCGAGAGCCAAGATCAAAGCCGACAAGTTCAACAACCCTGCTTCCAGCAATCCTTGCAGGATCACCTGCCGGCGGGAAGCCCCGAACGCCTTGCGAATACCAAACTCCCTGCCACGTTCCAGATAACGGGCAACCGTCAGGTTCAGCGCGTTCACCCAGCCGATCAGTAAAAGGGCGACTACCATCACCGAAAGGATACGTACAGCCATACGACTACCTTTCGCCTCTTTCTCATAAGACTTACGGGGAGTCAGATGAATATCCCGCAAACGAACCAGTTCGACCCTCCAGTCCTTATGTTTCAATGCCGCCGTCTTATATTTTTCAGAGATGGAATGGAAAGCCGCTTCAATATCGCCCGGTTTCTTTCCCGGTTCAAGCCGGACATACGTATAGACACCGTGGATATACCAAATATCGCGCCTTGCCTCCGGAATAGTCGAATAAGACAACAGGAAGTCATAATGCAGATGCGAATTATAAGGCATATCGGCAATCACGCCCGTCACCTCGAAATGCTGTTCGGACGAAGATGTACGGAAAGTCAGCACTTTGCCGATAGGATCACCACCGGCAAAATAACGACGTGCAGCACTTTCGGTAATCACCATCGTATTCGGACGGACCAACTGTCCACCCTTCTCCCCCTTGAGGATCGGGAAATTGAAGAGATCGAAAAAAGCCGGTTCGGTATAACAGTACTGTTCTTCGATAAACTGCCGATCACCGAACGTCACCTCTTGTCCGCGATCTTGTGCCGTCACACGTACATACTGCTCTATGCCCGGAATCTCGCGATACATGGCGGGAGCATGCCCGAAAGAAGTCGTCGCCCAATTATCCGTCAAGGTTGCCCCTTCATAAAGACGGCTCTCCACACGGTAGATGCGATCCCCGTCGTGGAACGAATCGAAACTCAATTCGAACCGTACATAGAGCATAATCAGCAGCGCCGCGCCAACACAAACGGAAAGACCGAATACATTCAGGGCGGAAAGAGACTTCCGCGCCCGTTGGCTTTTGATTACTTGAGACCAATATTCCATCAGCGTAAAATTAATCGTTCATTCTCACCAAACAAGTCATATCCGGAAATAATCACCTTCTCTCCCGGTTGCAACCCTTCCACGACCTCGTAATACTGCGGGTTCTGGCGGCCGATACGGACAGGGCGGCGGCGAGCTGTCTTTCCTTCTTCATCCACCACATACATATACTCGCCGCCGCTTGCCTGGTAGAAGCTTCCACGTGGAACAATCACCGTCTGCACGGGATCGCCCAGTTGCAGGTTCAGGTGGTAGGTTTGCCCGGCACGGATGTTTTCCGGCCGGCCGGAGACAAAATGTAGGTCGGTGCGAAACTGTCCTTCCCGCACTTCGGGATAGACTTTCGTCACCTCCATATCGTATTTCTTTCCTTCCCGTTCGAAGCTCGCAGGGAGTCCGGGCATGACACGTTCCACGTAGTGCTCGTCGATCTTGGCTTCCACCTTCAGTTCGGGCGTGATCACCTGGCCGATACGTTCGCCCTGGGCGATGGACTGGCCGATCTGGGCCTCCAGGTTTCCTAACTGCCCGTCGACGGGCGCCTTCACCTTCAGGTTTTCCAGTCGCTCGCGAACCAGGGAGAGACTCTTCTTCATATTCCGGATGTTCTCGTCCAGGCTCTGTAGCTGGCTGCTGCGGAACAGGTCGTCCTGCTCGATCCGTTCGTCCACAACGGCCAACTGTCCGAGGGCGGCCTCGTAATCTTCCTCAGCCTGCAAGTAATCTTCGCGGGCCAGCAGGTTCTTCTTATACAGGCGTTCGTATTGCCTGAAACGGCGTTCCTTCTGCACCAATTCCTTACTCAGGCCGATGCGGTCCTGTTTCAGCCGGAGATGTTCCTGCTCCATGCTGAGACGGGTGTTGCGAAGTTCGTTTTCCTGATAGGCCAAGTCGGCTTCGCTTTGCAGGATGCCGATGTTCAGGAGCGGGTTACTGAGGCGGAGGATCACGTCGCCCGCCCGCACCTGCGCCCCTTCCTCGATCAGGCGTTCTTCGACGCGCCCACCCTCGATGGCGTCAAGATAGATGATACGATCCGGCAGTACCTGCCCGATAACCCGGATGTAGTCGTTGAACTCTCCTTTCTGCACGGTAGCGATCGTAATGCGTTCTTTCTCCACTTTCAGGGAAGAGGAAGTATCACGAAAAAGAAGCCAAAGCAGGCAAAGCAGCCCGACGGCAATTCCTATCAAGGAATAGATGTGTTTCTTCTTAAACCGGGACTTCCGCTCAATACGGGTGTCCATGCTATTGATTGCCATTCTTGTTGTATTTATTCGGTTCCTAAAAATGAGCCTGTGCGGTAGAAGTCTACCGTGCGGCTTTTCAACTCATACTGCAAACGGGTGCGCAACAGCTCTGCCTTGGCCAGTATATAGAGGTTCCGCTTCTCCATCAGTTCGAACACGGAGATCATCCCCTCCTCCCATTTCTCCTCGCTCTCTTTCAGCGTGACGGTGGAAGTGCGGAGTTGTTCGACCGCCTGACGGTGTTCCTCGGCGGCAGCCCGGAGTGAAAGGCAGGCGTCGTCTATTTCCTTGTAGAGACTGAGGCGTTGCTGCTCGTTCTCGTTCCGTATCCTTTGCAGGCGGAAACGTTCCTTCCGGACATCTGTCAGGCGGGAAAGTCCGCTGAACAGAGGCAGCGAGACGCTCACGCCGATATATTTGTTCATGTTATTCTTCAACTGGTCTTTGATCGGGATGATCTCGCCCAGGTCATCCCGTTCCGTGTCGTAGTAACCGGAATAGAGGCTGAATTCCGCACTGATGGAAGGAGAAAAAGCCCCGGACGCTATTGCCAGTGACTTGCGGGAAGCTTTCTCCCTCAGTTCCATAGCCCGGAATTCCGGCAGGGATGTTTCGGAGGCGGCATAGATCTCGTTGGATTCCAGTACAGGAAGCACGGGAAATTCGCCCTCCCCGTCGGGAGAGATCGCCAGCGTATCGGTATCCCGCATATTCAGCAGTTCCTTCAAGGCAAGCAGCGAGAGGCGGCAACCGTTCGCCTTCACCGTCTCCTGATAAATATCAGATTGCAGGCGCGCCTTCACCTCCTGCAAATCAGAAGGGGAACGCATGCCAAGATCCACATATTCGAGCATCTGCTCGTGATAGCGTTCGCTCAACTTCCGCTGCTCGACAGCAAGCTCGTACATCTTCTTATCGAAGCAGAGGCGATAGAAAGCATCCATCACCTCGAAGGCAATCCGGTTCTCCTCGATCTGCTCCGTGAGGCCGCCGATCTGCTTGTTCAGTTTGCGGAACTGCAACCGGTTGACGCGCGTAAAGCCGTCGAACACCGGAAGCGAGACATTCAGCCCCATCGTGCTCTCTAAAAAGGAAGAGGAAGTATAGAGGTTCGTTTTCGGGTCCACCGAACGCCCCAAACGTTTGCCCAATGCGCCGGTAGCACTTACTGAGGGCAGGAAATCACCATAGGCGGCGGTAAGGTCTTCCCCGGCAATCCGTGTATCCAGGCGACTGTTCCGCACGCGGTAGTTCTGTTCGACGGCATAGCGCATGCAGTCGTCCACCGTCCAGCCGGACTGCGCCCGCAGGTTTCCCGGCGAAGCCAGGAAGACGAGAAGAAAAAGAGACAAACCTCGTTTGATCGTTATCTGTGCATTCATCATGACAGAAAGAAAGCAAACGACGTGCCAGAAATGTAACATTCAGACTATCAAAAGCATTTCAAAAACACCTCCCGCCAACCGTCCAATTTTTTGACGCCCAACCGTCCAACTTTTTGACACAGGTGTCCTCCTGTCGCTCATCGAAGCATGACAAGTGCCAAATACAACACACAAAAACAAGCTTTACCCCTCATCCCTGAGACATAAAGCCTAAACACGTAAATCAGTTATTATAAAAAACGAAGCAGTGTTATTTATTGTGTCTATAAGTATACTCTTTTTATTTTCCGCGGGCAAAGGAAAAGCATACATATTGCAAAGATATGACAAGAGAAAGACAATTTAATTGAAAATAGAGAACCATGGTTTATCTGAAGCAAATCAAACTAATCAATCCGGATATCCATACGAACGGGAGATCATCTCTCCCAAGCATTTAAGATTTCCGCCACATAGACGTTATGCGGATTCCCTGCCATTGCGCTGTACCATTTCTCGTATAAGGCAGGATCAACAAAATGATCCTTATCCATCTTAGTCACGTACAGGGTTTTGCATTCGAGCGTCAGGCGCGATTCCTCGAAACAAGGATTACCCAGATCGGTAAAACAAGGCGTCAAACCTGTCGCTGCCACCTTGTCGATATCCCGTCCCGATTTCGCCCCGCAAATCTTATGGGCAGTCTTATGCTCTTCTCCTAAAAAGGACAGCGTGAAAGCTCCCTTCGCATCGACAAACTCGCGGGTATAACGTTCCGGACGGATAAAGACGAACACTACCGGCTTGTTCCACAGGAAGCCTACGCCCCCCCAACTCGCCGTCATCATGTTGAACTTGTCCTTGTCGCCGGCGCTTACCAGCATCCACTCTTTTCCGATGATCTCTATAAAATTGTCTTTGACCAGACTCGGTTCTATTGCCTTCATAATTTCACACCTTAGTTAATAATCTTTCAAAGATACGAAAATATTTATTTGTGTGTGCAAAATTTAATATTCTTGTCCATACAGAATATTTTCTTTAGGTTTGCATCTCAATATTCACGTAATTATCAAGACGATAAACTGCCAAATGGAAATACTGAACAACTGGATCAGCGGGATTAACGACCTCCTATGGTCGTATGTTTTAATTATCATGCTGTTAGGATGCGCCTTCCGGTTCACTTTCAAAACCCGTTTCGTCCAGTTCCGTATGTTCCGGGAGATGATACGTGT
>ERZ779697.751-NODE-751-length-14464-cov-1.9095_pt1 | contig 14464 bp, 15 predicted proteins | sample MGYA00511881_ERZ779697 | MGnify/ENA primary metagenome ERZ779697 (study PRJEB29588, sample SAMEA2148105) | human gut metagenome | biome: human gut; feature: human-associated habitat; material: faeces | place: Denmark | collected 2008/2010 ... | reverse complement strand
GATATGCACCTGTCGGCGCAGGTCGGCGAAAAGGCATACCTCGCGGTCAAAGCCGCAGGCAAGAGCGTCTTTGCGGAATCTGAAAACGCCGTGCAGAAAGCGCAGAACAGAGCGGTCGGAAGCGAAGAAATAGAAACCAGACTGCGCAAATGCGGCTCGACTCAGTTTTATGCCGGAGATGTCGGAACAGATATTGGAGACGACATATTTTTGAGCGCATCCGAGATAAACTCGCTTCGCAGAAAGGCTCTCGCGATGCTCGAAGAAAAGATTGCCGAGCGCTCTGAAATTCCGTTTTATCCGCAGGAAATTTCAATCAGACGCCGCCGTTCTCAAAACCGTGGCTATGTAATCAGAGTCAGAAGTATTTCGCAGATACCGTCCGATCTCTCGTATGTGCGCCGCGTGATACTGCCGATGGGCGTCGGCGAGGAGACTGTGAAGTATCTCAAAGACAAAAAGATACAGCCCGCAGTCGAAGTTCCTGCCGCGATATTCGGCGGCGACGATGCGGTTTACAATTCGCTTATCAAAGCGCGCAAAAACGGAATATCCCTTGCCGCAGTCTGCTCTCTCGACGGCGCGGATAGCCAAAAAAGCGGGCATGAAGCTCTGCGCTCTGCCCGGCACAAATATATTCAACACATTCTCGCTCGACGAGTTTGCGCGCCTCGGCTTCACGGATGCCATACTCAGCACCGAGCTGAAAATTGCCCAGTGCGCCTCGCTCGGCGGAAAACTGCCGCGCGGCGTGTTCGCTTACGGGCGTTTGCCGCTGATGCAGACGAGAAACTGCCCGGTCAAGAACGGCACGACCTGCGACAAATGCCGCAAGCATGGATCTTTGACCGACAGAATGGGCATGACATTCCCAGTCGAGTGTACGCCGTTTGCCTCAACCTTGCTCAACAGCGTGCCGATAGTCGAGAGCGACAAGCGCGAGCAGTTCGAGTTTGCCGACTTCTCGCTGCTGTGGTTCACGACCGAAACAAAAGACGAATGTGAAAAAATACTCGAAAGCTACCGCAGGGGTGACGCCCCGCAGGGCGAATTTACGCGCGGACTTCTCTACCGCGGAGTTGAATAAAGGAGATAAAATATGCTCACTCTCAAGATGAAAAAAGTGCGCCCCGGCGCAATAATACCGAAGCGTGCGACCTCCGGCAGCGCAGGACTGGATCTTTGCGCCTGCACGGAAAACGAAGTTGTTCTCAAAGCCGGCGAGCGCACGGTTATACCGACCGGAATAGCGATCGCCATAGAAAACAACGAGACCGCTGCATTCGTCTATGCGCGCAGCGGTCTCGGGATAAAGCACGGTATTTCGCTCTCGAACGGAGTCGGAGTCATCGACAGCGACTACCGCGGCGAGATATGCGTGGGACTCATTAACACTTCGAGTGAGGATTATACTATACAGCCCGGCGAGAGAATAGCTCAGCTCGTGCTCGCGCCTGTCATTCCGGCTCAGCCCGTCGAAGTCGACAGCCTTGACGAGACGGAGCGCGGCGAGGGAGGATTCGGCTCAACCGGCAGATGAGTTTTTCTTCTTGCTGCGGAAGAATTTTATCACCCACCAGACTATCACGGCGGGGATGCAGCAGACGATGAAAAGCACTATCTTATCCATCGGGATATAGTCATATATGCCGTCGCCGAGGATAGTGAAAAGTATGACGCGCGGCATTATTCCGCCGAGCGATATCAGCGCGTATTTCCAATACGGCAGCTTCGTTGCGCCGAGGAAAAGGCTGACAAAATCGATCGGGAACACAGGCAGAAAGCGCACGAGAAAGAGCGCCGAGAGCTTCTTTCCGTCGCCGAGGGCGAGGACCTTGTCGCCCGCCTTGCTGCCCTTGAGCCGCTTTTCGACATATTCGCCGCCGAGAAACCAACCGAGCAGATATGTGACGGTTATCTCGAGCGCGATGCCCGCGAGATTTATCGCAATTGCCGAGGCGGTCGGGAACGCCATGCCGACGTAAATATATATCATCGACGCGGGTATTATAAACAGTACGGATTTGACGGCAAACACACCGATTATCACAGCCACCGCCGCGGCGGTGCTGCCCGCGCCGGCAACGAGGGCGCGCATATCGATTTTGGTCAGCTTATCGTAGTTGACAACGGCGATGATTAAAAGCGCCGCCGCAACGGCACAGCGCAGAATGAGCATGAGCACATCGCGGTGCTCGTTAAAAAACTTCTTCAAATCGGTTCCCCTAACAAAAATTTCTATCCTATAGTATATCCGCAAAAATCAACTTTTGCAACCTCAATAAAAAATCCGAAACACTTTTATGAACAAACCGAAAACTTTATTACCTTTTTCGGCTTTTTTCTTTTAGATGTGGATTTTATTTTGAACCTGTGATAAACTATTTACTTAGATTTAAGATATTTTCGAAACGAAAGGAGCCGCGCAAATGACGGTCAAAGATAAGGTTCAGCGAGCAGCAGCCGCAGCGGTTCTGTCCCGCCTGATAAAATATGTCAGAAAGGACCCCGACACAAATCTTGTTAAGCTTGTTGACAGATCCGAGCGATTTGTCGGCAACATCTTCCCCGCGAAAAACTTCGACAGCTTCCGCGAGGGCGCGAAAGACCCCGAGAACGTCTGGCGTCAGCTGGCGCTCAAGCTTATAGACGAGATTGACGACAATGTTCTGATGAATATGATGCTCGCTCTCGGATTGGGCGCGGGAGTCAACGGCACAAAGACCGTTCGCGCAAACCGCGAAAAATATCACTGCAATATTCCGTGGGTCATTCTCCTCGACCCGACAAGCGCGTGCAACCGCAAGTGCAAGGGCTGCTGGAGCGCGGAATACGGTCATAAGCAGAGCCTCACTTTTGATGAGCTCAACAGCATTGTCAACCAGGGCGTCGCAATGGGCACCCATTTCTATATGTTCACCGGCGGCGAGCCGCTTCTGAGGAAGAAAGACCTCATCAAGCTCTGCGAGCTTCATCCGGACTGCGCGTTCCTCTCCTATACAAACGCCGACCTCGTTGACGAGGAGTTCTGCGAAGAGATGAAACGAGTCGGCAACATCTCTCTCGCCATCAGCATCGAGGGCACGAAAGACAGCAACGACGCAAGACGCGGTGAGGGCAGCTACGACCATGTCATGAAGGCGATGGATCTGCTCAAAAGCAAGGGCTGCCTGTTCGGCATCTCCGTGTGCTACACCCGCGCAAATGTCGACGCAGTCACCTCCGATGAATTCGTCGATCTGATGATCTCCAAGGGCGTTCGCTTCGCTTGGTATTTCAACTATATGCCCGTCGGCTCTGCTGCGGTTGAGGAGCTTATCCCCACGCCCGAGCAGCGCACGCATATGTACCGCTGGCTGCGCAAAATGCGCAACAGCAAGACCGGAAAGCCCATGTTCGTCATCGACTTCCAGAACGACGCGGAATATGTCGGCGGATGCATCGCGGGCGGCAGGAACTATTTCCATATCAACTCCGCAGGCGATATCGAGCCCTGCGTGTTCATACACTACTCGGACTCCAACATCCGCGAACAGACACTCATCGAGGCGCTCAAGCGTCCTCTCTTCCAGGCATATTGGCACGGTCAGCCGTTCAACAACAATCATCTGCGCCCGTGCCCGATGCTTGAAAACCCGCAGTGCCTGAGAAAGATGGTCAAGGAGACGGGAGCCAAGTCCACCGACCTGCTCGCGCCGGAGGATGTCGACACCCTCTGCTCGCGCTGCGACAAGTTCGCTGCTGAGTGGGCGCCCGTAGCTCAGGAGCTCTGGGATTCCACAAAGCATCCGCATCCCAAGACCCAGTATTACAGAGATACTCCCGAGGGAAAAGCGGAGCAGCACGAACAGAAATAATTAAAATCAAATAGCCAGGGGTGCCGTTCTTATTTTTCAAACGGCTGAGATGATACCCTCTGACCTGATCCGGATAATGCCGGCGTAGGAAGGATAATAGACAGCCTCGTTGCTGTATATTATATAAACTGACAGCGTCTGTGCATACCGCATGGACGCTGAATTTATTTTTGGAGGAAAACTTATGTCAACAACCAAGAAAAGCAACACAAAAGTTCTTGTTGAGTGCGCACTGCTTATTGCTATCGCAACCGTGCTAAATGTCGTGTGCAGCTTCATCCCGTTCCTGAATCTCCCGTTCGGCGGCGGATTCACCATCTGCAGCATGCTGCCTATCGTTCTCGCCGCTTACCGCAACGGCACGAAGTGGGGTCTGCTCACCGGTTTTGTTTACGCAGTCGTTCAGATGCTCCTCGGCTTCAAGACCGTTTCGGCGTTCTTTATGCCCAGCTCCGACAGCTACATGGTGCTCTGGAAAGCCATTTGCGTCTGCCTCATCGACTACATAATCGCCTATACCGTCCTCGGCTTCGGCGGTATCTTCAGAAACAAGATAAAGAATCCGTCCGCATCTCTGTGCGTCGGCTCGATAGTTGCCCTTTCACTGCGCTATCTCGCCCACATCATCTCCGGCTACATCTTCTTCGGCACATGGGCTGAGTGGTTCTTCTCGCAGGATGGCTTCGCCCTCGGCGCAAAGATTCTTGAGAAGTTCAGCGGTCAGGGTCTGGCACTCCTCTATTCCGTTATCTACAACGGCCTCTACATGATCCCCGAGATCATCATCACCGCTATCGTCGCGCTGATAATCGGCCGCGTTCCGCAAATCACCGGCAAGAAGAGCGCGGAATAAAATATATTTATAAAACAGCGAACAGCCGCAGCAGTAAAAACTGTTGCGGCTGTTTTTTCTATGCAATATTTTACTGGCCGAGCAGGCGGTCGAGTATCGAACCGCCGCCGGAGCTCTGATTCGAGTTCGTCACGTCGTTCTCGTTCGAGGTCGAGAATGTAAGTTCGATGCGCGTGCCCTTCGGGGCTTTTGAGCCGGGCTCAACGGACATCGAAACGACAACGCCCTCTGTGTTGTTGCCCGCGACAGTGCAGACAAAACCGCTGTCCGTCAGCATCTGCTTTGCTTCGGCGTAGCTCTTGCCGAACACATCGGGGACATCAACGCTCTCTTTGCCGCTGCTGATGACGAGCTCTATCTCGCTGCCTATCGCGACAGTGGTCTGCTCGGGCAGGCTCTGTGAAATGACATAGCCCTCCTTGACGGTGTCGCTGTATTCGTACTTCGTCTTGAAGGTAAACTTGCCGTCCCAGACGGGGTTCTTGGATATTGCCTCGTAGCTGAGGTTCTTGAAGTCGGGAACAACTATCGTCTCGGTGCTCGTGCTCTCCGTGACCGATGCGTTGAGGCTCGACTGGTCGGTGTCGGCCTTCTTTGAGAAGCTGCCTCTGAATACCGTCGCCATGAGAATGGCGAAAATTATGATTCCAATTCCGAGCGTTATGCCGACTGCGATAAGAAACGGCTGAGCCTCGCTCTTCTTCTTTTTCGGCGCTGCCTGAGCAGCTTCACCCTGTGCGGGTTCGACCGAGCGGTCGCCACTCATTGCCTGAATCTCGCCCGCATATGCCGCGGTCGGGGAGGCGGAGAGCTCTGCTCTGAACTGTTCGACCGAGCGGGTTCTGTCCTCGGGCAGGATCTGAAGCGCGTTTATCAGCGCGTTTATGACATATGCCGGGAGCTGCTCGGCGAATTTGCTCGGTATCATCAGACGGTCGTTCGTCACGCGGGTCGTGGCAACTATCGGATCGGTGCCGGTAGAGCACCGCCGCAAAGGCATATATATCCGTCCATGCGCCCTGCTGACCCTCGAAGCCGTACTGCTCTATCGCGGCGTAGCCGGGGAAGAGCTCGGGGTTCAGATCGCCGCGCGCCGTGCGTGCCTGCCAGATGCTGAAGCCGGATATCTTGAGCTTGCCGTCGGGCGTTACAAGAATGGTCTGCGGCGAAAGTCCGCGGTGGATTATTCCCGCCGAGTGCAGAGTGCCGAGCGCCGAAAGCGCGGGCATGAACATCTGCCTCGCGCGCTCCCACGGAATATATCCCGTGCTCGTCGAGAGCAGGTATTTCCTCAGCGGAACGGCGTCCGTATATTCATAGATAGCGTATGCGGTGCCGTTGTCCTCAACGACATCCGTCACGCTTATGAGCGCAGAAAGTCCCATAAGGCGCATGAGCTTGCGCCATAGCTCAAGAAAGCTTTGGTAGCAGTCGGTGTAAGCGCGCTCGCAGCCCTGCATGACCCGAACCTGAGTCTCGCCGTTTTCGCGCGAGCAAATGGCGTCGGGCAGAAATTCCCTGACCTTGACGGCTATGCGCTCGGTCATGTCCCATCCTGCATAGGTGACTCCGTCGCCGTTGAACTCCAGCACCTTGCCGACGAGATAGCGGTTTGCAACAACGCTCCTTATCGGGAGATAGGGGGAGAGCTGGGGCGAGTCGGCATGGTATCCGCAGTAGGGGCACTGCTTCGCGTCGCCGATGGGTTTCATGCAGCTCATGCATAAATTATCGGTGTTAGGCATTGAAGACCTTCCTTTACGAAATATGGGATAACACAGTTGTGTCAATGATGAAATTAGTCAAATATATGATACCAAAACATACGGCGATTGTCAACTTCGTATAGTATTCTGACGAAAACAGAGCGGTTTTTGCCCGAATATTTAAACGCTTTAACTCTTGAAATTGCACTTGACGGTGATATAATAATGGTATTGTACTTCTAAAGTGCAACACCTGTATTCAAGATAAAGGAGATGCTATTATGCAGAAGATAACTATCGAGCGTACTACCGCTCCTAAAGCAAAGCCCACAGACGAGACAAAACTCGGCTTCGGCAAGATATTTACCGACCATATGTTTATTATGAACTATGACGAGGGCGAAGGCTGGCACAACCCGAGAATCGTGCCCTATGCTCCGATAGCTCTTGATCCCGCGGCAATGTGCCTGCACTACGGCCAGGCTGACTTCGAGGGACTCAAGGCATACAGAAGAGCCGACGGCAGCATCGGTCTTTTCCGCCCCGATCAGAATATGGCGAGACTCAATGTCTCCAATGACCGCCTCTGCATCCCGAAGATAGACGAGGCGTTCGGCGTTGAGGCTATCAAGACTCTTGTCGAGGTCGATAAGGACTGGGTACCGCACAGCGAGGGCACTTCGCTCTATATCCGTCCGTATATCTTCGCTATTGATCCCATGGTCGGCGTCCATCCGGCGAAGCATCTGCTTTTCGTTATAATCCTCTCGCCCGTCGGCGCATATTACGACAACGGACTTGCTCCCGTTAAAATCTACGTCGAGGAGCACTATGTCCGCGCCGTTACCGGCGGCACCGGCTTTACAAAGGCTGCGGCAAACTATGCTATATCCATGAAGGCGCAGGAAGTCGCCGAGGAGCAGGGCTATGCTCAGGTCCTCTGGCTTGATGGCGTTCACAGAAAGTATATCGACGAGGTCGGCGCAATGAACGTGTTCTTTGTCGTTGACGGCGAGGTTATTACCCCGAGCCTTGACAGAGGCTGCATCCTCGGCGGTATCACAAGAAAGTCCTGCATCGAGCTTCTCCGCCACATGGGCTACAAAGTCACCGAGAGAGATATTGAAATCGGCGAGCTCGTCAAGGCATACGACGAGGGCAAGTTTGACGAGGCGTTCGGCTCGGGCACAGCAGCTGTTATTTCGCCCATCGGCGAGCTCAAGTACGGCGACAAGCACATGACGATAAACGACGGCAAGATCGGCCCGATCTCGCAGAAGCTCTATGATACCCTCACCGGTATCCAGTGGGGCAGACTGCCCGACGAGTTCGGCTGGACCGTCAAGGTCGACTGATGGCGAAGCTCTACTTTAAATACGGCGCAATGGGCTCGTCAAAATCGGCTCAGGCGCTCATGACCAAGTTCAACTACGAAGAGAAGGATCGCAAGGTCTGGCTGATAAAACCGAGCATCGACACGCGCGACGGCTCCGACACGGTGTATTCCCGTATAGGACTCAGCGCCAAGGCGCAGGTGATATCCCCGCAGGACGATATATATGAAATGTTCGGCGAGAAATGCCGCGACGCGGATGTCGTTATTTCGGATGAGAGCCAGTTTTTTACAGAAGACCAGATAGATCAGCTTCGCAGAATAGTTGACGAATGCGATATTCCGGTGCTCTGCTTCGGGCTGCGTACCGATTTCCTGACGAATGTTTTCCCGGGAAGCCGCAGGCTGTTCGAGGTTGCGGATTCCATAACCGAGATAAAGACCATCTGCCGCTGCGGCAGAAAGGCGACCGTCAACGCGAGAATAGGCGAGGACGGACAGGTTGTGACCAGCGGCTCGCAGGTGCTCCTCGGCGGCAACGACCGCTATGAGGCGATGTGCCACCGCTGCTGGAAGGAACGCATAGCGCGGGAGAGCGCGGAAAAATAAAAAGCTCCGGGACTGTCGAATTCAGCGCAGACCAAAGAAAATATAAAGGTCATAATTCACGTCTGACAGCGCAGATTATGACCTTTATTTTAGTTGATTTTCGCTCTTTTAACGCTTTTTGCGTCTAAACGGGCAGACCCTTTTGCGGCAGGCAGAAAGCCGAAATAATTTCCGGGAGGTCGCGCTTGAACAGAAAACTTGAATTCACCGTGCCCGAGGAATACGAGGGTAAAAAAGCGTTTTATTTCCTGCGCGGCTGCGCGGGAATTTCGGCGCGCGCGTTAAGCTCGCTCAAACGCGTCGACGGCGGCATAACCCGCAGCGGCGAGACGCTGCGTACAATAGACCGCCTGCACGCGGGCGATATTGTTACAGTGACTCTGCCCGTCGAGACCGAAACGGTCGAGCCGATGGATATAAATATAGATGTAATATATGAGGACGCCGATCTGCTCGCCGTCAACAAATCGCCATTTCTCGCGATGCACCCGACCCATAACCATCAGGGCGACACGCTCGCAAACGCAGTCGCCGGGCATCTGCAAAGCGAGGGGAAGAGCGCAGTGTTCCGCTGCGTCGGCAGGCTCGACAAAGGCACATCGGGCGTTGTTGTCTGCGCCCTGAACCGCTATGCGGCGGCACGCCTTTCAGGCAATATAAATAAAAGATATATGGCCGTCGTCCGCGGACACTTCGAGGGGAGCGGCACAATAAACAAGCCTATCTACCGCCCCGACCCGATGAAAACTCTGCGCGCGTGCGGCGATATGCCCGGGAGCGAGAGCGCGGTAACGCATTGGGAGAGCCTGTATTCAAGCGACGAATACAGCCTGCTGAGTCTCACTCTCGAGACCGGCAGAACGCATCAGATAAGGGTGCATTTCGCGTCCATGGGCGCACCCCTCGCAGGCGACACAATGTACGGCGCGCCGGAAAATGAGATAGGGCATCATCTGCTCCACTGCGCCGAATGTGATTTTATTCATCCGGCTTCGGGCGAAGAAATTCGCCTGTCTGCTCCGCCTCCGCAGGATTTTCTCGACTTCTGCCGCAGCTTCATTCCGGCGGATGTGTTGGCTAAAATATTCAACTATGCATGAGTAAGATGCATATTTACCGTCAAAATGCAGAAAAACGCCAAAAACATGAAAAAATATTCAATAAAGCCTTGCATTTTGAAAATATGGTGCTATAATACAGTCATCAAATCAAACAGGAGGAAAACATCATGAAAAAGTTTACGAAGATAATTGCTCTCGTGCTTGCGCTTGTCTGCATCTGCACTGCATTCGCAGCCTGCGGCGGCAACAAGGACGACGGCAATACAACAAAGGCACCCGCAGTCAAGGTCATTGACTACGATCTGACCAACGAGCAGTACGCTTTCGGCGTTGACAAGAACCAGCCCGAGCTGCTCACCCAGGTCAACGACATAATCAAAGAGATGAAGAGCGACGGAACATTCACCGCTATCTGCGACAAGTATTTCGGCGGCGGCACTCCCGAGGCTGTCAAGTCTGCGGCTCTCGATGAGAGCAAGGATCAGCTCGTCGTTGCGACCAACGCCGCTTTCGAGCCCTTTGAGTACATGAAGGGCGATGATTATTACGGCATCGACATGGAGATTGCCGCTTATGTCGCCAAGAAGCTCGGCAAAGAGCTCGTTATCCAGAACATGGACTTCGACGCTGTCTGCCTTTCCGTCGGCCAGCACAAGTGCGATATCGCAATGGCCGGTCTTACCATCAGCGAAGACCGTAAAGAGTATGTCAACTTCTCCGACGCTTACTATGAGGCATCTCAGAGACTCATAGTCAAGGGCACCGACACCACCTTCGACGCCTGCAAGAGCGCTGACGATGTCAAGGCTATCCTTAACAACCTCACCGAGGACAAGAAGATCGGCTGCCAGCAGGGCACTACCGGCAACTCCTTCATCGAGGGCAGCGAAGATCTCGGATTCCCGGGACTCAAGGCAAAGGCTGTCGCTTATAAGAGCGGTTCTCTTGCAGTCCAGGATCTCATCAACGGCGGCGTTGACTATGTCATCATCGACTCTGCTCCCGCTGCGAGCATCGCAAAGGCTATCAATGATGTTGCCTGAGCTTAAATGTAAATAACAAAAGAAGGCTGTTTCGGTCGAAACGGCCTTCCTTTTAGTCTGCGGCGCTTTTTGCCGCGCAAGTATTTGGACAAAGGAAAAGAACTATGAACGATTTTATAGCAAGCTTACCGAAGAAAATCGATAAGTTTATCGAGATACTCATAGACTACAACGGCTATGTAAAAGTCCTGCAGGGCTTGCAGAATACGCTCAAGATAGCCGTTCTCGGTCTTATAATCGGTATTGTCATCGGTACGCTGATAGCGACCGTGCGCGTTATACCGAAATACAAAGTCCTCCCGAGAATACTCAACGCCATCTGCGCATTCTATGTCGCGCTCTTCAGAGGAACCCCCATGGTCGTGCAGCTGCTTATATTCTACTATGTCGTGCTGCCGATAATGGGCGTCAATCTCCCGTCGGTCAGCGTGGCAATAGCGGTTTTCGGCCTCAACAGCGGCGCGTACATATCGGAGATAATGCGAAGCGGTATCCAGAGCGTTGACGACGGTCAGATGGAGGGCGGCAGAAGCGTGGGATTGAGCTTCTCGACCACGATGATGCGCATAGTCATCCCGCAGGCGATAAAGAACATTCTCCCGACCCTCGGCAACGAGTTCATCGCTCTTATCAAGGAGACATCGGTCGTCTCGTTCGTCGGCGCGCTCGACCTCTATGTCGCGTTCAGCTACATCGGCTCGAACAGCTATGAGTTCATGGTGCCGTATATCGCCATGGCGCTCATCTATATCGTCATAGTCTGCCTGATAACCCTGCTTGTAAAAATCATGGAAAGGAGCCTGAAGAAGAGTGATAGACGTAATTGACCTGAAAAAGAACTTCGGGGACAATGAAGTCCTCAAGGGCATCAACATGACTATCAACAAGGGAGACATCGTTGTTGTCATCGGTCCGTCCGGCTCCGGAAAGAGCACATTCCTGCGCTGCCTCAACTGCATGGAGGATCCGACCTCCGGCAAGATTATATTCGAGGGCGTGGATATCGCCGACCCCAAGGTCGATATCAATATCCACCGCAGAAAGATGGGAATGGTGTTCCAGCATTTCAATCTTTTCAACAACAAGACCGTTATCGAGAACATAATGCTCTCACCCGTGCTCTGCGCCAAGAAGGACAGACGCAAGGCTGTGATGCACAATATGTTCCACAAGGATAAGCTGCCCGTGCACCCCGTCAAGGAGATAAAGAAAGAGGCGGAGGAGAACGCGCACAAGCTGCTTGAGCGCATAGGACTCGAGGACAAAGCCGATGTCTATCCCTCGACCCTCTCCGGCGGCCAGAAGCAGCGAGTCGCAATAGTCCGCTCGCTCGCGATGAACCCCGAGGTTATTCTTTTCGATGAGCCGACGAGCGCCCTCGACCCCGAGATGGTCGGCGAGGTTCTCGACCTGATGAAGCAGCTCGCCCGCGAGGGCATGACGATGGTTGTCGTCACCCACGAGATGGGCTTTGCCCGCGAAGTCGGCACGAAGCTCGTGTTCATGGACGAGGGCAAAATAGTTGAGGAGAACACGCCCGAAAAGTTCTTCGCCGATCCACAGAGCCCCCGCGCCAAGGATTTCCTTTCAAAAGTACTTTAATAACAGAGCCCGCCGATTCAGGCGGGCTAAAAATTTATCCCGGCTCCTTTCGGAACCGGGACTTTTGCTTTTATTTTATTTTTTTTACGGCTTCCAGATGAACCAAATGAGAAGATATCCGGTTATGACCGCCGCGAGGGTGAAGGGTACACCGTATTTCATGAATGTCGTAGCCTTGACCTCGTGCCCCTCCTTGCGGAGAATGCCGATGCCCGCGATGTTCGCGGATGCTCCGATCGGCGTCAGGTTGCCGCCGAGGGTCGCGCCGCAGAGCAGACCGTAGTACATGATCTTCGGGTCGATGCCGAGGTTGACGGCGATGACCGGGATAACGGTGAGCATGGTAGCGGTGTAGGGGATGTTGTCGATGAATGCCGAGAGAATGACGGACATCCAGACTATGACAGTATAGACGATGAACACGCTGCCAGAGCTTCCGCCGACTTTCGATATGGCGTTGCCGATGATATCAATAACACCCGCGTTCTTGATGCCGCCGATGACGACAAAAAGACCGGTCAGAAGAATAATGGTGTAGTAGTCGATCTCTTTGAATGCGTTCTTGACTATCTCGGTGTTCTTGCGGAACAGCTCGCGGATTATGCCGACAAAGAAGAAGAACATGCAGATAAGACCGTTGGTTATCTCGGGCTTGTAGAACTGACCCTCGGCCGCGTTGCTCTTGTAGGGAATGAACGAAACGGCGATGAGGCAGACAACAGTCGCAATAAGCAGGAAGGTCGGGAACTTGTCCTCAACCTTTGTGCGGTCGGTGATATGTATCTTGTCGTTCTCCTTGCGGAACATGAAGAGGATTATCAGCGCGCTGACAATTGCACCCGCCTCAACGACCCAGAACATGCCGGGCTTGCCCTCGTCAACGAAGAAGTCGGAGAAATCAAGGTTTGCCGCCTTGGCGAGCAGAATTGAAGTCGTGTCGCCGACGAGAGTCGCCGCACCCTGGAGGTTCGACGAAACGGCGATGCAGATAATGCTCGGGACAGGGGAGATGTTGAGCTTCTTGCACAGCGCAAGCGCGACGGGCGCTATCATAAGAACGGTAGCGACATTGTCAACGAACGCGGAGACGATTCCCGCGAAAAGGCTCATGCAGACGACAGCCCACTTGACATTGGGCATCTTCGATATAAGAACATCACTCATCAGCTGCGGCATCTTGGACTCGATAAAGAGATAGACAGTGCCCATGGTGCCGGCTATCATCATAATGACGTTCCAGTCGATTTCGCCGACAGCTGCTTTGAAAGTATAGCTGAAAGAGTTTCCCGAACCGAGGGAGAAAAAGTCCGCGCCGAAAAGATCGGGCTTGAATGCGGCAATAGTGCCGAGGACAACGAAGATAACTGCCGATGCAACAGCGACATAGGGGCGGATCTTCTGAAACGCCATCATAAGAATATACGTCGTCGCGAAGAGCACCAGTGCGGTTATAGTGATACTGCTCATGCTTCACACTCCAAAATATTTTTTTCGCAGCGAACACTTAGCGACCGATTTTTCCCCCAAAGAAAACGCGCTCCCTACCGGAGCGCGAAACCGCCACTTCATTTTAAGCATGGCAACACAAAAACCGCATTGCTTCAACCTCAAATAAATAATCCGCATATTTGACGGATTATGACAGACTCCACCACTCATTATTCGGCTGCAAAGGACATTATATAAAATTTTTCCATAGCCGTCAAGGACTTTTTGACTATTTTTGCAACTGTCTATATCAGCTCGGATATAACCGCGTTTGAGACGAGAAAACCCTGCCTTGTCAGTGCGATGCGGCTATTGTCGCATACCGTCAGACCGGCTTTTGAAAACTCAATGCATTTTTTGATCATATCCTCCGGCACGCCGTGCCCGAACCGCTCTTCTGCTTCTGAAAACACAAGCCCTTTGTTCAGCCGCAGACGGAGCATAAGATATTCTTCAAAGCTCCCGCCTTCGCCGTCGTCCGTGGGCTCACAGCCTGCGATAAAGCTCTCTATATCGCGCGGGAAAAAGAATCTCCTGCCGTCTATAAACGAGTGCGCCGCCGGACCTATGCCGAGATATTCGTCGCAGTCCCAGTACTTCAGATTGTGGCGGCTCTCGTATCCGGGCTCTGCAAAGTTCGAGATCTCATACTGCATGAATCCGCGCTTTTCGAGCTCTTCGCACGCTGCCAGATACAGTTCGCAGGTTGCATCTTCGTCCGGCAGAGTCAGCTCGCCGCGTTTCTCATAAAAACGCGTGCCCTCTTCTATTTTTAAAATATATGCGCTGACATGGCGCACTCCCGCGTCCGCGCAGAAAGTGATGCTGTCTTTGAGCGAATTCACCGTCTGACTGGGGACGGCGAGCATGAGGTCGAGCGATATATTATCTATCCCCGCGTCCTGCGCGCGC
>ERZ779697.739-NODE-739-length-14609-cov-2.12629_pt1 | contig 14609 bp, 16 predicted proteins | sample MGYA00511881_ERZ779697 | MGnify/ENA primary metagenome ERZ779697 (study PRJEB29588, sample SAMEA2148105) | human gut metagenome | biome: human gut; feature: human-associated habitat; material: faeces | place: Denmark | collected 2008/2010 ... | reverse complement strand
TGCCAAAGCCAACGGCTATGAAGTAATCATCATCGCCGACCACGGTAATGCCGATCACGCGCTCAATGAAGACGGTACTCCCAACACGGCTCACTCCCTGAACCCGGTTCCTTTTGTATACGTGACAGAAAACAAAAATGCAAAAGTGGAAAACGGTGTCCTGGCCGATGTCGCTCCGTCTATCCTGCATATTTTGGGTATGGCACAGCCGGCTGATATGACAGGGCAGGACTTGATAAAGAATTAAAAATTAAGAATTAAAAATTAAAAAATAAGACTGGTGAATAATGTGATCCAGACTAAATCGTATGCGTTTGCTATTCGTATAGTGAACGCATACAAGTTTTTAACAAATGATCAAAAGGAGTATGTCTTATCAAAACAGATGTTGCGGAGCGGTACTGCTATAGGAGCATTGGTTGCAGAAGCACATCATGCGCAAAGTAGTGCTGATTTTCTTAATAAAATGAATGTTGCTTTGAAAGAAGCTAATGAAACATTTTATTGGCTCTCTTTATTGAGAGATACGGATTATTTAAGTGAACAGATTTATAAATCTATCTCGATTGATTGTAAGGAATTGATTGCTCTTTTGGTTAGCATAGTCAAGTCTGTAAAATCATCATTAGGGAGATAAGCATTTATTTTCTAATTTTTAATTTTTAATTTTCAATTTAAGAAGTGATTCAAATAGACAATACCCTAGTCAGCCTCGACGTTCTCGAACGCCAGTTCTTATGCGATCTGTCGCATTGCAAAGGTATTTGCTGTGTGGAAGGTGATTCCGGTGCACCCCTGCTGGAGGAAGAGGTGGGCGAACTGGAAAAAGCCCTTCCGGTTATCTGGGACGATCTGGCACCAAAAGCTCAGGAGATCATCAAGAAACAAGGCGTTGCCTATATTGATGAAGAGGGTGACTTAGTGACTTCTATCGTAAACGGGAAAGACTGTGTTTTTACCTGTTATGATGCGGACGGAACTTGCAAGTGTGCGGTGGAGAAGGCCTATCGCGAAGGTAAGCTCTCTTTCTATAAACCGGTTTCCTGCCACCTTTACCCGATACGTGTGGAAAAGTACGACACGTTCGAAGCAGTTAATTATAATCGCTGGAGTATCTGCAAAGCCGCAGAGATACTGGGTAAGAAAGAAAAACTCCCGGTCTATAAGTTTCTGAAGGAACCGCTGGTCCGCCGTTTCGGAAAGGACTGGTACGAGGCTCTTGAGGAAATTGCCGGAGAGTGGGAGAAACAGAAGAACGAAGAGTGATTTAAGGCTAAACATAAAAGAGCCATGTATGCGGATGATGCATCATCTGGCGTACATGGCTCTTCGTATGTCTTTATATCCCGTTTTAACTATTGCGTATCAAGTCGGCCGATTTGCCTTCCTCGTTCAGATAGGTTTCGATATGACGTTTCTTTTTGTCTTCGAGAATTTCATTGATGGCGATCAGGATGCCGGTCTCTTCCACCTCCCCGAACTCATGGTTGATAGCGGTGCCGAATACACGCATCTTAGGGGAGAGGCTCATATAAGCATTGACCAACGGCGGCACATTGATGCCGAACTTGCGGACTTCTTGGTTCAAGACCTTGTAATTGTCCTTGAAGTTGTCATACTTGAAAAGCTCCTGCATTTTTTCTGGATCCGTGCCTGTTTCCAATGGGCAGATCGGAGTGATCAGTTTCTCCGGGTCGGGGAAGTGCATGTTCAGAAAATACAGGATCATGTTGCGGGCTTCGGAATTGTAGGTGTTATACATCGTTACCTTCCCGAAGTAATACTGCAAGCTGGGGTCCACCACGGAAAGAGCCCCCAGGCCATCCCAAAGATTGTCCAATACGAACAATCCTTTCGCACTGCCACTACGGGTCGACTGGTATTCTAGCGTTACGAACGAACGACCCAGCTCGACTGTGTACGGTAAATATTCTTTATTGAACTTATCGGAGAAATTGAAAAGGTGGGAAGTTGCTAAAACAGGTTTGCCGGCTTTGTCGAATTTTACATCCGAACCGCAGAGAAAACGGTAGCCGCCTAAAATCTGTTCGTCTTCAGGGCTCCATACGATAAGCTGGCGGTAAGCGTCGTCCATCGTATCGTATTCGTCGATATCGACCGGAAAGCCGGTCCCGCCTCCGTAATATCGATCTCCTGCATCACGTTGGGAGAGTCGTGGGCTGTGATGATGTATATCTCATTGTTGGATTTGTTGGTCCTCCTCAGCTTCTTGTCCCCGGTCAGTTCAGCTTTCAGGAGAGCACGGTCAATCGGTTTGATGATGTCTTGCATATAATAAAATCAATTATTTCTTTAGATTATAGACGATTTCCTTCACCCACTCAGCCCACTCAGCCGGTTTACGGCTACTGTCGAAAGTTTGCCAGGGAATCGGCTTCCCGAAATGGATGCTGTATGTCTTGTGCTTGCTTTTGAACATCTCGTCGGGCAGGTAGATCATTTCGTAATTCATCTTTATGCCCAAAGCTTTCCGCATGTTGGCGAGACGGTAGAAAAAATTGGAGTTACGTCCTTCGAAAAACACCGGTACGATGTCCCGCCGGTATTCCACGGCCTTTTGGATAAACGACTTCTTCCATTCGGTGTCCTGTATCTTCCCGTTTTGTTTGCGTGAGCATAAACCGGCGGGAAATGTGATAATCTGGTTGTCCGAAGCGTATGCCTTTTCGATCAGTTCGGCGTTCTTTTTCCCCTGCGCCCCATGTTTGTTGATAGGGACGAAGATCGACCTCAGGTTAGACAGGTAGAGCAGCAGGTCGTTCACCAGGTAGCGGATCTTCCCGTCGAAACGTCCGCCGATAATGGCCGACAGGCAAATCCCGTCCAGTCCGCCCAGCGGATGGTTGGAAGCGAATATGTACCGCCCTTCGGCAGGAATATTCTCTTCGTTTACCAGTTCCAGATTCAAGTCAAAATATCCGATCAACTCCTGCATGAACGCTACCCCGTCTTTATCGTGATACCGGCGGAGGATCTCGTTCAGCTCATCCTGATGAACAGTACGGATCAGATAGTCAACCATAAAACCGGGAATCTTACGGGCAGCCGAAGGCGCCTTTTGCCGTAATACCTGTTTGATGTCTATCTGTGTAATACCTTCTTGTATCATTTCACGTAACTCTTACGGGAGGCAAAGATAGAGTTAATAATTAAAAGTCAATGCTTTCGGGAAAAGTTTTTAAGTGTCGGCTACAACAATTCATGTTGTACAGCTGTTTTTACTAATTAGTACGGAACGTGCAAGATATGATGATACGTCTGTGAAAGGGATGTAAGGCGTTAGTTTAAAAATAGATAGAAAGAGAATTGCAATCCTTTGGTAATGCATTTTTAACATTTTAGGCATTCTGTTTTTACCTTTTTTGTGTAAATATTAAATTAAAAGGCGCGTTATTTGTGATATTAAAACGAGAGATTTATTGATATGAGGAAGTCTACGATTTGGTTGCTTGCGGTGGTGATGGCTTTTGCTTTTGCCGGTTTGCTTTTTTTGCAAGTAAAATATGTAAGTATCATACTCAAGAAAAGTAGCGAGCAGTTCAATGAAACAGTCAAACGATCGATGCACCAAGTCTCGAAAAATCTGGAGCTTGATGAAACGGCCCGGTATCTGGAAGAAGATCTCAGCCGTGACGAGGCCAACAATTACCTATACCAGAACGAACAGAGCAGTCTTGGCGGTGGGATCATCACTGAGAAAAAATACAAGATGCAGTTCACTAATGCCGATGGAACTGTAGAACATATCGAGTTTCATAGCGATATCCGGACACGCAAGTTTGAACCGCTTTCTTCGCTGGGCAGCAATAAAGTACCTAACAGCATCGTTAGTACGTCAAAAGATTTGCAGCAAACGCTGAAACGTCGTTACCAGTACCAAAGCGGGTTGTTTAACGAAGTGATCTTGAATATCTTGCATACGGCAAACCTGAAGCCGATCGAAGAAAGGATAGATTTTAAAAAGCTGAATAATTACTTAAAATCAGAATTTGTTAACAACGGATTGAACCTGCCGTTCGTCTTTGCTGTTATTAACAAAGACGGAAAGATCGTCTATCAGAACGGGGATATCCCTCCTGTATCAGACGTGATTCAACAGGTGCTGTTCCCCAACGATCCTCCTTCGAAGCAGAATTACCTGAAAGTGTATTTCCCGACGAAGGGTGATTATATTTCAAGTTCTGTAACATTTATCGTACCGTCAATCATCTTCTCGCTGATACTTTTGGTAACGTTTATCTTTACCATTTATATCGTGTTCCGTCAGAAGCGACTTTCGGAAATGAAGAATGATTTTATCAACAATATGACGCACGAACTGAAGACACCGGTTTCGACCATCTCGCTTGCCGCACAAATGTTGAAAGATTCGGACATCACGAAGAGCCCTGATGTGTTCAAGCATATCTCCGGGGTGATCAACGACGAGACGAAACGATTGGGCTTCCTGGTGGAAAAGGTGCTGCAAATGTCGCTGTTCGAACGCCAGAAAGCAGCCCTCAAGCTGAAGGAGGTGGATGCGAACGATTTACTGGCAAGCGTTGCCAATACATTCGCCCTGAAGGTCGAGAAGTATGACGGCACGATCGACATCGACCTGCAGGCGGAAGATTCGGACATCTACGTGGATGAGATGCACATCACGAACGTACTGTTCAACCTGCTGGACAACGCCGTGAAGTATCGCCGCCTCGAAGTGCCGCTGACACTGATGTGCCGCACCTGGAACGAGAACGGCAAGTTGTTGATATCGATCGAGGACAACGGCATCGGGATCAAGAAAGAATACCTCAAGAAAGTATTCGACCGCTTCTTCCGCGTGCCGACAGGAAACGTACACGACGTGAAAGGGTTCGGACTCGGACTTGCTTACGTCCGTAAAATAGTAGAGGACCATAAAGGTACGATACGTGCCGAAGTGGGAACCGGAAATGTAGGAACAAAATTTATTATTACTTTACCTCTTATAAAAAGTTAGTTATGGAAGAAAAACTAAAAATCTTCTTTTGCGAAGACGACGAAAACCTGGGTATGCTATTAAGAGAATACTTGCAGGCAAAAGGTTATGTGACTGACCTCTTCTCCGATGGAGAAGCCGGTTACAAAGGTTTCACCAAAGGCAAATATGACCTTTGCGTACTTGACGTGATGATGCCGAAAAAAGACGGCTTCACGCTGGCTCAGGAAATCCGTTCTATCAACCCTGATATCCCTGTTATCTTCCTTACGGCCAAGACTATGAAGGAAGATATCCTGGAAGGTTTCAAAATCGGTGCGGATGATTATCTGACGAAACCTTTCAGCATGGAAGAGCTCTTGCTCCGTATCGAAGCGATCCTTCGCCGCGTGAAAGGCAAGAAAATGAAAGATATTCCTTTCTACAAGTTAGGAAACTTCTTGTTCGATACCCAGAAACAGACACTGGCTATCGGCGACAAGGTTACGAAGCTGACAACTAAGGAATGCGAACTTCTGAGTCTCCTTTGTGCACATGCAAATGAAATATTGGAACGTAATTATGCACTGAAGACTATCTGGGTAGACGATAACTACTTCAATGCCCGTAGCATGGATGTATATATCACGAAACTTCGCAAGCTGTTGAAGGATGATCCGGGAATCGAAATCATCAACATTCACGGTAAGGGCTACAAGCTGATCACTCCTTCCGGAGAAGAAGCAGCCCGTGAAGAAGGCATTCAGGTTCTTTAATTAGAGCTTAACAGGACGCAAATTACACGGACAAGCGCAGAGTAACGCAGATGTCATTATCTATAAAGGATAAGTCTGCGTTACTTTGCGCTTTTTCACTATATTTGTGTGCAATTAAATAACGATATGATGAACGATAGACCGCTTATTCTGATTACAAACGATGACGGCGTTGAAGCCAAGGGGATAAAAGAGCTCACCGAGTGCCTCCGGGACCTTGGGGACATTGTGGTTTTCGCTCCCGACGGGCCCCGTTCGGGAATGGCAAGCGCGATCACTTCGCTCGTGCCGATCAAGTATACATTGGTAAGGAAAGAAAAAGGACTGACGGTTTATAGCTGTACCGGGACTCCGGTCGATTGTGTGAAACTGGCCATCAACGAGGTGTTGGAACGTAAACCTGACCTGTTGGCCTCCGGGATCAATCATGGTGGCAATCATGCCATCTGCATCCAGTATTCTGGTACGATGGGGGCAGCTGCCGAAGGATGCGTGTTCGGTATTCCTTCGATGGGCGTGTCGCTCTTGAATCATCGTGCGGATGCCGACTTTGCCGAGAGCTGCCGTTTAGGGCGCATGCTTGCACGGCGGATCATAAAAGAAGGATTGCCGCATGGCACTTATCTGAACCTGAACGTTCCCAATGTCCCGAACGTAAAAGGGATGAAGGTATGCCGGCAGGCGGACGGGCGCTGGACCAATGAATTCAAACGCTCGGAAAACGCAGCGGGCGAACCTGTCTTCTGGCTTGCCGGTGCATTCGAGAATGCCAAGCCGATCCATGCCGATAACGACACGTTGGCGCTCGACAGCGGCTACGCCTCGCTTGTTCCTTGCAAGATAGATGTGACGGACTATGATTTTTTAGCTGTGCTAAAAAATCAGTTGAAAGTTGAGAGTTGAAAATTGAAAGTTGGAAATAGATAACGTGAAATTATTCCGGTTCCAGCTTACTTTATTCTCTTGATCTTTGCAACTCTCAACTTTCAACTTTCAACTTTCAACTGAAAAATATGAAATATTTTTTAATCGCGGGCGAAGCTTCCGGTGATCTGCATGCCTCCAACCTGATGGCAGCACTGAAGAAGCAGGATGCCGAAGCGGATTTTCGTTTCCTGGGCGGCGATCTTATGCAGGCAGTCGGAGGGACGCTGGTGAAGCATTACAGGGATATGGCTTTTATGGGCTTTATCCCCGTACTGCTCAATCTCCTTACGATCCTGAACAACATGAAAGCCTGCCAGGAGGAAATCCGGCAGTACAGGCCCGATGTGGTGATCCTGATCGATTATCCGGGGTTCAATTTGAAGATTGCCAAATATGTAAAGACGCAGTTGGGGCTGCCTGTCTACTATTATATTTCACCTAAGATATGGGCTTGGAAGCAGTATCGTATCAAGGATTTCCGTCGCTACGTGGACCGGATGTTCTGCATCCTGCCTTTCGAAGTGGAGGTTTTCCGCAATCTCGACTATCCGGTGGACTATGTGGGCAATCCTTCGGTCGATTCGGTTGCCTGCTATAGGGAGAAGCAGGCGGTTGGACCTGATACATTCCGTGAGGACGAACAGTTGGACGAACGCCCCGTATTGGCGCTGTTGGCAGGTAGCCGCCGTCAGGAGATCAAAGACAACCTTCCGACCATGCTGAAGGTGGCAGCCGCCTATCCGGGCCACCAGCCTGTGATTGCCGGTGCTCCCGGCTTGGAACTGGAATATTACAGGCAATATATCGGCGACGCGGATGTGAAGATCGTGTTCGGCAAAACCTATCCTCTCCTCAGTCATAGTGATGCGGCGCTGGTCACATCGGGGACGGCTACGCTTGAGACATCGCTTTTCCGTGTGCCGCAAGTCGTCTGCTATTATGTCGCGGCCGGCCGGCTGGCAAGTTTTATTTTCCGCCATTTCTTCCATACGAAATACATTTCGCTGGTCAATCTGATAGCCGGACGCGAAGTGGTGCAGGAGCTGTTCGGTGTCCGATTTTCGTATGACCAGATACATGATGAGTTAGGACGTGTCTTGAACGATCATGCCTACCGTAGACGCATGCTCGACGGCTATGACGAGATGATCCGCCTGCTTGGAAAACCGGGTGCTTCCCGGCGTACAGCGGAGCTTATCTATCAATCACTGAAGCATTAACATTTTTTGTAAACAGTCTTTGCAGCATTTGCAGAGTGTTTATCATCTTCTTTTTTAGAAAGAAAAATAAACAAATTAGATACATGTTATGAAGACGTTGAAAAGTTTTATGCTATTGGTTGGAATCTTGTTAGGTTCTACAGTTTTTTATTCATGTTTGGATGATGACGACGCTTACAGCGAATTTTGGAGAGATAGTGTCCAGGCTATTGTAACGGTAAAACCATTGAGTGATAATTCTTACTATATGCAGCTCGACGACAGTACGACGCTGTTCCCGACAAACTCATATGTGCCTGAGAATTTGAAAGAAATTCGGGCGTTCGTTGTCTATAAGAACGACGAGAAGAAGACTGAAGGCTATGACCAGTCTGTTCAATTGTTAAGAATGGATACCCTTCTGACCAAACCGATCGCTCCTGACCTGGGATCGGAAAATGATTCCTATTACGGAACGGATATGCTGGCCTTGAATGGCGGTAGCATTTGGTCAAAGAACGGAGTGTGGATCGAGGACGGATATATCACGTTCGATTTCTATATTCAAAGAGGTTACAACGACAATGTCAAGCATTTCCTGAACCTGGTACAGACAAACAGTGCCGATCCGTATGAATTGGAGTTCCGTCATAACGCTTATGGCAATATCGACTCGTTCCTCAGACCTTCGGCCGGCTTGGTGTCTTTCAAGCTGGATAAGTTGCCGAGTACGGAAGGCAAGACGGTGAAGTTGAAGATCAAATATAAATCTTTCGCCTCGAACGACTATAATACCGTCGAGTTGGATTACAAATCAAAAGATACGGGAGATACAGAAGAATAATAACCTTCCCACATAACTTTTATTTTTATCATTTAGTTCAGAGAGAGAGGCATCGGGATGATGCCTTTCTTTTTGTGTACCCTATAGCTTTTGATGTAAAAGATTATAGGCTTTTTCTTGGAAAGCTATAGATCCTTTTCAGGTATGTGCTATCTTTTTTGCTTTTTCTTGCCGGAAAGATGCAACGTTTCTCCGGATACCCTCGTTTATATATATGAAAATGGAAGAAACAAATGTACATCTGATCGAGGAGTGCCGGCGTGGTAACCGGACTGCACAGCTCGCCCTTTACAAGCAATTTGCACAGCGGCTGTATGTCGCCTGTCTGCGTATTGTCGGCAACGTGCCGGAGGCGGAGGAGGCGATGCAGGATTCTTTCCTGAAAATATTCACCCGCCTGGACCAGTATCGGGATGGACAATGTTTCGAAGCATGGATGCACCGTATAGCTGTTCATACAGCCATTGATTACGTGCGCCGACAGACGCCTGACTGGGAAGAGCTCTCGGATGACTACACCGAACCCGACGACGACGGGCCGGATGAGGAAGAAATCCGTTATTCGGTTGCCCAAGTGAAGGAAGCCTGCAAGAAACTGCCGGTCGGCTATCGCGTGATCCTCTCGCTCTACCTCTTTGAGGGATATGATATGGAAGAGATTGCCTCTATCCTGAAGATCCGGCCGTCGAGCGTGCGCAGCCAGTATCTCCGGGCAAAGCGCAAATTATTGGACATAATAGCAGCAAATAAAGAAAATGGATAAACTGAAGAATTTCATAGACACGAACCGGGAAGCATTTGAAGACGACCTGTTACCTGAAGGCCACTTCGAACGCTTCGAGCAGAAGCTGGCTGTTCCGCGCAAAAGTCGGGCTACGTTATATAGCCTTTGCGCTTTTGCCGCGGCAGCTTGCATCGCCCTGCTGTTCCTCTTCAAACTGCCGGGTGGCACGCCTTTGCCTACTCAGCCAAGGCAGGTGGTCACAGGCCAGCATGCCTGCGAGGTGAAAGAGGAGATAGAGGAACTTCGTCTCTACTACAATATGCAGATGAGTGATATCATCTCACAGATGCAGGCGATGTACAAACTGCAACGGACTCCCGGAACGGAGGAACTCTTGAAAGAGACAAAACGTGTCCTGACAGACAATTATATGTTCGAAGAAACGGTCCTTCCGACTCTGCCTTGCTCCAATGCCGGCCTTTATGCCATGAACCTGCATTACAGTACCAGCTTGGAAAGTCTCAACATCATGTTGAAACAGATGGAGAATATGGAAGATTTCAACAGGAATAGTAAACAATAAACACGTTAATCAACACATAAAACAATTTATCAACACATGAAAACAGCTTATCAACACACCAAGAAGGGACAATCCTGCTTTTTACGGGCCGGTCTGTTGATGCTCCTGGTTTTGTTTTGCAGCGTATCCGGTTGGGCTGCCAAACAGGAAAGCATCAAGAAAAAGGAAATCAACAAAAGCTTCAATGTCGGTAAAAACGACATCTTGCAAGTGGACAACCGTTACGGAAACATTACGGTTACGCATTGGAGCAAGAGCGAAGTCTCCATCCGTGTCGTGATCGAGGCGAAAGCCCGTAATGACGAAAAGGCGCAGGCTATCATCGACCGTGTCAACATACGGATGGAAAAGATGGGCAATACGGTTTCGGCCGTTACAAGCCTGAGGTCGCAAAACGGGAATGGAGGCTCTAACGAATCCTTCACCATCAACTACTATGTCAATATGCCGTCTGAACTGACGTGCGACCTGACACAGAAGTACGGCAATATCATCATGCCGGAAAACAATAAGGGAAAATGCGATCTGCATGTCAAATACGGCAATCTCAATGGCGGTAATTTCACGGGACCTCTCAGCATCGACGTGCAATATGGCAATATGGATATCTCCGATGTCGACAACGCCACTTTGGACCTGGCCTATTGCGGCAAATCCTCTATCCGCAACGGCTCGCAACTGAATATCGACAGCAAGTACTCCAACCTCAGTCTCGGAAATGTCCGGAAGATGAACACTGAAGCCAAATACGGCGACATCCATATCGACAGGCTGGACAACGGCTATATGGAACTGAAGTACGGAAATTGCAAGATCGACGAGCTGAAACAGGGCATCACCGTCGACGAACTGAGCTACAGCACGCTTACCATCAAGGATCTTGCCAGCAACTTCGATAAGGTCAATGTGGATGCCCGCTACGGTAATCTGAACATTTATATCGATGTGAACGCCTCCTTCCGTGTCGTTGCCAACAATATGAAATACGGCAATTGCAAGGTTCAAGGCGGCTTCAGTATCCAACGTCGTAACCAGGACGAAAACTCGGTCGGTTTCGATAGCCGCGATGACCAAAGGAACAAAAACAACTACACCCTCGATGTCAACAACGGTAAAAACGGCCGTATCAATTTCGAAGGAAACAGTTATAGCAACATAAAGGTGATGGCAAAATAATCCCTGCCGCCCTGTATCGGACAAATGAAAGAAGCCCCGGTATCCAAGCGATACCGGGGCTTTCTTATTTTGATAAAAGGAACGACTGCTTAGTCAAGTTCTTTGATAGTGATGTTACGATACCAAACGTCGTCTCCGTGGTCCTGGAAACCGATGAAACCTTCTTTGTTTTCACCACCGCAGTTCAGCAACAGTTCGTAAGCCAACGGCCATTTGTCTTTGCTGAATTTGCTGTTATCCAACATTTCCTTCCACTGCTGTGTCCACAAATGATATTCAACAACCGGTTCATCGTTCTGATAGTGAACTACCGTACCTTTGTAGCACATGATCTTGCCTTTGTTCCATTCACCGAACGGTTTAGAGTTCTGAGGCTTAGCCGGGATCATGTCATACAAGGAAGCAGACTGGCGGTTGCCGTCTTTACCCAACTTGGCGTCCGGATGGTTTGCATTGTCGAGTACCTGATATTCAGGAGCAGAGATATAAGAAGGCTGTCCTTCGACTTCCTGGATCATATACAGTACGCCGGAGTTTGAACCTTTACCTACTTTCCATTCGAATTCAAATTCATAGTTTTTGAATTTGTGAGCGAAAACCAAGTCGCCACCATCTTTAGCACCAGCTTCACCTGCACCGGATCCTTTGATATGGATCGTACCGTCTACCACTTCCCAGGCAGCAGGCACATCCGTACGGCCGTAGCCTCTCCATCCATTGAAAGATTTACCGTCGAACAAAGTGACTTTGCCATCGGCATCTTTCGGGAAAGTAGACAGGTCGACAGTAGGCAGATCGTTCATGAGTTTGTATTCAGGAACGGCAGCTTCTGTCTTTGCCTCTTCTGCAGGAGCAGCAGCTTCTTCTGTTTTTTTACCACCGCTACAAGATGTGAAATAACACATCATAATTGCGGCACTTGCTAATAATACTGACTTTTTCATTCTATTTATTTGTTTAAAACTAATTATCTCGGCATATCAGGCAACTTCCAGCCCTGACGATAGTTATGCTTGATCATTTCGGCAGCATACTGTTTTGCATTGACAGGATCTGTCCAGTCTTTTGCAAATGACGGGTGTCCGTCCTTGATTGTGAAACCATCCTTGATACAAGTCTTGATCATTTCGTTATCGCCGATGTTGGTGAACTGCATGTTGTTGCCGTCCCATTTCAATGTACGGTGCAAACCTTGCAGGCGGACTGCCAATACCCCCATCACGATCATTTCGTTGAACGGACCAGCTTCCAAGAAGTTTGATTTTGTCTGTACGCGGTTAGATGCACTTTCTTTACAAGCACGAACCCAGTCCATTTCATGGTTCTTGACGCGACGGCATACTTTTGGTGCGTTAGGAACACGACCGGACAGCAAGAACGGCTGTTGGCCGTAGCAACCGCAAACCAACGTATCTTTTGTTCCGTGGAAGATTGTCAAACCACCACCAGGACCCATCAGTTCTTTACCCTCAGGGAAGCCTTCCGGGCGGTTCGGCATCATACCGCCGTCATACCAGTGCACTTCTACTTCCGGCATAGCCAGTTTTGGCATGTTTTCACGAGCCGGGAAAATGAATTTAACGTGCTGTGCGTTAGGCGCGCAATCACGGAGCAATAGGGTAGAGGAGGCTTCAACGCTTGTAGGATAGCCTAATTTCAATGCTTTAAATGCAGTGTGCATAATGTGGCAGGCCATATCGCCTAAGGCTCCTGTACCGTATGTCCACCATCCGCGCCAGTTCCAAGGGTGGTAGATTTTGTTGAACGGTTTCAATTCTGCCGGACCGGTAAACAAATCCCAGTTCAGGGTAGAAGGAATCTTGTCTGCTTTTTCCGGAGTATTCAAACCCTGCGGCCAGATAGGACGGTCTGTAGCACATTCTACTTTTGTGATGTCACCGATTTCACCGTTCCAGATCCATTCGCAAACCAAGTCGGTTCCTTCAGCAGAAGAACCTTGGTTACCCATCTGGGTTGCTACATTAGTAGAAGCTGCCAACTTGGTCAGCAAACGAGATTCGTATACTGAATGGGTCAACGGTTTTTGACAGTATACGTGTTTGCCTAATGTCATGGCATCAGCCGTGATCATGGCATGAGTATGATCGGCAGTTGCGATGATGACAGCATCGATGGATTTACCCATTTCGTCATACATCTTACGATAATCCCAATATTTTTTTGCATTCGGATGTTCTTCAAAAGTGCCTTTTGCATACTTCCAGTCAACATCGCAGAGTGCTACGATATTTTCTGTGTTCTTTACATTATTAATGTTGGCATGTCCCATACCGCCGATACCGACAGCGGCAATGTTCAACTTATCAGTCGGAGCTACATATCCGTGAGATTTTCCCAGGATGGAACCCGGAACGATTGAGAAAGCTGCAGCAGCTGCGGCTCCTCTTTGAAGAAATGATCTTCTTGAAATGTTCGACATAGTAATAATTTTTTATAGATTAGCACTTAATTATAATATTCGATGTGATTTCTTGTCTTATAAAAACACAAACTGGCACAAATATAGCCAATGCAGAAGTAACGGCAAGTCTTCCTTTCGGCTTTCTTCTTTAAAATAGTTTTTTTTAACAGAGGTTATAGATAAAGTCTATTTTTCCATAAATAATATCTATGCTTTTAGGGGAAAACATTTTGACGCTTTCCCTATATTTGTATAGAAAGAAAACTTATTCATCCAATCTCTTGTTATTAAAGTACGATACCGATATGAAAAGGGAGCCTGTATACATACGAATATATCATTTTTATCTGGAAGGATTTCGCGAAATGAAGCTGGGTAAGACGTTGTGGCTAATCATATTGGTCAAGCTCTTCATCATGTTTTTTATCTTAAAACTGTTTTTCTTTCCTCATTATTTAGGAAAGTTGGATGGAGATTCGGCTAAGGAAGAACACGTTTCGGGTGAATTGATCAATAGAGCAATTACTCCTTAAATTATATAATTTATGATCGCAAGCATTGACACATCTTTGATTGACTGGTCAAGAGCGCAATTCGCTCTCACTGCCATGTATCATTGGCTGTTCGTGCCCCTGACACTGGGGCTCGGCGTTATACAGGCCATCATGGAGACCATCTATTACAAAACAGGTAACGAGTTCTGGAAAAAGACAGCGCAGTTCTGGATGAAACTGTTTGGTATTAACTTCGCTATCGGTGTTGCCACCGGGCTGATCCTCGAATTCGAATTCGGAACGAACTGGTCTAACTACAGTTGGTTTGTAGGAGACATCTTCGGAGCTCCCCTTGCTATCGAAGGAATTCTGGCGTTCTTTATGGAAGCGACTTTTATAGCCGTGATGTTTTTCGGTTGGGACAAGGTGAGCAAACGCTTCCACTTGGCTTCCACCTGGCTGACGATCATAGGAGCAACTCTTTCCGCCCTTTGGATCCTGATCGCC
>ERZ779697.735-NODE-735-length-14689-cov-2.80771_pt1 | contig 14689 bp, 16 predicted proteins | sample MGYA00511881_ERZ779697 | MGnify/ENA primary metagenome ERZ779697 (study PRJEB29588, sample SAMEA2148105) | human gut metagenome | biome: human gut; feature: human-associated habitat; material: faeces | place: Denmark | collected 2008/2010 ... | reverse complement strand
TGCGGCGGCCCGTTCGATGCGGGCCGTCTTTTCTTCTATCGTCCCGCCGAGGCCGGGATAGATCGAAATACCTGTTTCCATTATTCTCCCTCCTTCGGGTCGTCAAAGCCCAGGATGTACGTGGCGATGAAGCCGGCGACGTAGGCCGTGACCAGACCCAGCAAGTACATGGGGATGTTGTCCGTGCTGGCTGCCAGGGGCAGGCCGGAGATGCCAATCGTTGCGGCGCCGACCATGTAGGCCGCCTGGACGGCGCCGCCGAAGGCACCGCCGAAGCCGGCACCCAGACCGGCGCTGATGAAGGGCTTGCCCATGGGCAGGGTGACGCCGTAGATTAGCGGTTCACCGACGCCCATCAGGCCGACGGGCAGGGCCGAGGCGATCGTCTTGCGCAGGGCCTTGTTCTTGGTCTTGATGTAGACAGCCGCCGCGGCGCCGACCTGACCGCCGCCGGCCATGGCCAGGATGGGCAGGAGGATGGTTACGCCGTAGCGCGAGAGCAGTTCCGCGTGGATCGGCGTCAGGCCCTGATGGATGCCGACCATGACCATGGGCAGGAAGGTGCCGCCCAGGATGAAGCCCGTCACGGCACCGCCGGTGCCGATGGATTCCGTCGCCGCGTAGCCGATGGCTTCCGAGAGATAGCCGCCGATGGGCTGGCAGAGGAAGAGGGCGACGAAGGTCGAAATGACGACGACCAAAAAGGGCGTCACAAAGAGGTCGAACATATCCGGTACGATGCGGTGCAGTTTCTTTTCCAGCCACGACGAAAAGAAGACGACTAGGAGGACAGCGATGATGCCGCCCCGGCCGGGGACCAGGGATTCGCCGAAGAGCTGGATCTGGGCCAGGTTCGGATGCGTGAGGATGGCCGCCATGACGCCGCCCAGCATGGGCGAGCCGCCGAATTCTTTCGCCGCATTGATGCCGACGAAGATGTTCAGTCCATAGAAAGCGGCGTTGCCGGCAATGGCCAGGACCTGCAGCAGCGGCTGGGAGGACAAGGTCGGATCGACTTTGAAGGCAATGTTGAGGAGCCCTGTAATCAGGCCGCAGGCGATGAAGGCCGGGATGATGGGCACGAAGATGTGGGCGATTTTCTTCAGGGCCAGTTTGGCCGGCGTGGCATTGCGGCGCTGGATTTTTTCATGCAGGGCCTGGCCGTCAAAGGGGGCTTTGTCGCCCGTACTGTCTGCAGCGGGGGCAGGGGACGCCGCTGGTGTTTCTTCCGGTGCTGCTTCGAGGAGGGGGGCAAAGGCCTGATAGAGCTTGGTCGCCTTGCCCGGGCCAACGATGATCTGCCATTCGTCGCCGGACTTATTGATGCCCATGACGCCGGGCAGTTTGGCCAGGTCCTCCTTGGTGAAGTGTTCGTCTTTGACGGTCAGGCGCAGGCGGGTCATGCAGTTGTAGGCCTTTTCGATGTTGGCGGCCGGGCCCGTGATGTCATAGACGGCTTTGGCCAGTTTATCGTAATCCATGGGCAACCTCCTTGAGAACGGCGGCGACATAGCCGTGAGCGGCGTTAAGCCGTGCTTCGGCTGCGTCTGCCGGGATATCCAGGAGGACCATGACGATGGCTGTCTTGGCCCGGCCGCCGCTTGCTTTCAGAGCAGATACGGCCTGGCTGCGCGTGCAGCCCGTCGCTGTCATGACGATGCGCCGTGCCCGTTCTTCCAGCTTCTGGTTGGACGATTTGACATCGACCATCAGGTTGCCGTAGACTTTGCCCAGGCGGATCATGGCGCCCGTCGAGAGCATGTTGGCAATCATTTTCTGGGCCGTGCCGGCCTTCATGCGCGTCGAGCCTGTGACGACTTCCGGACCGACGACGGCGCAGAGATCGATGTCGGCACATTTGCCGATGGCAGAATTAGGCGAGCAGTCGATTGCAATCGTCGCGGCGCCGACGCTTTTGGCATAAGTCAGGCCGCCGACGACGTAAGGCGTGCGACCTGAGGCGCTGAGGCCGACGACGACATCATCTTTCGTCAGCTTTTTAGCCATTAAATCCTCTTTGCCCAGCTGCGGCGAATCTTCGGCGCCTTCTTTGGCCCGGAAGATGGCTTCGTAGCCGCCGGCGATGAGGCCCTGGATGCGGTCCGGGTCCGTGCTGTACGTCGGCGGGCATTCGACGGCGTCGAGGATGCCCAGGCGGCCCGACGTGCCGGAACCCATGTAAAAGAGGCGGCTGCCGCCGCGCAGGCTGTCGGCGATGACGTCAACGGCGCGGGCAATAGCCGGAATGATGGCGCCGACCGCGTCGGCAACCTTGTGGTCTTCTTCATTTATAATACGCAGCATCTCTTCCGTCGAGACGCTGTCGATGTGCTGACTGCGGCTGTTGCGCTGTTCCGTAGCCAGTCTATCCAGTTCAATCATAGTCTTTCCTTTCTTTCATCGCAAGTATTCTATCATTTTCAAATATACAATTCTAATTATAGAGAGTGTTGGGAGGACTTGCAATAGGCCTTTTTTTCATGGACCCAAACCTTTATTTTTTTGCCGTTTCATGGTATGATTAATCTGCACGCAGTGTCCTGTGTGCCATGTGCGCCCATAGCTCAGCTGGATAGAGCAGCAGTTTCCTAAACTGCGTGTCGGATGTTCGAGTCATCTTGGGCGCACCATTTTTTTATCTGAAAGGTGGTATACCCTATGTCCGATATGAAGAATCCACTGGCTTCTTTCCATGAAGAACCCATGCATGATACTGATTATACACTGGCGGAAGTCGTTGCCGAAGCCAGACGCTGCCTGAACTGCAAAGTACCGCAGTGCCGCAAGGGCTGCCCGATTGAAAATGATATCCCGACTTTCATCCACGCCGTAACCGAAGGGGATTTCGGCATGGCTGCGGAAATTGTCTATAATCACAGCGACCTGCCGGCTATCTGCGGCCGCGTCTGTCCGAGGGAAAAGCAGTGTGAAGGCCACTGCGTCCTCGGCAAAAAGGGAAAACATGTGGAAATCGGCAAAATCGAACGCTTCATCGCGGACATCGCTTTTGAAGGCGCTTTCCTGCCTAACTCTGTCAGCAAAAAAACGGCAGGCCGCGTCGCCGTCATCGGCTGCGGTCCGGCAGGCATGGCAGCGGCCCGGGAACTGGCAAAGCTCGACTATGACGTCACGATCTTTGAAGCGGCGTCCCAGCCCGGCGGCACCATGACCTACGGCATCCCGACCTTCCGCCTCCACAAGGAACTGCTCCAGCGCGAAGCAAAGGCCCTGACGGACATGGGCGTGACCATTGAATATAACGTTAAAATCGGAATCGATAAACCTTTTGCAGAACTGCAGCAGAAATTTGACGCCGTCTTCATCGCCATCGGCACGATGAATGCCTGGAACCTCGGCGTCGACAACGATACCCTCGACGGCGTCGTCGATGCAGAACAGTTCCTGCGCGACGTCCAGCGCGTCCAGTGCGGTGAAGTCGCTCTCGAAGACCTGCCTGTCAAAAAAGGCGATCAGGTCATCGTCGTCGGTGCCGGCAATGTCGCCATCGATGCGGCCCGTACGTCCCTGCGCCTCGGTGCGGACGTCAAGATCGTCTACCGCCGGGCGGAAAAGAACATGAAGTGCCTGCCTTCGGAATACGAAGAAGCCAAGGCCGACGGCGTCCAGTTTCAGTTCTATTCGGCACCGAAAGCCGTCGTCGGCACGGATTATGTAGAAGGACTAAAATATGAAAAGCAGCAGATTCTCGAAGACGCGACGATGGTACCGACAGGGGAGTTCGGCGTCGTTCCGGCCAATAAAATCATCGCAGCCATCGGCAACAAGCCGGAACTGCCCGTCGTTAAAGCCCTCGGCGTCGATGCCAACGATGACGGCTACATCGCCGTCAAAGAGATGCCCTACGGCATGACCAGCAAAGAAGGTATTTTTGCTGCCGGTGATATCGTCCACAAACCGCAGACCGTCGTTTTGGCCATGCGCGAAGGCCGCAGGACCGCTGCCGGCATCGATCAGTATTTGAAAGCCCGCAGAATCATGGCGGCTGCGCAGGCAAAAGCATAAGGAGGTCCTAAGGATGAGCGAATTGACACGGCAGATCCTGAAGGCCAATGAAGCCTTCGTCAAACAATCCTTATCTCAAGGCGGCTTTGACAGTATCAGTAAGTATCCGAGCCGCAATCTGGCCGTCCTGACCTGTATGGATACGCGCCTTTTGAGCTTCCTCGAACCGGCCATGGGCCTTGCCCGCGGCGAAGCGAAACTGATCAAAGTCGCCGGCAATACGGCCTTTGAAGATTTCGACAGCGTCATCGGCAGCCTTATGGTCGCCGTCTATGAACTGCACGTCCACGACATCATCGTCATGGGCCATGATGACTGCGGCATGCTCAAGACGACGGCAGACAGCCTCTGCCGCCACATGGCCGAAGAAGGCATCGACGAAAAAGCCATCGCCGCGGTCCGTCCGAAGCTTGAACAGTGGGCCGACCCGATTACGGATGTCGATGCTTCTGTCTGCGACACCGTAGAGCGCCTGCGCCGCAATCCCTATCTGCCTTCATCCCTTACGATTTACGGCATGGTCATCCATCCGCACACGGGCGAAATCCGCGTCGTCGACGATGGAGACCGGAAATAGGAGGTCTTATGAGTCTTGTTGAAGAACGTATGAAAGAACACGCTGCTGTCCTCGAAGCGACGGCGGCACTGATTCCGGATATTGAAAAAGCCGGGGCCCTTTTTAAAGGCGCCCTGGCTTCAGGTCATAAAATCCTTTTTTGCGGCAACGGCGGCAGTGCGGCTGATTCCCAGCATTTGGCTGCCGAAATCGTCGGCCGCTTCCAGAAGGAACGGCGGGCTTTCCCGGCTGTGGCCCTGACTGTCGATACGTCGATCCTCACGGCTGTCGGCAATGACTACGGCTTCGACACGGTCTTCCGCCGTCAGGTCCAGGCCTTAGGCGATGCCGGTGACATCCTTGTTGCCATCTCGACATCGGGAAACAGCCGCAATGTCCTCGAAGCCATCGACGAAGCCCATGAAAAAGGCCTCAAGGTCATCGGCATGACGGCCTACGGTGGCGGCAAAATGAAAGACGCCTGCGACATCTGCCTGGCCGTACCGGCAAAAGTGACGGCACGGGCCCAGGAAATGCATATCATGATCGGCCATATCCTCTGCGAAATCGCTGAAAAAGATATGTGATCAATGGACAATGGTCTGGAACTGCTTGTTGCTGCGGATTTTGTCGAAGTGACTCTGCGTCCGCGCTGCGTCCCGGACCTCTTCACCGCCCAGGTCGATAGCCTGTTTTAAATAGGGCAGGGCTTCATCGGCTTTGCCCAAGTCGCCGTAAATCGTGGCGATGCCGTAGTAGCTCCAGGTATTGCTGGGATCGGCGGCGATGACATTCTTGAAATACGTAATGGCCTTGTCGTACTGGCCGTCGATTTTGTAGGCCAGGGCCAGGTTGTAAAAGGACGACGTGTCCTTCGGGGCCAGCTTGAGGGCTTTTTCAATCAGGGCAATGCCCTGGGCGACGTCGTCTTTGCTGCCCGTACTGTTGCCGCGCATGGCCAGGGTGACGCCTTTATTGCTCAGCGCTTCATAGTTATTGGCGTCGAGGGAAAGGGCTTTGTCGAAGTCGGCCAGGGCGCCGGCGTAGTCACCGGCCTGGTATTTCTTCAGGGCCGCGTCGCTGCAGGCTTTGGAATCGGCTTTGATGGCCGGTGCCTGAGACTGGGTCTGTGCTTCCTGTGCGGCCGGCGCCTGCTGGGAAGAGGCCGGCTTCGTGCTGCAGCCACTGCTCCCGACGGCCAGTGCCAGGAGGAGCAGGACGGCCAAATGTTTTTTCTTCATTTTCATTCTCCTGTTCGTCAGTCTGGAAACTATATGAAACATATTATTACAAAATGGGACATCGTGCTCATCGCGATTCTCCTCGTCTTATCGCTTACACCGGAAGCCGTTTTTTATCTGAACGGCAATGACGCGTCTCTCAGCCGGACCTACGCCGTCATCCAGGTCGACGGCAGGGACTATAAAGAAATCCCCTTATCGGGCCATCACGGTACAGATACGATTCCCATCAAGACCGATAAGGGCTACAATCTCATCGTCGTCAAAGACGAGAGCGTCGGCATTACCGAAGCCGATTGTCCCGATAAAATCTGCATCAGCGAGGGCTTCGTCAGCAAACCCGGTGCTACTGTCGTCTGCCTGCCCCACAAGGTTTTGGTGGAAGTGAAGTCTGCCGGCGGCGACGAACCGGATGTCATTCCGGCCCATTAGAGGTAACTTATGAAAAAGACGTTCCACATCATCATCCTGGGCCTTTTCATTGCCCAATCATTGGTTTTATATATCGTCGAAGGCATGCTGCCCGTGCCCTTCATCGCGCCTGGGGCGAAACTGGGGCTGGCCAACCTGATTACGGTCATCGCCCTCTATGCCCTGCCGCGCAAACGCGACGTCTGCATTATTCTCCTCGTGCGCATCATCCTGGCCACGGCTTTTGGCGGCGGCATTAATGCCTTCTTCTACAGCGTCGCCGGCGCGGCCTTCAGTTTGGGGGCCATGATGCTCTGCAAACAGACAGGGAAATTCTCCATCATCGGCGTCAGCACGGCCGGCGGTATCTTCCACAATCTGGGGCAGGTCATCGTCGCCTCGCTGGTCGTCGAGAATATCAAGATCATGCTCTACCTGCCTATCCTGGCTGTCGCCGGCACGGGTACGGGCATCCTCATCGGCATTACGTCTGTCTTCACCCTGCGCCATCTGCAGAAACTGCCTATCTATAAGCGGATGCAGGAGTGATGAGTTTGTAGTTTGCAGTTTTTAGTTTGTAGTCAGCGTATTGAAATGGAATCGAGCACTTCGTCGGCGAGTTTTACTTTGTCGTCTTTGCTGCCGTCGCAGGCGACGACGACGATCCATGTGGCCGGCCCGTCAGCAAAGCCGATGAGGCGGGCGCGCATGGACTTGTCTTCATACGTAAAGGTGAAGGTCTGGACGACGGCGTGCTTGCCGCTGACCGTCGTCGTGTCCTGGCTGACCGAGACGTTCTGGGCATTGATCTTGGAAAGGACAGCGCCCGACGCCGCTTCGGCCGTATCGTTCAGGCGCTGGCTGATGGACTGGCCCTGACTGATGTGCAGGTCGTCGTACATCTGCTGCGTGTCGATGCTGTTGGTGTAAATGGCGATGTAGAGTCCGCTGTCCATTTCCCCATAGAGGCGGCTGCCCTTGAAATAGCGCTGCGTCAGCGGGTCCACAGGGACCGGGAAGTCGAGCTTCTGCAGATTGCCCGGCAGTTTCAGGGAAATCGTCGAGCCGATGCCTTCGACTTGTTTTTCTTTCAGGGAAATCTTGTAGCATGCCGTCAGGCTGAAGGTGACGGCAATGAGCAATAAGAACAGCAAAAGGGTGCGGATTTTTTGTGTTTTCATAGAACACCTCGTTGTTGAAATTATTTAAACGGCAGGATCCCGAAGGAAACGAGCAGGTAAAAAGCGGGATAGAGAATGAGGATATAGAGGAGCTGCGTCGTAATGAACGGCGCCATGGCCAGGTTGACATTCAAGTCATAGAGGCGCTCCGTAATCAGGGCGTTGATGGCACAGGGCGTAGCCATAACGATGATGATCGTCCCCAGGAGGACCGGATCCGACGTAAAGAGAAGGGCTACGAAATAGGAGACGAGCGGCGTGAGGATCATCTTGATGGGGATGAGGTCCAAGGTCTTTGCGGCATAAGCCTTGAAGTGGGAGAAATCGATGAGATAGCCGACCGGAATCAGGGCGACCCAGGCACTGACATGGACCAGCGCCTGAAAGACGGGCGTAAAGACGGCAGGCCTCGGTACACCTGCGGCGTGCAGGCCGATGCCGATGAAGATGGCCACGACGGAAAGCTGGTTCCAGTTGATGAAGATAGCCTGCCAATTATTGCGGAAGAAGACAAAAAAATTGTGCTCCCTGCCGCCGTGCTGGTAATAGTAGCCCATGGGGAAGAGAACGAAGAACATCAGCAGGTTCTGGAAGACACCGATAATCTGGACGTAGGCATAGGCCATTTCCCCGTAAAGGATGTAGCAGCAGAGGCCGCCGAGCATGCCCGTGTTGGCGGGGATGGCGGCGATGAGGTAGCTGCCCCGGTCGACGAAGTCCGTAAATTTGCGCTGTCGCCCCAGGAGGAGGACGACGAATAAGGGCAGGAGGCCGTTGAAAAAGGCGAAGAAGGGCAGGCTGAGGAGGTCCGTACGCAGGGGCAGGACCCAGAAGCTGAGCAACGTCAGAACCGTGACGACGACGATGATGTTGAAGTGGATGAGCCAGTTCGTCTGCGCCGGCGTCAGCCAGCGGCGGCGTTTGGCCGTGTAGCCGACGAGCATGGGCACGATGATATCCGTGAAGATGTAGACCATGCGGAGTGTCGTATCTTCCATAGGTCCTCCTTATTTGCTGCGGGCAGCGCGGAAGGCGTCGGCCAGGGAGAAGGTCAGCGGTTCTGCCGGTTTGGTGGCGTCGATGATCGGCTGCATGATGTCGCGGAATTCTTCTTTCTTTTTCGAAAGGATATAGAGTTTGGACGTATTGCGGGCGTCCCAGAGGGCGTCGTGCATCTGGCCGTCGAAGGTTTCCCCGAGGGCGCTGACGGCCTTGTCCAGGGCGATGACGTTGTCCAGTCCCAGGAGGTTGCAGTAGATCTGCTGGAAATTCTGCCAGTGGTCGAGCATCCAGCGGACGCGGCTGTCCTGTTCGTCCACGCCTTTGAGGCGCAGTTCACAGTCCAGCTGGCGCCAGTCGTTCTCGCTCCAGGCAAACATTTCATAATCGTCGTCACAGCCGTCATTGCACCAGCTCAGGAAATGGTCGAAGGCCTGGCGGAAATGGGGCTTGCCGGCCAGCATTTCCATGGTAATGCCCGTCAGTTCCTGACAGGTCTGGTTCATGGCTGTCGTGTATTCGGGCTGCACATATTCCTTATACGACGAGATTTCTTTATCATTTTCGTCTATTTTTACGGCACCAATTTCAATGATTTCCCCTTTACAGATACGGCGCGCTTCCTTCTGGTCGCGGCCGATCGGATTCATCTCGAAATCGACGAATACGGCTTTCATGAGAGTCACTCCTTTCTTTTTTTGCAGTGATTACCCCTTATTATACCATAAGAAAAGGGCCGCCGCATAATGCGGCGAGCCCTTTTCGTGGTTCGTTTTCCGTGTTTCGTTTGGCGAAAATCATCATCGATGCCGATTGGGATATACACAGGATTCGCGCGGGCTCGCTACGTGCGAGCCCCTACAACGGCAAACGATGAACGCCCCACGACAAACGATCTTTAGAATGCCGGCAGGACGGTGCCCTGGAAGTGTTCTTCGATGAATTTCTTAACCGGTTCAGACTGGTAGATTTCCAAGACTTTCTTGTACGTTTCGTTGTTTTCGTCACCCTGGCGGACAGCCATGACGTTGGCATACGGCGAATCCTTCGATTCGACGAGGAGCGAATCTTTCTGCGGGTTTAGGCCGGCCGGGATAGCGTAGTTCGTATTGACGCAGGCCAAGTCCGTGTCGTCGAGGGAGCGGGGAATCTGAGCGGCGTCGAGTTCGACGAACTGGAGATTCTTCGGATTTTCCGTGATGTCCGTGACGGAAGCGTCGACGGAGTTGCCGTTCTTCAATTTAATCAGGCCTGCCTGCTGGAGCAGGAGGAGAGCGCGGGCACCGTTGGTCGGGTCGTTCGGAATCGTGACTTTGGCACCGTCGGCGACATCTTTGATGTCTTTATATTTGTGCGAGTAAACAGCCATGGGCAGGATGATGGTCTTGCCGATGGACGTGATTTTCAAGCCCTGTTTCTTGACGACGTTGTCCATGTACGGCTGGTGCTGCATGGAGTTCATATCGAGGTCGCCTTCGGCCAGGGCCTTGTTCGGCTGGACATAGTCGTTGAATTCGACGACTTTGATGGTGATACCCTGTTTCGCTGCTTCTTTGGCGACTTCTTCCATGACTTCTGCGTGCGGACCGGCAGTAACGCCCATCTTGATTTCTTTTTTATCACCGGAAGCACCGGAATTGGAAGACGAACCGCAGCCGGCGGCGAAGAGGCAGGTCGTGGCGATGAGGGCTGCAGCAAAGAGTTTTTTAACTGTTGCGTTCATGGAATCATTTCCTTTCTAAAGTAAAGTTGCCGGTCAAAAAGAAAAGCCGTCATACAGATGACGGCTTTGAGTTCGCTTCGTTCATCTGCCGGTATTACCGTTGGACTTGGCACCTATCCCATTTGGGGGTTGCCGCAGTGTCATCGGGCCATTCCCTCGACTGCTCTTGATGAAAGACAATGTAATCTTGTTGGTGTACATGATAGCACCCATGGAATGTATCTGTCAAGCATTTTTTACAGTCAGATTTTAGTTAAACGTTTGAGACTTTTATGGGGATATGGTAAAATGTGTTTACTGATTGTCGACGCATAAACGGGCCCGCCACGTGCGGGCCCCTACACTGCAAACTGGAAACTATAAACTGTAAACTATTATTAGGGGGTGAAACAATATGCTCAGTAAACGCGCGGTCCTTTGGCAGATTTACAGTGCCAAGACGTTCTACTTTCTCGGCGGCTTCGGCTTTACAGCCTGGGCTTCGCTTATTCCTTTTTTGACGCGTCAGCTTTCCATTCCGGATGACCTGCTCGGCTTCCTGCTTCTGGCCGTCGGCTTCGGCGCCCTGCTGATGATGTTCTTTGCCGGCACCATTGCCGCCCGCCTCGGCTGCCGCCGTTCCCTGACCCTGGGCGGCCTGGCCATCGTTGTCTTCCTCAATGCCCTCTGCTATGTGCCGTCCTATGCCCTGGCCGTCGCTGCGGCTGCCTGCCTCGGTTCGTCCCTGGGCCTCCTCGACGTTGTCGTCAATATAAACGGCATTTACATTGAACGTAAAGTGCGTAAACGTCTGATGTCCGGCATGCAGGCCATGTGGTCTCTGGGAAATTTCGCCGGCGCCGCCTTCTTTGCCGCCTGTCTGCACGTAGGCCTGCCATGGCAGGGCGTCGCCTTTGGCGGGACCCTGCTGATTGCGGTCCTGACTCTTTTCTTTGCACCACACCTGCAGAGTGAACGCCAGAAACAGCAGGGCAGTACCCATCTTGTACGGCCTAAGGGCATCATCATCCTCATCGGCCTGGTCTGCACGATTTCCTTCCTCGTCGAAGGCTCCATCAATGACTGGAGCGGCGTCTTCATGACCACAGAAAAGGGCATCGACATTTCTAAATCCGGTCTCGGCCTGACGTTGTTTACAGCGACGGCCTTCCTGGCCCGCCTCGGCGGCGACTCCATGGCCATGCACCTCGGCTCGCGGCGCCTTCTGGGATTTTCTCTGCCCATCGGCCTGGTCGGCTTCCTGGGCCTCCTCTTCATTCCTGACGGCCCCTTCCTCTTTGTCTCGTACGTCCTCATCGGTTTGGGTTGCGCCAACACGGTCCCCGTCTTCTACTCCCTCTTGGGCACGCAGAAAGCCATGCCCGTCGCCGACGCCGTCTCCGCCGTCAGCACCATTGGCTACGTCGGCATCCTCTTAGCGCCGGCCGTCCTTGGCTTCATAGGCCGCGCCGTCAGCCTCTATGCCTCCTTCGCACTCGTGACAGGGCTGTTAATCGTCATGTACTTCATGGCGATGAGGCTGTTGGGGAACTAAAAAAGCCTGCCGCAGGGGCAGGCTTTTTTCTTACGCGTCAATCACTTTTCCAGGATTGAGGATGTCTTTCGGGTCCATGGCCCGTTTAATGGTTTTCATGATTTTCAGTTCGCCTTTCGGGGTGAACTGTTCCATGTATTTCAGCTTCTTGGCACCGATGCCGTGTTCGCCGGCCAGGCGGCCGCCGACGCTGTAGGCATAGGCGTAGACCTGCTGATGGAATTCTTCGACGTTCTTTTCCCATTCTTCGTCGCTCATGTCCATCTTGCAGAGGACGATGTGCAGGTTGCCGTCGCCGATGTGGGCGTTGATTTTGACTTCAAAGGGATAATTCTTGCCGATATCCATGATTTTTTCAATGGTGCCGGCGATTTTGTGGACCGGTACGACGACGTCGTCCGTGAGGAAGACCTTGCTCTGGAGTTCGACAGAGGTCTGGCAGTTGCGGCGCATGTTCCAGACGCGGTCGTCCGCTTCGAGGACTTCCGCAGCGCCCGATTCTTCACAGATCGTGCAGACACTGTCCATCTTGGTGTCCAGTTCGTCTTCGTGGAACGTTTCGACCGTAATGATGACGTAAATGCCGTCTTCATAATGAGGCATGTCCTTATAGTGGCAGTAATCGGCACAGCCGCGGACGTAGGAGTTGTCCATGTATTCGACGCTCGTCGGGTCGATGCCGGCTTTCATCAGTTTCGGCACCATGTGCAGGGCCTGGCGCGGATCTGTGTAGATAGCCAGGACGTCGAAACGGTACGGCGGCAGGGGAATCAGCTTGACTGTGACTTTCGTGATGATGCCCAGCGTCCCTTCGCTGCCGATCATCAACTGTTCCAGATCATAGCCGGTCGAGCATTTTTTGAGAATACGGCCGCATTCGACGATGTCACCTGTCGGCGTGACGACTTCCAGGCAGTAGACCTGGTCGCGCGTGACGCCGTAGCGGACGGCGCGCAGGCCGCCGGCATTGGTAGCCAGGTTGCCGCCGATGAGGCAGCTTTCGGCGCTGGACGGGTCGCCGGCATACATGAGGCCGACTTTCTTGGCGGCGTTCTGCAGATCAACTGTGCGGACGCCGGCTTCGACGGTCATGTACATGCCTTCTTCATTCAGTTCAAGGATTTTATTGAGGCGGTCCATGCAGAGAACGAGGCCGCCGCAGACCGGGATGGCACCGTCAGCGAGGCTCGTACCGCCGCTGCGGACGGTGATGGGGAAGTCGTATTCATTGGCTAATTTCACGATGGCCGAGATTTCTTCGGCATTGGCCGGCGAAACGGCGGCTTCCGGCATATGGAACATGGCCGGGTTCGTTTCATAGTCTGTCTGGTACTGCAAAAGCATGTCTTTATCGGTCTTGACGTACGTCGGGCCGGTAATGGCTTTTAATTTTTCGATGATTTCAGGCGTAATAGGCTGATAGGTTTTCAAAGGAAAGACCCCTTTCCGCAAATATAACTTAAGTGTTTCCATTTTACCACGCAAAAATGCGTCTGAAAAGAGCCTTAGAACTTGAAGTCAATCGTCGCCGAGACGCCGACACCCTGGACGCGGTTCAGATTGCTGACGTCCGTCGTGGCCATCGGGATGAGCGCGTTAGCCCGGGCAATGTGGTTGAATTCACCTTCCAGCTGGGCTACGGCCTTGACTTTTTCGACCTGCGCCGTCGGGCCGACGACCTGGACGGCACCGATATATTTCCCTGTGCCGACGCTGATGATCGGCACGACTTTCGTTGCGTAGTCCATGCCGACACCGTTCTTCATGAGCAGCTTGTTGAGGAAGCTGTTGATGGAATCGCCGTATTTCGAGACGAGAACGGAAATGCCGCCGACTTTCAGGATTGAGCCGAGGTTAAAGGCCTGGACGGCTGTGCCGCCGGCAAAACCGAGGAGCGAAGCCACCGTAACGGCAGCGATGAGTTGTTTTTTCATGAGGGTTGCCTCCTAAATTTATACTTTTTCATGATTCCTGCCGCGCGCGAGCGACGCCGCGACGGCAAGGAAGCAGAGAACTGCCAGGATGATGAAGGAAAGATGCAGGGCCGCGACGACGCCTTCCGCGTAGGACGCGTACTTGGCCGTCTCCGTCGTCATGATGAAGGTGACGACGGCCATGCTCAGGGCCTGGCCGAGGTTGCGCGAGAGGGCCAGGATGCTCGAGGCGATGCCGTGATGCATCTTCTTGACAGAGCCCATGATGGCGCTGTTGTTGGGCGCACCAAAGAGGGCTGCGCCGAGTCCGATGAAAATGAGGAAGACCGCTGCGCCGCCGATGGGGACGTGTGGGAAGAGGGCGAAGGCCGTCAGGCCCATCGCTGTCAAAAGCAAGCCCAGAGAGGCGATGCCGCGGGGGCCGTATTTATCCGATAAGTCTCCGGCCTTTGGTGACAAGAAGGCCATGATGATCGGCTGGACGAGGAGAATCGCTCCTGAGAGGGCCGGCGAAAGACCGAGGATGAGCTGGAAGTAGAGGGAGAGCAGGAAAGAGACGGCGTAGGTCGAGCTGTACTGGATGAGGGCGGCCAGATTGGACATGGAGAAGGTCAGGTTGCGGAAGAGATAGAGCGGCAGGAGGGGATGGAAGGATTTCCCTTCGTGGATGATGAAAATCCCGAGAATCACCAGGCCGGCGAAAAAGAAGGTGCCGTAGTCATCGAAGGACGAGAGCCCGTAGAGGGCCAGGATGATGCCGCTGATGCAGAGAGCGGAACTGACGAGATTGACGAAAGGCGCGCCGTTGGCATACCATTCTTCTTTGATAGGGCGGATTAGATTGTAGGAAATGAAGATGGCAATTGCCGAAAAGAGGAAGATACAGCGCCAGCCGACGAACTGCGTCAGAGCCCCGCCGATGACCGGCCCTAGAGAGAGACCGAGGTAGGTCAGGGCGACGGCCTTGCCGAGGATGTGCCCCTGATGGTCTTCATCCGTCGTCGCCAGTAGCAGGGGCATATAGGAGACATAGACGCCGGCCAGGGCGATGCCCTGCAGTGCCCGCAGGCCGATGAGGACCGGCAGG
>ERZ779697.730-NODE-730-length-14785-cov-2.58513_pt1 | contig 14785 bp, 17 predicted proteins | sample MGYA00511881_ERZ779697 | MGnify/ENA primary metagenome ERZ779697 (study PRJEB29588, sample SAMEA2148105) | human gut metagenome | biome: human gut; feature: human-associated habitat; material: faeces | place: Denmark | collected 2008/2010 ... | reverse complement strand
GGCCATGACGCCGAACTGGCTGTCCGTAAAGCCCAGGATGGGCTGGGTGAAGACTTCGATGAGTGTAAAGACCGTGCCCAGGATGGCTACGATGGCGACGGCCAGGACGGACTGGTCGGCCTTGGCCTTGAGGGCGCCGGACACGCCCATGACGGCGGCGGCGCCGCAGATGCTGCAGCCACAGGCCGTGAGCAGGGCCAGGGTGTGGTCGACGCGCAGGAAACGGGCGGCGGCGTAATTGAGGGGAATCATGATGGCGACGACAAAGACTGCCGCTTCCAGACTTTGCAGACCGGCGCTGACCAGGACGATGAGATTCAGCTTGAACCCCAGGAAGATGATGCCGGCCCGGAGGAATTTGTTGGCAATGAAGCCCGTACTTTCCCGGGCTGCCAGGGTGACGGGACGGCAGACCTGGATGACCATGCCCAATAGCAGGGCCAGGACGAGATGGCCGATGAGGGAAAAGCCAGGCAGAGCTGCCAGGGATTGGCCGGCCAGGGAACAGGCCAGGGTCAGGACGACGCCGAGCAGGGCGTGGCGCCAGTCGATCATAGTGGATAAATGCATGATGAAGTCACTCCTATACTGATATTTGAGATGCCTCCAGTATAATCTGCCTCTTTTAATAAGTAAAATACTAGGATATAATATAATCTATAAGTATTTGCTTATGAATCGAGGAGGAGAAGTCCATGACCTTGCGCCATTTCCGCATTTTCCTGACTGTCTGCGAGCGGCTGAGCATGACCGAAGCGGCCCGCCAGCTCCACATCAGCCAGCCGTCAGTCACCCAGGCCATCCATGAAATGGAAGACCATTACGGCATATTGTTATTCGAACGCCTGGGTCGTCATATTTACCTGACCGCTGCCGGCGAGAACTTGAAACAGTATGCCTATCAGATTTTATCGCTCTGCCAGCAGGCTGAAGACAGCCTGACAGCCATGCAGCGCTCATTGCCTATCCGCCTGGGCGCGAGCATCACCATCGGCGACATCTTCCTGGTGGAGCTCCTGACGTATTGCCGCAGGACGCGGCCTGACTGGTCTATCTTGTCGGCCATCCACAACACGGAAGAGCTGGAGCAGTTCCTGATCGAAGACAAATTGGACCTGGCCCTCGTCGAAGGACGGGTCCAGTCGCCGTATCTCGTATCCCGCCCCATCCTTACGGATTATCTGACCCTCATCGCCTCGCCGGACAGCGAATGGAGCCGCAAGGCCATTACAGCGCCACAGGACCTGGATGGCCTGCCCGTCTTCGTCCGCGAACAGGGAAGCGGCACGCGGGATCTCTTTGAGCGCGTCCTGGAAGCACACCACCTGACCTGTCAGGTCGTCGGCGTCTATAACAATTTGGAAGCCATCAAGAAAGCCGTCATGGCCAACCTGGGGCTCGCCGTCTTGTCCCGCCGCCTGGTCCAGGACGAAATCAAAACGGGCCGCCTCGTCGAGCTCCCCTTGCCAGATCTTGAATTCAAGCGCCATTTCCGCCTGGTACACCACAAGAATAAATACCTGACCCAACCCATGCAGGACCTCATATCCATCTGCTGCCACAGTGAGAAATGGCTGTAAAGGGCCTATCCTGTGATGTCCCCTTCTACGGGGCAGCGAAGACTCGTTCAATTGACAGGGCAGGGACAAGCTGTGTTTGCGCAGGCCTATGGATCTTGGCAGCAAGCGCAGCAGCAACTGGAATCCCGTTTGGGAATTTTGATGATATACGAAAAAAGGCTCTTTTGTGGAGCTGGTGGGATATGTGATAGACCAGAAAGCCTGGTGTCTTAGACAATCAATGACATTGACCCATTATTAGAGGGGATTCAAAAAGAAAAAATGACCGCCATCTGTTTCCGACAGAGCGGTCATTTTTGATGCTATTTTTTTTCTTTTGTGCTTTCACCGACGATGTACGGCGGACGGCCTTTGCTTTCGTTATAGATGCGGCCGACGTATTCGCCGAGGATGCCCATGAAGGTGAACTGGACGCCGCCGATGAAGAGGATAAGGGAGATGAGGGACGGATAGCCCGGTACGTCTTCACCGAAGAACAACGTGCGCAGGACGATGAAGACGAGGTAGATGGCGGCGACAAAAGCCAGGATGCAGCCGGTGAAGGCGGCAATGCGCAAGGGCGATGTCGTGAAACTGGTAATACCGTCGATGGCCAGGTTGAAGAGTTTCCAGTAGTTCCACTTGGTCTTGCCGGCAGCCCGGGGCGGCCTGTCGAAGAGGATTTCTTTCTTCTCAAAGCCAATCCAGCAGAAGAGGCCTTTCGTGTAGCGCTGACATTCGCGCAGGCTGCACAGGGCTTTGACGCAGCGTTTGTCCAGGAGGCGGAAGTCGCCGACATCTTCCTGGATCGGGACAGGGGATAACTTTTTCAGCAGGCGGTAATAGACGTGGCTCGACCACTTCTTGAAGAACGTTTCCCCCTCACGGTGGCGCCGGCGGGCCGAGACGTCGCGGTAGCCTTTTTCCCACCAGGCAATCATGTCCGGCAGCAGTTCCGGCGGGTCCTGGAGGTCGGCGTCCATGATGACCAGGGCGTCGCCTTCGGCGTAGTCCATGCCGGCCAGCATAGCCGCTTCCTTGCCGAAGTTGCGCGACAAGGACACGTAGGCGACGCGTCTGTCTTTCTCATGGAGCTGGCGCAGGATGGACAGGGTCTGGTCGTGGCTGCCGTCGTTGACGAAAATGAAGGTGAAGGCATAGTCTGGCAGGCCGTCGATGACGGCACACGTCTTTTCGTAGAACTTGGGCAGGACGGCTTCTTCGTTATAACAGGGGACGAGAATGTCAATTTGTTTCATCACGATTACCTCCTGCGGCAGCTTGATTCAAGAGAACGGTATAGTCTTCCACATCGAAGCGCTGGGCCGGGGTAGAACCCAGGACGCGCAGGGCTTCGTCGCGGTATTTCGGCTGGACGACGACTATCGTCGGCTCAGGGCTGTTCCAGCGGTCATACAGGTCCTGGCTGCCGTAGTACATGTTCGTCCGGTCTGTATGATGGATGCCGAATTCCAGCTCGCCCATGAAGTTGCCGGCGGCGATGGGCCGGTCCAGGTAGTAGACCAGGCCGGGCATGAACGAGCCGTACATGATGATGGGCGTGCTGTCTGGGATGTTCAAGGCCCGGATGTCCTGGCTGACCGTGTAGGCCGTCTGGTGATCGTGAATCTGGCCTTGTACCTGATGGGCGCCGAGGCCGAAGCCGTAGGCCATGACGCTGAGGATGACCAAGACGGAGAAGAAATCCCGTTTGCGGTGCCAGACCCAGGCTGACGCTACGGTGCCGATGAAGAGCGAGGCGATGAGCAGGCCGCCGTTTTTGATGAAGTCCGGCACACTCAGGAAATCCGTGTGCATCAGGTAGGCGATGCCGGCACCCGTAAAGAGCAGGCAGAGGAGAGAATTGATGAAGAAGCTGTGGCCGAGCCATCTCTTTTCCTGCCGGCACCGTTCCAGCGAAGCCGCCAGGAGGACGGACAGGGGCAGCCAGCAGGGCAGGATGTACGTCGGCAGCTTGGAGTCGGAAATGCTGTAGAAGACGTAGATCAGGCCGGCCCAGAGCGTAAGGAGCAGGAGATCCTGCTTATGGCGCAGTGTGCCGGGGCTGCGGAAAATCCCTTTCTTGCTGAAAAAAGCCGCCAAAAAGCCCGTCCAGGGCATGAGGCCGGCGAGGAGGACCGGTACGAAGTAGTACCAGGGATGGAAGCGTTCGTGCATCTTCGTGGCAAAGCGCAGGAAGTGTTCGCGGATGAAGAAGAAATAGAAGAAATCCGGATTCCGCTGGCAGACCAGGTAGTACCAGGGCACGGCGATGACCAGAAAAAGGAGGATGCCCGGCACGTAAAAGAGCTTCAGGAAGAGGCGCGGCCGCTTGCTCAGCAGGGCATACCAGAAGAGGATGCCAACGGGGAAGACGATGGCGATGAGGCCTTTCGTGAGCATGCCGAAGCCCATGGCGGCATAGAAGAGGAGCAGGTATTTCTTGTTTTCCGTCCGCTCAAAGACGTAGAACGAGACCAGGCAGGCGTCGATGAAAAAGGTCAGGGCCATGTCCATGACGCCGATAGAGGCGACGATGAGCTGCAGCGCTGACGTAGCTACGATGATGGCGGCGAGGATCCCCGTGCGCCGGCCGTACATGGTGCGGCCCAGCCAGAAAGCCAGGAAGACGTTTCCAAGACCCGTCAGGGCCGGCAGGATGCGGCCTGTGAATTCACGGAAGCCGAAGAGTTCCATGGACAGGGCCGTGATCCAGTATTGGAAAATAGGTTTCTCGAAATAGGGCATATAGTCGAAATGGGGCGTGATGTAGTCGCCGGAGAGGACCATTTCCATGGCGACCCGGTGATAGCGCCCTTCGTCGAGCTCGATGAGATGATACGACCCGATGTGGGCCAGGTACAAAAAGGCCGCGGCGGCGATGAAGAGGCCCATCAAAAAGTGCCGATGGCGGCGAAGTGCGTCAGTCATAATATACCTCCTGTAATCAATCTATTTCTTATTAGTATACAGGAAGTTCCTAAATAAATCCTAAATAGAATGACAATTTACTGCTTTTTTGGGATTTTTTTGATTTTTTTCGACATCGTCAGTCCGTCTGTAATGGCTGTCCTGTGGTTGGATACGTTTGTGCAGCAGGTTGGCGAATTCTTCGACGTAGTAAGTGCTGTTATCTTTGCGCCAGAAAAGACAATAGTGGCGCAGCAGGGGCTTCCCGTCCTTATATAAAGGCAGGCGGACGGAAGCGGTACCGGCCGGCGTCGTAGCATTGAACGTTTCCAGTGGCAGATAGCCCCGGTTGCTGGCGACGAGGAGCCGGGCGTCTTCCAGGGTGCGGGCAAAGAGAAAATTTTCAGCAAATCCCAGGGTATCGGTATAATACGCCTCTTCAGCCTGTTCTTGTTCAGCAGAAGCTACGAGGACGCAGGGGATGCGTCTGAGACCTTCCAGGGACAGGTGGTTCTGCCGGCTCAAGGAATTTTGCAGAGAGATTTCAGCATACAGGACGCCCGTAGCCAGGATGTCGTTCTCGTAGGTATCGGAAAAGGCCCGGCGCTGGTCATTGAGGACTATGTCAGCCTTTTTACTGCGAAGCTGCTCGTACAGGTCTTCGTGGGTTCCGTTGAAAATATGGATGGTAACTTCCGGATATTGCGCCGAAAAGGCAGCGATGGTTTCATATAATTCACTGCCGCAGTAATTGTTGAGGTAGCCCAGCCGCAGCTGCAGTTCCTGATCTTCGCCGAGGCGGCGTGTCTCTTTCTGGAAGGCGTCGATTTCCTGCAGCAGCTCCTTGCCGTGGCGGTAAAAGTATTCTCCCGCCGGGGTCAGACTGAACGTGCGGTTTTGCCGGAACAGCAGGGGGACGCCGAGGTCGTCTTCCAGAGCCTTGATTTGTTGGGACACGGCAGACTGGGAAATCTCCAGGGCATACGATGCTTCGGTGAAACTGTGGGCTTCAACGACAGCTATGAAATATTTCATCTGGCGGAACAGCATGACATTCACCCTTTCTTTTTGAGTCCATTATAACGCTTTTTTCGCATAAGTAAAACTAATGGAAAGTGCCTGAAAGTGAAATTGTTTAAAAACGGCAGATTTCGTAAAATAACCATGTCAGCAGGAACAAGCACTCCTGCCAGGTACTCTTTGAATCGTATGTTTTTCATAATACAGGAGGTTATCTTATGAATATCAATGCCAAAGAAGTCGTCGTGTTAGTCGGGTCCGGCCAGATAGGACAGGCTATTGCCCGCCGCGTCGGAGCCGGCCGCCATATAGTGCTGGCTGATTTGAAACAGGAACATGCCGATCAGGCTGCCAAAGTCCTGGAAGATACGGGATTTGAAACGAGTACGCTGGCTGCCGATATTTCGTCGCGTCAGTCTATCCTTCAGCTCATCGGACATGCCAAGCAGTTTGGGGCCATTAAATATCTCATCGATGCTGCCGGCGTATCGCCGTCACAGGCACCGGTCGAGCAAATCTTGAAAGTCGATTTATACGGGACGGCCGTCCTCTTGGAAGAATTCGGCAAGGTCATCGCTGCAGGCGGTTCGGGCATCATCATTTCATCGCAGTCCGGCCATCGCCTGGGAGCGCTGACGCCGGAGGAAAATGAGCAGTTGGCCACGACGCCGACAGAAGCGCTGCTGGACCTCCCGTTTCTCAAAGAAATCACGGATACCCTGAAAGCGTATCAGTATTCCAAGCGCTGTAATGTCCTGCGCGTCATGTATGAAGCTACCCGCTGGGGCCATCGTGGAGCGACGGTCAATTCCATCAGCCCGGGCATCATCATTACGCCGCTTGCCAACGACGAACTCCACGGTCCCCGCGGAGAAGGCTACCGCAAGATGTTGTCCCTTTGCCCGGCCGGTCGTGCCGGCAGCCCGGATGAAGTCGGCGACCTGGCTGAGTTCCTCATGAGCCATAAAGGCCGTTTCATTTCAGGGAGCGACTTCCTCATCGACGGCGGGACGACGGCGTCGTACTGGTTCGGCGACCTGCAGTATTTGAAAGAAACGCACTGATGAGGATAATTCTGTGATGAAACAATATAGAGATACAATCGTCTTTTTGTTGACATCAGTGTTACTGCTGGGATTTCTCATCGTAATCGGAAACGGCCGCCCCAGGTCGGTGGACAGCGTTTCCCAGGCTACGCCGCCGGCTTCCCGGCAGCAGGAAATCCAGACGAATCTGGGGAATCTCAAGGAGAAGAAAATCCTCATCGCCTATTTTTCACGGACCGGGGAAAACTATCAGGTCGGTTATATCCAGAAAGGCAACACCCACATCGTAGCTGATATGATTGCCCAGGAAACGGGCGGGACGCTCTTTGAAATCCGTCCCGATGTGCCTTATCCGGAAGACTACCAGGATACGGTCCGTCGGGCACAACAGGAAAAACAGGAACAAGCCCGTCCCAAGCTGGCCGGCTGGAAGAAGGAACCTATCTGACGCCGCCTTTGCAGATTGACTGCGGTTGCAGAGTGTTCCTGGGCAAGAATGTCTTTGCCAACCACAATCTGACCATCATGTCCCTGGGCACCGTGACCATTGAAGACGGCGTCATGCTGGGTCCGGAAGTCGGTATTTTCACGGTAAATCATGAACCGAAGAATATCCGTACCGTCATGACCAAGGAAATATACATCAAAAAAAATGCCTGGATTGGGGCGAGAGCCAGCATCCTGCCGGGCGTGAAGATGTTGTGATGGGCCTCATATCAAGACTGGTTTATCGGACGGGCGAGGAGAAATCAAGGAAAGGGCCCGGCCGACAGGGCATGGACAGACAGGCCGGGAACGGATATAATGGAAGAAACGATTTCACGGAAGGAGCGATTCTATTATGTTACATATTGGCCTGACTGGCGGCATTGCTTCCGGCAAGAGTACTGTCGTCACGATGCTGCGCGGATTAGGGGCTGGCATCGTCGACTGCGACGTCATCGCCCATGACGTCGTCGAACCGGGTTCGGAAGGACTCAAGGCCGTCGCCGCGGCTTTTGGGCCGAAGACACTTTTGCCTGACGGCTCCATGGACCGGGCTTACATCGGCAGTGTCGTTTTTGGCGATAAGGCGAAGAAAGCGCAGCTTGAAGCCATTCTTTTCCCCCTCATCCATGCCGGTATCGATGAAGAAATCAAAAAAATTGAAGAAAATAAAAAAAATCCTGTCATTTTCCTTGACATGCCCCTGCTTTATGAGGTAAAATACGATTCGTACGTTGACGAAACGTGGCTGGTATACGTCGATTCGGCTACTCAGCTTACGCGGCTGATGAAGCGGAACGGCTATCGCGAAAGCGAAGCACTGGCCCGGATTCATGCACAGCTTCCTATCGACGCAAAACGGTCTTTAGCACAGGTTGTCATCGACAATACCGGCTCTCCGGAAGAGACGCAGAAACAGGTAGAAATCGCATGGCAGGATCTGATGGACCGCATCAACAGATAGGGAGGAAACGTTGAGAAAGAGAACAGGCACCAAAGGAAAAATCATCATAGCAGCATTGTTGCTTTGTCTTTCCGCATTGTACTTTTATTCTTGGAAAGATGATGTCATGCGGAAATTCGTATATCCCCTCCAGTATGATTATCTGGTCCGGCAGTATGCGTATGACGACAAGGTCGATCCTGCACTGGTGGCTTCCGTCATCCTGGTGGAAAGCAAGTTCGATGAACGTGCGGCCTCCCAGCCCGGTGCTCATGGCCTCATGCAGCTCATGCCCGACACGGCCCAATGGGTCGCTGACAAGATGGGGATGACTGACTACACGCCTGACAAGCTCAACGACGTCCGTACAAACATCAGGTTGGGAACCTGGTACCTGGCTTATTTATTGAAGGAATACGACGGGAATCAAGTACTGGCCTTGGCTGCGTATAATGCCGGCCGGGGACATGTGGACTCGTGGATCCGGAAATACGGCTGGACGAAAGATTTTCAAGAAATTGAAAAAATCCCCTTTTCAGAAACGCGAGAATATGTTAAAATAGTCTTGCTGAACGAAAAGCATTACAAACAGCTTTACGATTTCTGAGTTATGCGGTTGTGGCGGAATGGCAGACGCGCTGTCTTCAGGCGGCAGTGATCTTCGATCGTGCGGGTTCAACTCCCGCCAACCGCACCATTTTTACTATGGATGCTACATTGATTGAAACACTCAAACAATGGAATATCACGACTGTTCTCCCACTTTCAGTGGGAGATTTTCAGTTATTGGAAGAATATCGCATGATCGAGAAAGACGGCAAGCCCGTCGAGTACCGCTTGTTCACTTATGAGAATCAGGACAACGGCTGGACCGTGCGGGCCATCTTCAACCCCGAATCGGAAGAATTCTCGATCCGCACGGATATCGGCATGCTGGAATTCGCCCTCATCGAATTCATTACGGATTCCTTTGAGCTCTTCCGCTCGATGGTCGAAGAACGGCTGGCGCGCATCGTCAATGACTACTACGTCGACAGGAAACGCAATTTCAGCATCATCTTACGGAACAAAGGCGTCCCCGACGTGGAATGGGATGATTTCCTGCCCGAAAGCTATAAAGGCTTCCGGCGCCTCATCAAGCCGAACGATGCAGTACGCATCATCAACGGGTCCTATATGATTCTTTCTTATTACGATGCAGCTACGCGCAGCGGCCTTTCGCTGATGTACAATCTCCTGCGCGATGACTTCTTCGCCGAACGGCGCGTGCAGAACTTCCCGAACCTGGTCCACGACTTCGATACGTCGTCCCTGAAAGAACTGGAAAAAGCCTTGAAGAAACGCCTCGTGCCCGTCCTCGATACGATTGCGGCAGACCGGGACAAGTCGTTGTCAGAATGAGCAGACAGTGGTATACTAAAAGTAATTTAGATGTTTTGATGCAAAGAGTGGGTGAAAGCCCACTCTTAACTTTTACCTGTAGGAAATTTTTGAAGACAAGCTGGTGAATACGATGAGACGTGAACATATTGAAGATTTGATTGCCAAAGAAGTAGAAAAGATTATCGAAGGGACCAAGCTGGAACTGGTCGACGTCGAATACGTGCGCGAACGAAACTGGTATCTGCGCGTATTCATCGACAAAGAAGGCGGTGTCGACCTGGAAGACTGCCAGGCGGTCAGTGAAAAGCTGAGCAAGGTCCTCGATGAAAAGGATCCAATCAGCGACAATTATCTCCTGGAAGTGTCCTCGCCGGGCCTGGACCGGATTCTGAAGAAGGATAAGGACTTCGTCCGCTACGCCGGCCGCTCTGTCGACATCCATTTCTTTAAAGCTCATGACGGCGTCAAGGACATGACGGCTGAACTCGTCGGCAAGACGGCTGACGATAAGCTCAAGCTCCGCACGGACGGCCGTGACGAAGAGATAGACATGAAAGAAATATCGCAAGTCCGTTTGCATATTGATTTTTAGTGGAGGTTATTAACGTGAATAAAGAATTGCTCAATGCTATTGCTTACTTATCCAAAGAGAAAGGCGTCTCTCCGGATGTCATCTGTGACTCCCTGGAAGCGGTCCTGATCACGGCCTACAAGAAGGAACCCGACGCCAATCCGACAGCCGAAGTCGAACTGAACCGCACAACCGGCGACTACGCCATCAAAGCGGCAAAGACCGTCGTCGACGAAGTCGAAGACCCGCATACGGAAATCTCTCTCGATAAGGCCCGCCTCATTGATGTCAATTATGAAGTTGGCGACGTCGTCAACGTCGATGTCACGCCGCACAACTTCGGCCGCATCGCCGCTCAGGCTGCCAAACAGGTTATGATCCAGCGCCTGCGCGAAGCGGAACGGAACATCGTCTATGATGAATTCTCGGACCGCACGGACGACATCATCACGGGCATCATCCAGCGCATCGAAAACCGCAACGTCTACGTCGACCTCGGCAAGGCCGAAGCCATTCTGCCGGCATCGGAACAGATCCCGACGGAACACTACAGCGTCGGCCAGCGCATCAAGTGCTATGTCGTCGAAGTCCGCAAGACCACGAAAGGCGCCCAGATCCTCGTCTCGCGCACGCATCCGGGCCTCTTGAAGCGCCTCTTCGAACTGGAAGTACCGGAAATCTATGAAGGTGTCGTCGAACTGAAATCCGTCGCCCGCGAACCGGGCCGCCGCTCGAAGATCGCCGTCTATTCCCGCGATGCCAACGTCGATTCCGTCGGCGCTTGCGTCGGTCCGAAAGGGGCCCGCGTCCAGAACATCGTCTCGGAACTGCAGAACGAAAAGATCGACATCGTCAAATGGGATGAAGATCCGGCCGTCTACATCGCCAACGCCCTCAGCCCGGCCCAGGTCATTTCCGTCACGGTCGATGAAGATGAAAAATCGTCGAGCGTCGTCGTTCCGGACTACCAGCTCTCCCTGGCCATCGGCAAAGCCGGTCAGAATGCCCGCCTCGCTGCGAAGCTGACGAACTGGAAAATCGACATCAAGAGCGAAAGCCAGGCAGCGGAACTTGCCGCACAGGCAGAAGCAGCGCCGACAGAAAGCGAACAGGCAGACGACCTCGATATCTTCAGCGACCTGGCCATGCCGTCTGCTGACGAAGCAGCTGATACAGAAGCCACTACGGAAGGAGAATAAGCATGAAGACCCGAAAGACTCCGATGCGCATCTGTGCCGGCTGTCAGGAACAGAAGAGCAAGAAAGAGATGATCCGCGTTGTCCGCACGCCCGAAGGCAATGTAGAAATCGACAAGACCGGCAAGAAGTCCGGCCGCGGCGTCTACATCTGCCCGAAGAGCGAATGCCTGGAAAAGGCGTATAAAGAACACCGCCTGGAACGGTCCCTGAAGACAAAAGTGTCCAGCGAGATCTACGAAGCCCTGCGGAAGGAGCTCTCGTGAACGACAAGGCACTGAATCTCCTGGGCCTGGCCTGCCGGGCCGGCAAGGCCGTCTGCGGAGACGGCAGTGCCCAGAAAATTTTGAAGAAGCGGCGCGTCCCTTTACTGTTCCTGGCCTCTGACGGCGGCAGCGACAACGTCGGGAAATACCGCCGTCTGGCAGAACGGAAAGGGATTACCGTGATCGATACATATACGAAAGATGAATTAGGCAGCGCCGTCGGCAGAGCCCAGAGCGTCATCATCCTCATCGATGACAAGGGCTTCGCCGCGGCCATAGAGAAAGTGAAGCGTGATGAATAGAAGGGGGTAACTAGATGACGAAACGAGTATACGAAGCCGCAAAAGAATACGGCGTTCCCGCAAAGACAGTAATCAAGACGCTGGAAGATCATCACATCAAAGCCGGTAATTTCACCGGTATCGACGCAAATATGAAGTCCATCCTCGACGCATCTTTTAAGAAAGGTGCCAAAGGGACAGCGACAGGACATAAAGCAGAAAATAAACAGACAGGGGAAGGAACTAGCCGAAAAGTGAAAGAAACGAGCCGACAGAACAAAAACAAAAAGAACGGCAATCAGCCGAAACAGAATAACCAGAATCAGAACCATAACCACAACGCCAAACACCAGAACCAGGGCGGTCTGCAGAAGCCTGCCAAGGCAGCTCAGGCCAATCAGAACCAGGGCGGCCAGAAGAGCAGCAATACGAACCAGAATTCCCAGAACCGTCAGGGCGGCGACAACAAGCGCACCAAGTATTTTGGTCATTCCCAGGGCGGCAGCGACAACCGCGGCGGCAGCAACAATAAGAACAAGCGCGGCGGCCAGAACAACCGCAATAACAATAAGAACGGCGGCAGCCGTCCCCATACGCTGCTTTCCAATGTCCTGAACAAAGGCAAGCACCACAACAAGAACAAGCGCAATCAGAAGCACCAGGCTCCGGTCCAGGAAGCACCGAAGAAGAAGAATTATCCGACATCCATCGAACTGCCGGAAACGATCATCGTCAAGGACTTCGCAGAACGCCTGGGCCGCGATGTCGGCGAAGTCATGAAGAAGCTCCTCATGGGCGGCATCATGGCGACGATCAACCAGGAACTGGACTTCGAAACGGCCTCCCTCATTGCCGATGAATTCGGCGTCACTGTCACCAAGGAAGCTCCGCCGGAAGATCCGACGGAAATCGAAGAAATCATCGACCCGCCGGAAACGCTGAAGACCCGTCCACCTGTCGTCACCATCATGGGCCACGTCGACCACGGCAAGACGAGCCTCCTCGACGCTATCCGCCAGACTAATGTCACGAGCCACGAAGCCGGCGGCATTACGCAGCACATCGGTGCTTATCAGGTCCGCTACCAGGGCAAGAAGATTACCTTCATGGATACGCCGGGCCACGAAGCTTTCACGGCCATGCGTGCCCGCGGTGCCCAGGTCACGGATATCGCTGTCCTCGTCGTCGCAGCTGACGACGGCGTCATGCCGCAGACCGTTGAATCCATCAACCATGCCAAATCGGCAGGCGTACCGATCATCGTCGCTATCAACAAGATCGATAAAGAAAGTGCCAATCCGGAACACGTCATGCAGCAGCTGACGGAATACGGCCTGGTCAGTGAAGACTGGGGCGGCGACACAATCATGGTCCCCGTTTCGGCGCATAAGAAGATCGGCCTCGACGACCTTTTGGAAAACATCCTCGTCCTCGCAGAAGTCCAGGACCTCAAGGCCAACCCGAACCGTCCGGCTCAGGGCGTCGTCATCGAAGCCAAGCTCGACAAAGGCCGCGGCCCTGTCGCTTCTGTCCTCATCCAGAAAGGGACCCTGCGCGTCGGCGATACGATCATCGTCGGTACGTGCTTCGGCAAAGTCCGCGCCATGAACAATGAACGCGGCGAACGCGTTAAGAAAGCGGAACCGTCCATCCCGGTCGAAATCCTCGGCCTCAACGATGTCCCGGAAGCCGGCGACATCCTCGCCGTGCTCGAGGAGAAGCAGGCCCGCTCCATTGCCGAGGCCCGCATCGAGCGCCAGCGCAACAACCTCATCAAGAGCAAGAAAGTCTCGCTCGACGACCTCTTCCACCAGATCCAGGAAGGCGACATCAAGGACCTCAACATCGTCATCAAGGCCGATGTACAGGGTTCTGTCGAGGCGCTCTCGAGCTCGCTCCTCAAGCTCAACAAGAACGATGAGGTCCGCGTCTCCATCGTCCATTCGGGCGTCGGTGCCGTCAACGAGTCGGATGTCATGCTGGCATCGGCTTCGAACGCCCTGATCATCGCCTTCAACGTCCGCCCGGACGCCAACGCGCGCAAGCTCGCCGACACGGAGAATATCGACATCCGCACGTACCGCGTCATCTACGACGTCATCAACGACGTCAAGGATGCGATGAGCGGCATGCTCAAGCCGAAGTACAAGGAAGTCGTCCAGGGCCGCGTCGAGATCCGCCAGGTCATGAAGTTCTCGAAGGCGCTCGTCGCCGGTTCCTACGTGCTCGAAGGCAAGATCTGCAACAACTCCAAGATCCGCATCATCCGCGACAACATCGAGATCTTCGATGGCGAGATCGACTCGCTGCGCCGCTTCAAGGATGAGGTCAAGGAAGTCAACGCAGGCTACGAGTGCGGCATCTCCATTGTCGACTTCCGCGACTTCAAGGAAGGCGACATCATCGAGGCCTACACGATGGAAGAGATCGCGACGACGATCGCCGATGCCAACAAGGCTGCTGCCAAGAAGCGCGAAGAGCAGGCCAAGGCTGCTGCCGCCAAGGCAAAAGACGCCGAGAAGGACTGAGCTTCACAAGCACATCGCGAGGCGCGACAAGCGATAACGACCAACAATCAACATACGCAACAGACATAGACATACTAGACATAAAGGAGGGAATGCCATGAGCCAGCTCCGGGTAGAGAAGGTCCAGGAGCTCATGAAGCAGGAGATCTCAAAGATCATCCTGCGCGAGCTCAAGGACCCGCGCATCGGTTTCGTGACGGTCACGTCCGTCGAGTGTACGGGCGATTTGCGCGAGGCCAAGGTCTACGTGAGCCTCATGGGCAGTGAACAGCAGGTCAAGGACTGCTGGGCAGGACTGCAGAGTTCGCTCGGCTTCATCCGCCGCGAGATCGGCAAGCGTATCCGCCTGCGCTTCACGCCTGAGCTTTCCTTCGTCGTGGACAAGTCCCTCGACTACAGCGCGCACATCCAAGAGCTGCTGCTGAAGATCGAGGCCGAGGACAAGGCGAAGAACGATTCGACAGAGTCGACAGAGATCGAAGACGACAAGAAAGAAGAACATTGACATGATAGTGACATTGAGTGAAACAGCAGCCATCCTGGCCAGCGCTCAGCGGATTGTCATCACGGCCCACCAGAACCCCGACGGCGACGCC
>ERZ779697.723-NODE-723-length-14931-cov-4.74845_pt1 | contig 14931 bp, 11 predicted proteins | sample MGYA00511881_ERZ779697 | MGnify/ENA primary metagenome ERZ779697 (study PRJEB29588, sample SAMEA2148105) | human gut metagenome | biome: human gut; feature: human-associated habitat; material: faeces | place: Denmark | collected 2008/2010 ... | reverse complement strand
GAGGCGGCGCTTGACGCGGCTGCCTCGGACCTCGGCTGTGCGCCCGCGAGCCTGGAGTACACAGTGCTCGAGCAGCCTTCGCGCGGCTTCCTCGGCCTGATCGGCCGCAGGGATGCGCGCATCCGCGTCCGTGAGATCGATACGGGCGCATCGGCAGACCTCGACGCGAAGGACCCCTCTGCCGATATGGCGGAGCTGGAGACGCGCCTCGGAGAAGAGGCCGAAGCGACGGAGACGGCTGCCAAGCCGGGCGTCTCGCTCGCGGAGCAGGAAGAGCGCGCACGCAAGTTCCTCGAGGATGTCTTTGCGGCGATGAAGATCGAGGTCGAGCTGCAGCGCTCGGAGACGGAGGAGGGTGTCCTCTTCCAGATCGAGGGCGAGAGCCTCGGCATCCTCATCGGCAAGCATGGCCAGACGCTCGATGCATTGCAGTACCTGACGAATCTTGCGGCCAACCGCGGTGTCTCGGGTGAGCGCCTGCACGTTCTCCTCGATATCGAGGGCTACCGTGCCCGCCGCGAGGAGACGCTCACGCGCCTCGCGGGCCATCTGGCAGAGAAGGCCTGCCGCATCGGCCAGGAGATCCACCTCGAGCCGATGAACCGCCATGAGCGCAAGATCATCCACATGGCGCTGCAGGACAGCCGCAAGGTATCGACGTACAGCGCCGGCGATGAGCCGCGCCGCTACGTCGTCATCGTGCCGCGTCGCCGCCGTCGGGCGGAAGGCAGCCAGCGCGGCCGGGAAAACGAGTAAGACTGATTCGTTTCCCGGAGGCAGACAGCAAGATAAGAGAGCTGTGAAAGGGCTTTCTCCTTCTGGGAGCAGGCCCTTTTTGATGTATTTGACGGAGTTTTTGACAAGGATTGAGAAAGGAGACCCAGTATGCAGCAGGGAGATACGATCAGTGCAATCGCGACGCCGCAGGGCGAGGGCGGCATCGGCGTCATCCGCATCAGCGGCGAGCATGCCCTGAAGACGGCCGGCAAAGTGTTCCAGGCGAAGAACGGCAAACCGCTCGTCATGGCGGGCAGCCATCGCGCCGTCTACGGCCATATCGTGGATGAGGCGGGCAAGGTCATCGACGAGGCGCTGGCGCTCGTCATGCTAGCGCCGCATTCGTACACGGTGGAGGATGTCGTGGAGCTGCAGTGCCACGGCGGCCTCATGACACTGCGCAAGACGCTGGAGCTCACGTGGAAGGCCGGGGCAAGGCCGGCAGAGCGTGGCGAATTCACGAAGCGCGCCTTCCTCAACGGGCGGCTTGACCTATCAGAGGCGCAGGCCGTCATGGACATCATCCAGGCGCGCACAGAGACGTCCCTGACGATGGCGGCCGGCCACCTGACAGGCCACTTCTCGAAGGAGATCCAGTCGATGCGCCACGACGTCCTCGGCATGATTGCACATATCGAAGCCGCGATTGACTTCCCCGAGGATGAAGTCGACGATATCCTGACGTACGATATCGAAAAAAATGTGGTTGAGATACGCAACAAAATCGCAAATCTATTGAAGACGGCTCATGCCGGCCGGATTCTCCGCGACGGTCTCTTGACGGCCATCATCGGCAAGCCGAATGTCGGCAAGTCGAGCCTGCTCAATTCCCTGCTCCGCGAGGAGCGGGCCATCGTCACGGATGTCCCCGGCACGACGCGCGACTCCATTGAAGAGTACGCCGACGTCGGCGGCATCCCGCTACGCATCATCGACACGGCGGGCATCCGCGCGACGGATGATGTCGTCGAGCGCATCGGCGTCGAGAAGGCGCGCTCCTATGTCAAGGAGGCTTCGCTTATCCTCGCGCTCTTCGACGCCTCGCGCCCGCTCGACAGCGAGGACGCGGAGATACTGAAGCTCGTCCGCGGCCGCGACGCCATCCTGCTGCTCAACAAGGACGACCTCGCGGCCGTTGTCACACCGGCGATGCTGCAGGAGCGCGCCGGAAAGGATGTCACCGTCATCACGATCTCGACGCGCACGCAGGACGGACTCGCCGACCTCACGAATGCCATCACCGCAAAGGTCTACGCAGGCACGCAGGCCGGACAGGAGGGCACCTTTGTCACGGACGCGCGCCAGGCCGAGATCCTGCGCCAGGCGGACGAGCACCTCGAGGCTTCCATCCGTACGATCGAGGCCTCGATGGGCCTCGATTTCATCTCCATTGACCTGCGCTCTGCCTGGGAAAAGCTCGGCGAGCTCACGGGCGAGACGGTCGGGGAGGATATCATCAATGAGATCTTCAGCAAGTTCTGCATTGGCAAATAAATCAGTTCGTACCTAATATAGATAAGGGGGATTTTCGTTGTTTACCGCTGGATCATACGATGTCATCGTCATCGGCGCTGGCCATGCCGGCGTGGAGGCGGCTCTGGCCGCCGCGCGCATCGGCTGCAAGACGCTCCTGGCGACGCTCTCGATGGACAATATCGCTCTGATGCCCTGCAACCCGTCGGTCGGCGGCCCGGGCAAAGGCCATCTCGTGCGCGAGCTCGATGCGCTCGGCGGCGAGATGGGCGTCAATGCGGACAAGACCTGCATACAGTTTCGCATGCTCAACACGGGCAAGGGCCCCGCTGTCCATGCGCTGCGCGCGCAGGCGGACAAGAAGCTCTACCAGTTCACGATGAAGGAGACGTGCGAGAAGACAGAGAACCTCGATGTCAAGCAGATCCTCATCACGGACCTGCTGCTCACCGAGGACAAGAAGGCCGTGCGCGGCGTCCTCGTCGAGACGGGGGAGGTCTACCTCGCGCCGGCCATCATCATGGCGACGGGCACGTACCTCAAGGGCCGCATCATCGTCGGCGAGCATACCTACAGCGGCGGCCCAAACGGACAGCGCCCGGCGATGAAGTTCTCGGACTCCTTGAAGCAAGCGGGCATCCGCCTCATGCGCTTCAAGACGGGCACGCCCGCCCGCGTCGATGCGCGCACGCTCGACTACGATAAGATGCAGATCCAGCCGGGCGATGAGGAGGCGCGCAACTTCTCGTTCATGAGCGATGAAGAGACGCGCGAGCAGGTGCCGTGCTGGCTGACGTACACGAATGAGGCGACGCACAAGATCCTGCGCGACAACATGGACCGCGCGCCGATGGCCAACGGCATCATCGAGGGCATCGGCCCGCGCTACTGCCCGTCCATCGAGACGAAGATCCTGCGCTTCCCCGACAAGGACCGCCACCAGCTCTTCCTCGAGCCGGAAGGACTGCACACGAATGAGGTCTACGTGCAGGGCATGAGCACGAGCATGCCGATGGATGTACAGCTCGCCTTCCTCAAGACGATACCGGGGCTCGAGCACGCGCACGTCATGCGCGCCGGCTATGCTATCGAGTACGACTGCATCGACCCGACGCAGCTCAAGCCGACGCTGGAGTTCAAGGCCATCCATGGCTTCTTCTCGGCGGGGCAGGCCAACGGCACGTCGGGCTATGAGGAGGCTGCGGCACAGGGCATCATCGCCGGCATCAATGCGGCGATGTTCATCAAGAAACAAGAGCCTCTCATTCTCAAGCGCTCAGAGGCATACATCGGCGTGCTCATCGATGACCTCGTGACGAAGGGGACGAATGAGCCGTACCGCATCATGACGAGCCGTGCCGAATATCGTCTTCTTCTGCGCCAGGATAACGCCGACCTGCGCCTGACGCCGTACGGCCGGCGCGTCGGCCTCGTCAAGGATGACCGCTGGGCGCGCTTCACGGCAAAGAAAGCGGCCATCGACGCGGCGATGAAACTGCTCAAGGAGACGACGATCAATCCGAGCCAGGAGACGAATGAGGGCCTGACGACTGCCGGCATCGATCCCATCAAGAGCGCGCAGCCGCTCGCCGATCTCCTGCGCCGCCAGCAGGTCGACTACGAGAAGCTGCGCCTCGCGTATCCGGAGCTGCCGGAGCTCGCAAAGGAAGTGCGCCAGCAGGTCGAGACTGCCATCCTATACGAGGGCTACATCAAGAAGCAGCTCGAGCAGGTCGCGCACATGGAGAAACTCGAGGCGAAGCTCCTGCCAGAGGATATTGATTATCAAGATGTGCCGAGCCTTCGCGATGAGGCGCGCGAGAAACTCGCCGCCATCCGTCCGCGCTCGGTCGGCCAGGCCGGCCGCATCAGCGGCGTCTCGCCGGCTGACGTCTCGGTGCTGCTCGTCTGGCTCGAGCAGCAGAAGCGGCTTCGCGATGTCCATGATGAAGAGAACGAGAAGGGTTGAGAGGGGGCACGATGATGTTTCGAGATGAGATGAAGAAAGCAGCCGAGGACTTTGGACTGACTTTGAGCGAAATGCAGCTCGCGCAGTTCACGCGCTACTATGAGCTGTTGGTGGAGTGGAATGAGAAAATGAATCTCACTGCCATCACGGAGGAACACGAGGTGGCAGTCAAGCACATGGTCGATTCGCTCTCGGCCTACGACCCCGTGCTGTTCAATGGATCGGTATCGATAATCGATGTTGGTACAGGCGCGGGCTTCCCGGGCCTGCCGCTCAAGATCTTCTGCCCGGATGTCCGCCTGACGCTCATGGATTCCCTGAATAAGCGCGTCCACTTTCTGCAGACTGTCGTCGACGAGCTCGGCCTCGAAGGCGTCTCCTGCGTCCATGCGAGGGCAGAGGAGGGCGCGCGCAACAAAAAATATCGCGAGCAGTTTGACCTCGCCGTCTCGCGCGCCGTCGCAAGGCTGCCCATCCTCTGCGAGTACTGCCTGCCTTTTGTCAAGCGCGGCGGCCACTTCCTCGCGCTCAAGGGCAGAGCGTACGCCGAGGAAGTCGAAGAAGCGGCCAAGGCCATCAAGGTCATGGGCGGCAGCAAAACGGAGATGCGCGAAGTCCATCTGCCCGGCCTCGATGACAAGCGCGTCATCATCACCGTGACCAAAACGATGCCGACGCCCAAAGTCTATCCGCGCAAAGCCGGCACCCCGGCAAAGAATCCGCTTTAATACAGCGGGGCATGTTTCACGTGAAACATGCCCCGTTTTTATTTTTAAAAGAGAGGAGACGTCCGGTGAAGATTTCTTATACGGTTGATGATGCCCATGACGGCAGGGAAATCCGTCAGCTCGCATCGTCCACGCTGGGGCTTTCGGCAAAGCTCTGGAAACGCATCAAGTGGAACGGCACGATCCTTGTCAACGGGAAGACCATCTGCAATGCCCGCCTGCGTGTCAAGGCAGGGGATGAGCTGACTCTGCTCTGGCAGGAGGCGTCGCCCGTCGTGCCAGTCGACCTGCCGCTCGATGTACTCTATGAGGACGAGGCCTTCCTCGTCGTCAACAAGCCTGCCGCGATGATCGTCCATCCGACGCATTGTGAAGCGCGCGACACGCTCGTCCATGCGGTGGCCGGTTATTTCCGGCGCAGAGGAGAAGCGGCCGGCATCCATCCGCTCTATCGCCTTGACCGTGATACGACGGGCATCGTCATCCTCGCGAAATCGGCGCGCATCCAGCACGCGATGACGCAGCGTCACGGCCAGATCTACCGCGAGTATCTGGCACTGGTGACCGGCCATCTGGACCGGGGGAAAGGATGTATTGACATGCCCATTGGCCGTGACACGAGCAAGGCGAATCACTGGCAGGTGCGCGCAGATGGGAAGCGCGCGCTGACGGAGTACGAGGTCAGGGCATCGTGCCCCGCATATTCTTTGCTCAAGATTCACTTGCTGACCGGCCGCACTCACCAGATCCGCGTCCACTTTTCCGCTCTCGGTCATCCCCTTTTAGGCGATGCCATCGCGCGCCAAGCCCTGCACGCCTGGCGCGTGCGCTTCCGCCATCCTCTTACCGGCAAAGAGATTCAAGTCCAAGCCCCCGTTCCCCAAGACATGCGTCACCTCATCGGCCCCGATATTGTTTCACGTGAAACAGTGATAAAATACTAGCTATGCTTTTTATAATAGAGAATGAAAAAAGGCATGTGACGATGAAGACGCTTGAAGAATATATCAGGGCAGTTCAAAACTGCGCATTGAGGCGGATTAGTTCGTTATTATAAAACGAGGGAATATTTCATATGAAATATTCCCTCGTTTGTTTCGTCTATTTGATTCCCTCAAATGGAATTTCAAATGCCAGGCGGCCGAGTACCTTGGATATAAGATTCTGTTATAGCAGATGATGACATTGCTTGTTCAGTTCATTTCTTTTAAAGCAAGGGCCGTATACTGATCGGTAATCAGTACATTCATATAACCGGCTTTGAGCGCTGCATGGATGGCCCGGAGCTTTTCTTTGCCACCGGCAACTAGGATACGCGTTTCCTTTTTTTGAAATTCGTCAAGCTGTATGCCGACAGTGCGGTTGTTGAGTTCTTCATCTACGATTTTTCCATTATCATCATAAAATCGAGAGCAAAGATCACCGGCAGCTTTCTGACTAAGGAGTTCGCGATCATTTTCGTTGATGTAATATCCGAGATGGAACAGAATGGATTCATCTGATGCCGGACCCACTGTTACAACAGCGATATTAGCTCGTCTTCCCATGTCGAGGATGTTCTTTACATATTTATCCTGTTCGACCAAGCGTTTTACTTCAGTATTGTCGAACATGACAGGGATGGGTAAGAATATTCCTGTAGTAGAGAAAGCTTTAGCAACAAGAGTAATGATTTCATGTGCATATGTATTGAGCTTCGAGTAACTGATACCACCTTTTAGCTGTACAACCTGTACTTTTTTGACAGGTTTTGACTTTAGATGCAAGGCCATTTGATAGAGCGAGGATCCCCAGCCCATGCCGATGATATCATTATCTTTGACAATTTCATATAAATATTCGGCGGCTTTCAGCCCAATTGCCTTTTTGATTTCATCGTTTTTATTGAGAGGAACGTTAGCAATCCTTACAGTCTTCAAATTGTATTTTTTACACAGTTCATCTGCCAAAGAAAGGCCTCGTTCGGTAGGATCGATAATCCTTATCTGTACAAAGCCATGCTCTTTGGCGTATTGCAATAATCTCGAGACAGAGGGCCTTGAGATCCCTAGTTCATTGGCTATTTTCTGCTGGCTCATATCGGATTCATAATACAATTTTGCAACATTGATGCTCAATCGGTCCTTATCCTGCTCCATGTCATCATCCCCTCGTATATCGTTAGCTGTACTGCCAAGCTCATCATCTATTATATATCGGATGCATCCAAAGGTTCAAATTTATATAGTGCTCACAAAAAAAGACTCTCCGAGGGGGACGGAGAGTCTTCTTGTTATGCGTTAAGCAGTTTTACCACATCATCTTTTTCCGGATACGATTTTTGTGTGCCACGTTTTGTGACGCTGAGTGCAGCGAATGCACTCGCTGTCTTCATGGATGCGAGGATATCGCCGGATTGTACATAGCAGCAAGCAAAGCATCCAATATAGGCGTCTCCAGCACCAGACGTATCGATGGCATTGACTTTGAATGGCTTTACGAGATGCTTTCCTTCTTTGTTGATCCACATGGATCCATGAGAACCCATGGTGACGATGACATTTTTCAGGCCTCGATTGACAAGACTCTTAGCTGCAGCTTCCACCTCATCGAGTGTCGAGACTGGCATTTCTGTCAAGATGGCTAACTCTGTTTCGTTTGGCATGAAGAAGTCACATTGGCAGGCTTTGTCTATACGCAGTTCCTTTGTTGCTGGTGCAGGATTTAATAACACTGGGATTCCGTGCCTTTTACCAAAGTCGATAGCGTAATATACGGTTTCCAGAGAAATCTCTAACTGCAGGATGATCAGCTGGCAGTTCTTGAGATCTTCTTCAGCGTCATCGATATCTTTGGGCAGCAGGTATTTATTGGCTCCTTTAATAATCAGGATGCTGTTCTGTCCGCTTTTGTCTACGAAAATCGGTGCAACGCCGCTAGACACACCCTGGACTTTTTGAACGTATTTTGTATCAATACCAGCATTCTTGAAATTGGCGATGGTATTATCTGCGAAAACGTCATCACCAACTTTTGTCATCATCAATACATCGGCACCGTATTTTGCAGCTGCAACTGCCTGATTGGCTCCTTTTCCGCCGCAGCCCATGGAAAAATCAGGTGCTTCCAGTGTTTCGCCCAGTACAGGCATGCGTGTGATATATGAAGTCAGGTCAACCATATTCGACCCGATTACAGCTATTTTCATGGGGAATACTTCCTTTCGCAATGATGTTATTTCAGGCCCGTTAGAACTGTGAAGGTCTTCTTTTCATTGGGTTTCAAGTAGAGAAGCGTACCAGCTTTCTTAGCTGCGAGGAATCCTTCCGGACGGCAAGTAGCAGGCAGGACAAAGGCTGCTACCTGAAGGTCGTCGTTCTTCATGATCCAGCGGGTAGCACTGGTGAAGTCTTTTGTAGAGAAATCCGTACGGAAGCCGTATCCTTTAGGGGAATCAATCTCTACCGTGACATCTGGGGCGTACTGGTCGATATGGTCTGCCATAAAGACAATCTCAGGATCGTACATGTCAGGCTGGTCAAGCACCTCTAAGCTGCGGCCCTCTTTCTGCAACTTTTTAATTTCTTCATTGTATGCAAGCCATTTTTCAGTTGGATGAACATGCGAGGGGATGGATTCGCGCAGTTTAAATGCTGTAGCAGGGATGTTAGAGGAAATGCGTCCCTGATCAACGTAGGCGTAGTTCATATGGCACATGTACTGCAAAGGCATTTCTGTACATGTGAGGTTCGTGACTTCCATGTGGATAGTAAAGCGAGTGGCATCTTTTTTCAGGGAGACACTTGGCTGCGCGATATAATGATAACCGAAGCCTTGGCAGTATTCATATTTGCTGACGAGCGAAACTGAGTCATCGCTTATCTCAAGCCATGATTCATCCATCTTAGCACAAGAGAACTCACCATGCATTGGATGTGTATCTTCAGGTCCTGGGCAGCCATTAGCTAATAATCCGGAATGGAAAGCAAAACAGCCGTACGTATCAACAATGCATGTGGCAGGTTTTGGCTCTTTGAAAATATTCTTGAGACGCAAACTGATGCCATTGAATTCAGCATCCCAGATGATTTGTCCCATATAAGGAAGCAATTCTACGTATCCCTTGGAGTTAGCAATCTTTACGGATTCAATTCCAGATGGATAGCGGAATAACGTGACTTTGAAGTCATCATTCTCGATTATATCTGTATGATTTTCTTTAAAATAAGATTTATTCAGATAAATTTTACTAGAAATAGACATGGAAATGACCTCCTAAGTGAATCCATTGCGAATCAATCTACAAGCATGGAATTTCTTTATGCAGGTGCTGTGCACAGTCTTATGCTTCTTTTGCCTCTGCACGATACTTCTGGAAGAAGTAAATGCCGACATAGAGGAAGCAGAAGAAGTTGACAATGAACGAGAACTGCATGGATCCGGTTATATCAGAGACATAACCTTGGATTGCCGGAACGATGGCACCGCCGATGATGGACATGACCAGGACAGCGCCAGCCGTAGCTGTGTACTTTTTATCGACAGTTTTGAGCGTTTCACCGTATATTGTAGCCCAGCAGGGACCCATCAGGATACTGATAGCGACGGCAGCATAGACAGCAGTGAAGCTTGGAATAAAGGATACATAGAGGACTAGGAGACAACCAATAACGGAGTAGGCAACGAGTACTTTGTTGGTGGAGAAACGAGCGAGAAGGAAATTGGCGATAAACTTGCCAACAAAGAAGCAAGCATAGCTGATGACCATAAAGTTGGCTGCCATGCGCTCATTGATGGAGGCATCCATTGTCAGAGCCAGGCGGATGGTGAAGGACCAAACTGCTACTTGCATGCCGACATAAAGGAATTCTGCCGCGATACCTTTCTTGAATTTGTGGTTGCCAACAAGATAACGCAACGTTTCGCCGATACTGGGATCTTCTGCCTTTGGTGTATCTTTAGGTGCGACTGGTTTGCAAGATGGATATTTTGTCAAGGCAAAGAGAAGAAGAACAGCTAAGAGCACGATGATTAGGACACGATATGGTTCCAGGGTATTCATTAGCATGTCGAGACGGTAAGCATGAGCTTCTTCTGCCGTCATGCTGGCAATCTGCGCAGCCATGCTCTGTCCATCTTCAAAAATCAGATACTTGCCAAGCAGGATGCCTGCGGCCGCACCGATGGGGTAGAATGTCTGACTGATGTTCAGACGCAAGGTTGAATATTTCTCAGGTCCAAGCATGGTGCTGTAAGTATTCGAAGCAGTTTCTAGGAAGCCAAGGCCGATAGCGATGGCAAATACAGCTGCAAGGAACATCGTGTAAGTGGCCATGTGGGATGCAGGGAAGAAGAGTGAGCAGCCGACGATATAGAAAATCAAGCCGCATAGAATCGCTGTTTTATAGGTAGTCTTCTTGATGACCATCGATGCTGGAATGGAAATCAAGAAATATCCGCCATAGAAGGCACTCTGTACCAATGCACTGGCGAAGTCGCTTAAATCAAAGACACTCTTGAACTGCGTAATCAATACATCGTTCAAGCTTGCTGCTGCTCCCCACAAGGGGAACAGGCAGGAAAGAAGAATGAACTGAAAAATTGGGGTCTTGTTGAGATAGCCATTATCATATTGGATCCATTTTGCCATGTTCTCTTTCCTCCTATTCTGATTTCATGATGGATTCCGGGGATTAGCCCTGCATAATATCGACACCGTGGCTGGTGCCGATACGGTTGGCACCGGCGGCTACCATGGCTTCGGCTTCTTTGCGGTCGCGGACGCCGCCAGATGCCTTGACACCCATATCAGGACCGACGGTCTTGCGCATGAGCTTGACATCTTCAATTGTAGCGCCACCCTTGGAGAAGCCCGTCGAGGTCTTGACAAAGTCAGCGCCTGCCTTCTTGGCGAGTTCACAAGCCTTCACTTTCTCTGCATCCGTCAACAGGCAGGCTTCGATAATAACTTTCGTTGTTTTACCCTGTGCTGCCTCTACAACTGCACGAATGTCATTTTCTACATAATCATATTCTCCATCCTTAAGGAAGCCAATTGGGATGACCATATCAACTTCATCAGCACCGTCAGCGATAGCCTGTTTCGTCTCAAAGGCTTTGACAGAAGTCGGTGTAGCTCCTTCTGGGAAGCCGATGACCGTGACGACGTTGACATCAGAGTTAGCGAGTTCTTTGTGGGCATAGGAAACCCAGATTGGGCTGATGCAGACAGAAGCGAAGTGATACTGTTTTGCCTCAGAGAGAATCTTGTCGATATCTTTCTTTTGAGCATCTGGCTGGAGATATGTGTGATCAATGAATTTAGCGAGTTCCATTTTTATCCTCCTGTAAATCAATTGTTATTGTTCTGACATGATTTATCATACCACTTGTTAGAACAAATGTAAAGATAAAAATGAACAAAATTTACAAAGACATATTTTGCGATAATTTTGTCCGCAAGGTGCGGAGCGAGGTTTTCTTTAGTACAGACAAAAATCCCGGCGCATGAGCAGTACGCCGGGATTTTTGCTGTGTATTATATCTTAGGAGAGCTTTGCGCTTCTTGAAAGAAGCTGCTAACGAAAGCCTATAAATAATATAGCATATATGAGAATGAATATCAATAGTGATTTTAATTCTTTTACGGGAGGAATGTCCTCGCCTGTCTGGATCGGGCACTGCTCCTGAACATGCAAAAGGCTGCCGGACTTGCGGCAGCCTTTTGCTGTATATGAGGAAAAGCAGGATGGGAGTGTGGTAAGCCAGGGAGCGGCGTGTTACTTCTGCGAGTAGAAGCCGGATGGCTGTCCCGAGAGATTGACGAGGATGTTCTTCATCTGCGTGTAGTGCTCAAGGATGACTTTGTGCGTCTCGCGTCCGATGCCGGACTGCTTGTAGCCGCCGAACGGCGAGCCCTCAGGGATCTGGTTGTAGGTGTTGACCCAGACGCGGCCCGTCTCGATGGCGTTGGCGACACGGAAGGCACGGTTGATATCCTGTGTCCAGACCGCGCCGCCAAGGCCGTAATCGCTGTCATTGGCCATCTTGATCACTTCTTCTTCTGTCTTGAATTTGATGACGACGGCGACGGGGCCGAAGATCTCTTCGCGGGCAACGCGCATATCGTTCGTAGCATCGGTGATGAGTGTCGGCTTCATGAAGATGCCGTTCTTGAGCGCACCGTCAGTTGCCCGTTCACCGCCGCAGGCGATAGTCGCACCTTCTTTTTTTGCGAGTTCGACATAGGAGAGGACCTTATCGAGCTGCGCTTTATAGATCGTCGCACCGAGCTGCGTGTCTTCCTTCCACGGCAGGCCAATCTTGACTTTATTGAAGCGGTTGACGAGTTCGGCTACGAATTCGTCATAGATATCCTCCTGAACGAAGATGCGTGAACCAGCGCAGCAGACCTGCCCCTGATTGAAGAGGATGCCGAGCTGGGCACCATCATATGCTTGTTCGAGGTTGCAGTCCGCGAAGAAGATGTTCGCGGATTTGCCGCCGAGCTCGAGCGTGGCCGGGATGAGTTTTTCGGCCGCAGCTTTGGCAACGGAAAGACCGACTTCCGTTGAGCCTGTGAATGCCAGTTTGCAGAAGCCCTTGTGATCGAGCATGTACTGACCGGCCTTTGAGCCGGCGCCCGTGATGACGTTGAAGACACCTGGCGGCAGGATATCCTTGATGAGATCGGCAAAGTACAGCACGGAAAGAGAGGTTGTCTTTGACGGTTTCAGGACCGTGCAGCAGCCGCTTGCGAGTACCGGTGCGAGTTTCCACGCTGCCATGAGGAAGGGGAAGTTCCACGGTACGATCTGGCCGACCACGCCAATCGGCTCACGCAGGATGATGCTCATGGTCGTATTGTCTAGCATCGTGGCGGAGCCTTCCTCGGCGAGGATGCAGCCGGCAAAGTAACGGAAATGAGCAGCGGAAAGCGGCACATCGATATTCTTTGTCTCGCGGATGGGCTTGCCATTGTCGAGCGTCTCGATGAGAGCTAGTTCGTCTGTATGCGCATCGATGATGTCGGCAATCTTGTTGAGAAGGGTGGCACGCTCCTTGACCGTGGTCTTTTTCCACGTGGCAAAGGCTTTCCAGGCTGCGTCTACGGCAGCATCGACATCCTGCGACGTGGCTTCTGCACAGCTGGCAAGTTTGTCACCAGTCGCAGGGCAAAAAGAATCAAATGTCTTGCCATCGGCTGACGGACGCCAGGCTCCGTCGATGAAAAGGCCATACTGACTGTTCAGTTTCGTAACTGGAATCATGCGAATCCCTCCTATATATCTGGATTGAAAAGTAAATCTTCTTTATGTAAAAGCCTTGGGCTTTACATGCACTACGACGCTTGTTTCTCAGCTCCGGCATCTTTTACGCCCGGAGCATTTTTTATGGACTCGGGCAGGCCTTGCAATTCAGGACGCGTGATCAGGCGGCCGAGGCGTGTCCCGGAAAGATAATTGAAAATCCATTTAAACGTGACGGAGATATTGGCATGGAACCCCGCTTTCGTGAGCAGATGAATCCAGAGCCAGGCCGCCCAGGCGAGAAAGCCACGGCCGCGCAGAGGGCCTGCTTCCATGACGGCTTCACTGTTGCCGATGATGGCCATGACGCCCTTGCTCTTGTAATGGAGATGTTCCATCTCTTCTCCGCGTACATCGTGCAGAATGTTCTTGGCGGCGAGCTCTCCTTCAGCCAGTGCAACAGGCGCAAGCGTCGGCAGAGGACGCTGTTCACCGGGAGGCGTGTAGCTTGAGCAGTCCCCGATAGCAAAGATATCCTGTGTGCCCGGAACGCGAATCGTATCATCGATGAGCAGGCGCTTGCCGCGGTCTTTTTCGCAGGCAAAGCTGCTGAGACAGTCCACAGGGCGTACACCTGCCGACCAGACAACTGTTTTCGTCTTGAGCGTGGCGCACGGCGCATCTTTGGGCGCATTCATCGGGCGATAGAAGAGCGTCTCTCCGTCGTAGCCCGTCACGAGCATGGAACACTGTACGTCAATTCGCTTTTTCTGCAGGACCTTGAGCGTCTCTGCGCGGAGCTCTTCGGACATCATGCTGAGCACGCATGCGTCGGCGCCAATCAGATGGATGCTGACTTCATCAAAGTCAATATGATGGAACTCTTTCTGCAGGACGTCGTAAACGAGTTCGGATACACCGCCTGCACCTTCCACACCAATCGGTCCGGCGCCGACAAAGACAAAGGTCAGCAGAGCCTTGCGCTTTTCCGGGGCTGTCTCAGCAGAAGCTTCTTCAAAGACACTCAAAAGATGGCTGCGGATGCGGATCGCGTCCTGCAGGGTCTTCAATGGGAATGCGTTGCGTTCTACTTCTTCATTGCCGAAGAAATTTGGCGTCGAGCCAAGAGCGATGATGAGATAGTCGTAGGGAACATCCCCATGACTCGTCTTGACAATCTTTTCGTTTGGCTGGATGCCACGGACTTCTGCTAAAAGGAAATCAACATTATTCGCTTTTTTGAAGAAACCGCGAATGGGGTAGACGACCTCATCCGTCGAGAGCATCGATGTCGCTACCTGATAAAGGAGCGGCTGGAAGACCTGGTAGTTGTTGTGATCGATGATCAGCACATCTACCGGCTGGTTGGCCAGTTTCTGCGCTGCTTTGATGCCGCCGATACCCCCGCCGAGGATGACGACACGTGGCCGTTCTTTCATGTCCAATCCCGCCTTTCCGTTCAAAGATGAAAGGAATATGCTTGTGTAGTGGAATCCACCAAAACACCTGTGTGACGTCCATCACATTTTGATATTCACTTCGTTTCAATATCTATTATTATTTAACTATATTATACACTTATTTTTCAGAAATATAAAATACTAAAAATTTATGATATATAGTATATTGATATCCTTTATCATGAATCATATTGTGTAGTGTATTTCGAGAAATCGTCACCTGCATCTATCCCTAAATACTGTATTCGGTTTTCTATGTTATACAGCAGTTTACAGCTTTTAAGCCGCTTGCTCAT
>ERZ779697.701-NODE-701-length-15144-cov-158.753_pt1 | contig 15144 bp, 9 predicted proteins | sample MGYA00511881_ERZ779697 | MGnify/ENA primary metagenome ERZ779697 (study PRJEB29588, sample SAMEA2148105) | human gut metagenome | biome: human gut; feature: human-associated habitat; material: faeces | place: Denmark | collected 2008/2010 ... | reverse complement strand
ACTTTATATAATGTAACACTTACAGCTGTATCTTTACAGCCTTTCCGTCATATTCGTCACCCTCGTCCTCATAGAGCGTAAATTTACCATCTGCACCAGGATAAACACGGATTTCTAGCTCATCCGCATAATTTGATGATGATGCTCATGCCTCTATCACCCAATCCTCAATAGTACCTTGGGTAGAATCGAAATTGATGCCAACCTTCGTAATTGGCAAGCCACAAAGAGCGAATCGCTGGCGATAGTTCTTCAGATTGATTTGCTGCATTGCCGCCTGAGCACTCTTATTCAGCTTCAATTCAACCACATAGAGGTCGGTCTTGGTAAGGAGCACAATATCTACCCTGCCACGTGGCGTATGCACCTCCACGTCCACCAGGTAATTGGTTAAGAGAGTAAAGATGATGTAGAGCATCTGCTGATAATGCCCCTCATAATTGGTCACGTTGCAGTATGGCACCGTACCCAGGAAGTCTTGCAACAGATGCAAAGCACCATCCATGTTGCGCTTGCCAATAAGCAATGCCATTTTGGCTATTGCCACATTGCCTCGTTCGGCAGAGACACCATCCACGTAGTTTGGCAGAAGATTATCAAACAACCCTACCTTGATTTCCTTGTTTGGAATATCTAGAGTATAAATCCTCGTTTCCGGATCGTACTTCTTAATGGTAACATATCCACTCTGGTAGAGCAACGGCGTGATGGTCTTCATATTCTCCGTTGGTGCATTAAAGGATGAGCTGACTGCTTCTGTCGGGGCTATCTCCGTTGGCAACACGCCAAACTGCCTCAACATATTGATAAGATAAGTTGGCGTACCAGAACTGAACCAGAATGCCCCCAATTCCTTTTTCGAGAAACAGTTGAGCAGACTGTATGGATTGAAAACGTCTGGCGATTTCTTAGAGAAATGATAGCCATCATAATTCTCCTTGAGCTTTGCAATCATCATTTCTCTAGAATATCCAAGTGCGTCAGCAAGCATATCGATGTCATCCGACATATTTTCCAGAAGTTCTTCTTTGGTGATGCCGCAGATTCCTGCATATTCATCGTCCATCGACACATTTGTGATATTGTTCAGTTCACTGAAGATGCTAACTTGCGAGAACTTGGTGATACCTGTAAGGAAAACAAAACGCATTTTTGCCTCACTATATTTCAGAGGACTAAAGAAGTTACGCATGATATTGCGCAACACATCCAGTTGCTCTTTCTCGTGAGCCACATCCAGCATAGGCGCATCATATTCATCGATGAGCACAACCACTTGTTTTCCGCTCTTCTCATAAGCAGTATTGATGAGATCGATGAGTCGGTTATTTGCCCCGATACGTGGCTCGTTTATACCCCATTTCTTCTCTTGATCTTCCAGGATATAGCCCAAATACAATTCCAGCTGCTCTGGTTCCATGTGCTTGCCACCGCTCATGTCAAAATGGAGGACAGAGTATTCCGTCCACTCCTTTTCTAATTTTTCAACTGCCAATCCCTTGAACAATTCCTTCTTTCCCTCGAAATAGCTCTGCATAGTAGAGACGAGGAGTGACTTTCCGAAACGACGTGGACGCGCCAAGAAGAAATACTTTCCACTCGTATGAGTCATACGATAGATGTACTCCGTCTTATCTACATAGAGAAAGTCCTCCTCTCGAATCTCAGAGAAGGTCTGCATGCCTATTGGATATAACTTCGTTGCCATATTATCAACAATTTACTATTTACGTTGGCAAAGATAAGCAAAAATCCCGAAACCGCCAAGCGATTTCGGGATTTATTATGTATTCAACTGTGCACCCAATACCTTAAAGGGAATTTTATCACTTTATCAACGTTTATCAAAGAGTTTAATTCTTTCGAGGCGAAAAGAGTATCTTTCCGAGTGGGAAAAAGTATCTTTCCGAGTATTAGAGCATAGCTTCTTAAGGGCTGCCACTAGGCTCGGCAGGTCTGCTGAGCCTAGTGGCAACACCTTTTAGTCATACAACTATAACCCTTTTAGTCGTACAACTATAAACCCTTTAGTCGTACAACTATAAACCCTTTAGTCGTACAACTATAAACCTTTTAGTCGTACAACCATAAACCTTCTAGTCGTACAACTACAAAAAAGGCAGACCCCTGTTATTATTTATTGTTGTCTGAAATTCCATTTAGAATTATCGCTATTGAAATCGAAAGGAGCCAAGCCTGGGGTACAATCGCCGAGTGAAACCAATGCCAGTTTCTCTTCTGTGCCTGGCACTGCCTTAGGCATGATGCGATAGGTGCCATCGGTGAGCTGTTCGATACGCCAAAGCTGGGCATCTTCACCCGTAAACTCAGGTTTGGCAATGACATCATGCTGAGCGGTTGCGGTAAGATAGCGAGTAGTGCCTTCTATGCAGATTTTATAATAAGGACCACCCAGATAACCACCCTTTCCGGCAGGCATGATACTCCACTTCTGATGAGGACGGAACATATAATCGTTCATTCTTACCTTCACCTCGCCCTTAGGCCATTCTGCCTCTACCTCCTTCAAAGTCTGAGGTTCGATATTCTTCAAAGGCTTGGTTGGCTTAATCCAAAAAGGTTCGATATCCCGCTGCATTCTCACGAAATCTACGGCAATCTCCAGGGCATAGCCTCTTCGTTCCGATTCTATCTCGTAGGTTCCGGCATGAAATTCATCACCAGCCACAGGCCAGTCGTTCTTCCACAACAAAGGACGGATGGCCAACACGCTTCGTCCTCCCTGTCTGAAATCAGACTCATAGTGGAACGACATCTTTTCTACACCCTCTTCCTCGATATAGCGCCCGAAGTGACCGGGACCCGTCTTCAGATTGTTGGCAGTAATCACCATTTTTCCACCGCCCTGCAACATCTCTCTGCCCACATTATCTACGTATGGACCGGTTATCTTTCGCGAACGTCCCACCACGATATTGTAGGTAGAATTAGGACCATCGCAACAGGTGCCATGAGTGCCGAGAAGATAATACCAGCCGTTGCGGTAAATCAAATCAGTAGCCTCGCAGTCGATGGCGATATTGACGGGTTCGTTGCCTTCCATCCGCTTACCTGTCTTCGGATCAAGTTCTACCAGACGGATAAATCCGAAATAGGTACCATAACTGAGCCAGAGTCTGCCGGTAGTAGGGTCGAGCAACAAGCCCGCATCAATGGCATCACAGTCTTCATCATCCAATGAAGAAGCTACCACCACCGGTTCAGTATATTTGAAATCAGGCGATTTCGGATCGAGCGTTTTGTTCCACATCGTCAGGACATCACCGCGATGACTGCCTCCCAATCCACCACCCGTAGCACTGTAGGCTACAAGATAACGGTCGCCAATCTTCAACACATCAGGAGCCGCTCCTCTTCCGGGACGAACAGCACCACCCTGCCAGGTCCAGCCATCCTCCGACCAGATTCCACCTTCACCCGTTCCAAAGGTATAATACTTTCCATCACACAGGGCAATGGTAGAAGGATCATGAATGAAAGGTTCGCCGACCTGGGCTTCTGCCTCGTAAGCAGAGGAAGACAACAAGGCAATCAAAGCAGCGGCATAAAGTTTCTGCTGAGCAGCAACCGGGCTAAAATATCTGAAAAATATATTGTTCTGTTTCATAACTTTCTTTATTGATTGCACTACTTCACGTGAATAGACAGGTTTCTGACAGGCTTGCCCTGTCCGTCGATGAATCGGACACAGAAGTCACTCATACCAGGACCATTGATTACTGCACCACGAAGGATATTCCTACCTTTCTTCAAGGTAAGCTTCTTAGAAACCACATCATCGCGAACCATTCTTCGGTCGCCTTCGAGCATCACCGCCTCCTCACCATTGAGCCACCACATGGAAGCACCATTCGAGCCAACAGACAAGCGGACGTCTTTCATCTCCTCAGGGCAATCGATAATGGTAACCGCCCAGAACAAGACACCATACTTGGGTTTCTTAAATGAAGTTGCGAAACGGAAGAGCTTCACATTAAACAGTTTACTGTCCAGCGCATGCCATTTCAGTTTTTCCTTGCCCACCTTCACGACGGCTCCATCCTTAGGAACTGTTTCCATCTGTTTAGGGAAATACCGCGTATGGAATACCTCCTTCAGATAAGAATCTGTAAAAACGACATTGCTCTTGACCGGCATAGAGATGGGCTCCAAGAGCAACCATCTCTGAATAAAGCCAGCCGCATTAGGCATGACAGGCTGCTTGCCGACTGGTCCAAAATAAGGATTGATGTCTGCAGGTAAATTCCTATTTTGGGCATCCGCAGAGGTATGCCCAAAAAGGAATACACATAAACAAAACAATCTAACTATTTTATTGGAAATGTTGTACATAGACTATTCATTATTATTGAGGTTCGATAATCAGATAAAGCCCAGCCAGTCTACCTCAACGTCGGCTCCACTCTGCAAGGATACATGGAGAGCATGAACGCCCTGAGGAGCATGGAGCACCTGGGCACGGATATTCTTCCAGGCTGCCGACTTTGGAATCTTCACTTTAGCAATGATATTACCCTTCTTGCCATCGGCTCTGACTACGAGCACACCACCCTTTGAAGACTTGGCACGAACGGTGATTTCTTCCACCTTCTCATTACCGAAATCCACCTTATTATATATAAGGGCAGTATTCGATTTAGAGAAGAGAGTCTTCCATCCGGCGAAACAGTTGTTCTTATCCAGATATTCAATACCAATACCCTTGCCTTGCAGCGCAGAATAGCGGTCAATCTGAATATGCGAACGTGCCTTCGTCAATCCCACACCTCTTAGCGTAGGTATCACCTTCTGTATCGTTCCGTCAGGATTGAAGTTCAGAGAGTCGATTCGCACCGAGCGGTTCTTGTCAAACTTAGGCGAATAATCATTATGATGATAGAAGAGATACCACTGTCCCTGATATTCTACGATGCTATGATGATTGGTCCAGCACTTCGTAGGCGATTCATCCATGATAATGCCCTTGAATGTAAAAGGTCCCATCGGATGGTCAGCCATGGCATAAGCCAGCGTTTCGGTTCCATCCTTTTCACGTACCCAAGGGAAGGTGAAATAATACTTGCCGTTACGCTCGAAGGCAAATGGTCCTTCCTTGAATCCTTCAGGCAATCCCTCTACCAGTTTGGGTTCCGAGGCAAGTTCCGTCATGTTTGGTTTCAGCTTAGCCATGTGCAAACCAGCTCCAGCCCAGTAGATATAAGCCTGTCCGTCCTTATCTATCAGCACACAAGGGTCTATGCCGTGCACACCCTCTATGGGTTTCCACATCGGCATAAACGGTCCTTCAGGCTGGTCAGCAACCGCCACACCTATTCCGAATCCCTTCTCCTCCCCTTTCGGAGCAGCAGGGAAATAGAAATAATATTTTCCGTCTTTCTCTACACAGTCAGGAGCCCACATCGTATAACTGCCGTCCTGTACCCAAGGTACTTTATCCTGCGAAACGATGACTCCATGATCCTGCCACTCCGTAAGATTAGTGGAAGAGAAAACGTGATAATCTGCCATGCAGAACCATTCCTTCAGTTTCTCGATAGGACTCGGAATATCATGAGAAGGATAAAGATATACCTTCCCGTTGAATACGCGAGCCGTAGGATCAGCAGAATACTGTCCGCTGATAATCGGGTTCTGGGCCGAAGCTCCTGTCGATAACGCCAGCATCAAGGCACACATCCATGTTTTCATACGTAAATTCCTTTAAAGAAGAAAAAAAGGGGGTGCTTTTTTTCAAAACACCCCCTAATTGTCAAACAATCTATAGTTCTTTAAACTTAAAACACTATATTAACAAAACAACTTCATGATTACCAACCAGGATTCTGCTTTAGGTTAGGATTCTTATCCAACACGGTCTGTGGATAAGGGAAGAACTCATGCTTGCCCTCCTTGAAACCTACCTTGAAATTAGTCTCAGGAGTGTTGGTCGTATAGAAACGGCTGTTTGCTTCTGATCCATGCTCCCAAGCTACATCCTGGTCGTCTGCCTTTGGAGCTCTGAAAACCTTATCAAACAAATGTGGCACGACTGTACCAGCCTTAGTCAAACGCTCAATGGCCTTTGTATCATTCCATCGCATGATATCGAACCAACGACAGCCTTCAAGCCAAAGTTCATATGACTTTTCTTTCTTCAACACATCCATATCAACAGTTTCACTGATTGTCTTGGAACCAGCACGTTTCTGAATCATGTTGATATATTTCTTAGCTTCAGCCTGATCGCCTGTCTGAAGACAAGCCTCTGCATAATTGAGCAAAACCTCAGCGTAACGCATGACAAGATAATTATTCAAGCGAATATTATCACCATATTTCTTGCCATCAGTATCAGAAGCTCTCATTATTTGCTTGAACGCCAACCAGGTAGAGTTGCCGTAGAGTCCCTGAACAGGGTCATTGATGCCAATCTTGTCACTGGTTTTCTTCTGCTCGTCAGTCATATTATCGATTTCATCCTTGCCGTAAGACATATGATAAACCGCATCATCAATATGCTTTAAAGTAGCCTTCAAGCGATAAGAGTGATCACCATCATTTTTATAGAACTCGTCACCAAACCACTGAGGCACGCCAAGGCCACCCCAGCCATCAACGCCGCCACAATAAACCTTGTTAGGAGAAACAACAAAGTGATCAGCACGCCAATCCCAATAGTTGGTCTCCATCCAGCTAGAACGCTGAATCATACCACCCCAATCGGTCTTACCTGAATTATACTCGAAGTTGACTTCAAATACCTTCTCCTCGTTGGCATCACCCTCGATATGGAAGTTGTCGGCATATTGCTTACCAGGAACAAGATCATACTTGCCCGAGTCTATAACCTTTTTAAGGGCAATTTTAGCCTTATCATACTGACCGGCGAAAAGGTAAGCCTTTCCGGCAAGAGCATATGCAAAGCCCTTGGTTACCTTCACTGCTCCATCCTTGTCATCCTTACTTTTACGCTCATCCAAATCGTTGGCAGCATTCTCACATTCCTGCGCAATCCACTCTATCAACTGTTTGTGATCCATAGGATGCTCAGGATCCTTATCACAATTAAAAGGCTGTGCAGAAGCATCCAGAACATGAGTTACCAATGGTGGAGTACCCCAGAGATTAGCCAACAGGAAATAATCATAAGCACGAAGCACACGAGCCTCTGCGGCACAACGTTTCTGCACAGCGGTAGTAGCATCGGCAAAGTGATCGAGTACAAGGTTACAGGCATATACAGAGTGATAGAGGCCTGTGTACATAAACTTTGGCACCTCAGCCTCAGCATCATAATAGAACTGATTGAGCATGATACCAAACGTATTATCACCAGAGTTGGCACCTGCTGCCAACACATCGTCTCCACACTCATTGACTATCAGTTTCAATGGAGTATAAATACCTGGGCCACCACCATCGTGGTTACGTCCCATCACATTACACATAAAGCTTTCGTATGCAGCAACGAGGGCCGCCTCTGCATCAGCATCGGTCTTATAGAAGTTCTCGGTATATATTACACCCTTCTGCTCAATGTCAAGCTGATCCTCACAAGATGTAGTGAGCGTCATTGTTCCTGTGGCAGCAAGAGCCAATATTGTTGAAAATAATATTTTCTTCATTGTTTTTGAATATTAAAGGTTAGAATGTTACATTGATACCAAATACCACCTTCTTGGAAGTTGGATAAGTACCATTATCAAAACCACGAGATGCGCCACTATTCATAGAAGCGGTCTCCGGATCAGCACCAGGATACTTGGTGATGGTGAAGAAATCATCCAGTGAGCAATATACACGAAGATTGCTGATACCTGCCACGCTAGAGATAGCCTTTGGCAATGTATAGCCCAACTGAATCTGCTTGATCTTGAAATATGAGCCACTGAACACAGCTGCATCAGAACTGAAGAACTTCCAGTCTGTAGCAACCTTTTTCATATCAGGATATTTAGCATTGGTGCGGTCTGCTCTCCAAGAATCCTTCCAGTAGGTATCAATTCCATTGATCAACGGACGGTCTGCAGAAACCATCAAGTTGTAAATCTTGTTGCCAGCAGAGCCTGTTCCAAATACGGTGAGGTCAAAGCCCTTATATTCTGCATTAAGAGTAATACCATAAGTAAACTTAGGAATACCTGAGCCCAAATCCTGCTTATCTTCATCGGTTGGAGCTGAAGTTGTTTCGCCATTCTTATTATAATAGAGAGCGCTACCATCTTCGGCTACACCTGCATACTTGTAACCACGGAAATACCATACCTGATGGCCAGCCTCGAATGTAGGCTTAAGCTGGTTATTGAATCCATCAATACCTATTTCGGTCAAACGGCTTACAAGGTTAGAAACCTCCTTCACCTCATTCTTCAGAGTTGAACCATTTACGGTCACACTATACTTAAAGTCCTTGATGTGATCTCTCCAACCCAACTCGAAATCAAGACCAGAGTTAAGTACCTTACCTGTATTAACAACTCTCTTGTTTACACCAATCTCTGGAATAGGAGTGATTTCAATCAAGAGGTCCTTGGTTGTCTTACGATACCAGTCTAAGCCCAAAGTCAAACGGTCGTTAAGGAATCGCGCATCAAGTCCAAGGTCAACCTGCTCTGAAGTTTCCCACTTCAAGTCTGGGTTAGCAAGTCCAGAAGGCTTAGAACCTAAAGTCAGCTTACCATCTCCGAAAGAAGGATTATACTGATAGAAACTCTGATTAAGAGCTATGGTAGAAGCATAACGATAATCGCTCAAGATATTGACGTTACCATTCTGACCCCAAGAACCACGAAGTTTCAAGAAAGAAATGGCATCACGGCTTATATTGTCCTTGAAGAACTTCTCATTGCTGATAGCCCATCCTGCTGAAACTGATGGGAAATTACCCCAACGTGCCTTCTTTGAAAGTTTTGATGTATCGAAAGCATCACGACGGAAGTTAACCTGCATGAAGTAACGGTTGTCATAGCTGTAAGATACACGACCAAAGTAAGATAACTCTGTAGCATCTGAAGGAGCGTTACCTACATTCTTGGTTGCATTAGCCAACAAGTAGTCGATGTAACGGAAGTTTGGCTCATAAGATGAGAGTATGTTACCTCCTGTAGAACTGATGGAACTATTATCCCAATGATTCTTGGTAAACGACATACCTGCCATGGCACCAATAGTGTGCTTGCCGATTGTTGTCAAATAGTTGGCAAAGTTCTCCCACTGATAGTACAAACCATTATTGGTTTTCGCTTCAATGGTATAGTTTTCACTATGTGCCATAGATGATAACCAATATGGAGTCTCGTAGTTATGATAGTTACTCTGAGTGATACGATAACCTAAGCGAGAAGTAAATGTAAAGCCCTTGAATGGCTTGATATTGGCAGCAACGGTACCACGTACATTGATACCAGAAGTCCATGTGTCATGACGGTCGCGCTGATAGAGAGGGTTACCAGTAGCATCATCTACATATTTAGAAGTACCATAGTAGTCATTGTTATGGCTTGGATCTCTTGGAACTGGGCCACCGGCTTCTACCTGGGCCTTCATGCCAGGAGCCAAATCCTCCACATTACTGATATAAGCTGGAGTCAAAGGATCGATAGAAACCACAGAGTTCAGCAATGAACCATAACCTTTAGTTACACCTTTGGTCTTGTACTTTTCAAAAGATGTATTAGTAGTCACGTTCAACCACTTATAGATATCATAGTCGGCATTGATCTGACCAGTGAAACGCTTATAAGTATCCTTGCTACCTTTAACGATACCATCATTGTTCAGGATATTCAAGCTGGCGAGGAAACGTCCCTTACCGTTACTTGCCTGCAAGGTGAGACTATGCTGGTGAGCCAGACTGTTCTCAAATACCTCGTCATACCAGTTGGTGTTCTGACCATTATAGTTGTTCTTCTTCAGAAGATCATCGTTCAAGTCGCCCAAATACTTGTGATACTCGATATACTCAGGAGCATCAAAGATATCAGCCTTCTTTCCCAACGACTGGATAGTGAACTTGCTGCTGTAAGAAATCTGAGCCTTACCGCCATTGGCAGCACCCGTCTTGGTAGTAATGATAACGACACCATTACCAGCCTGCGCACCATAGATGGCAGCAGAAGCGGCATCCTTCAATACCTCCATGCTCTCAATCATAGATGGATCCAGGTACTGGATGTTATCCACCTTCAGACCATCGACGATGAGCAACGGACCGATATTACCACTATTGGAAGAATAACCACGGATACGGATATCGGCAGCCTCACCCGGACCACCCGAGTTGATAATCTGCACACCGGCAGCCTTACCCTGGAGGGCAGCACCGGCATCGGTAGCTGACAAACCCTTGATGTCATCGCTCTTGATAGATGCAACTGCACCAGTCAGGTCGCTCTTCTTCTGAACGCCATAACCGATGACAACGACATCATTCAGAACTTTTGAATCATCCTTCAAGGTAATGGAAAGGGTTTTACCAGCCTCAGCTTTCACGGTCTTAGGCTCCATACCCACATAGGTAATTGTCAATGTTGCATCAGGTGCAGCATCAATGCTAAACTTACCATCCAAGTCGGTAACAACACCCAGCTTGCTACCATCTACTTTAACAGTAGCACCAATCACAGGTTCTCCACTTGGATCAGTCACTATACCTTTTACTATGCTCTGAGCCGAAACTCCCAAAGGAAGCAAACAGAGCAGGAATAGCAATACAAACGGCTTTTCAATCATTTTAAAATTCACCATCATAAAAATAGATTAATAGTTATACTTACTTGTCAGTTGCTAAATATTACATTATTATATTCTACATCCTAAATTCTCAAAAAAATCATTAAGGATGCTGAAACACGTCGCAAAAATAGATAAAAACATTAAAACGCATTTTACCTCAAGTAACAAATACTTTATCACAAATAACATCTACCCAAAAAGAGACAAAATGAAACATATTCTGAGACCTGAGAAAAAAGAACCACCTTATTATATAACAAAGGGAAAAGTTATTGATATATGAGACAAAGCACGTATGGAAATCTTTTCATAACTTTGCAAACAGAACAGAAAATGAAAATCAATCTAATAATTTAATTAAATATAAACTATGAAGAGATTATCAATCTTAGCATCGATGCTCGCGATGGCGTGCCTACCTATGATGGCACAGAAAACGGGCAGTAAGGTTCAGGAAAAGCCTGATCCAAATTTTCAGATTTATCTCTGCTTCGGACAGTCGAACATGGAAGGAAATGCGGCTATCGAAGACATCGACCGAACGGGCGTGAACCCGAGATTCCAGGCTATGTATGCCGTGAATGATGAAAAGGCGGGATGGAAGAAGGGACAATGGCACACCGCCGTGCCGCCACAGGCAAGACCCTCTACAGGACTGACTCCTGTTGACTATTTCGGAAGAAAGATGGTGGATAACCTGCCAGACAGCATCAAGGTGGGAACCATCACCGTGGCCGTGGGCGGAGCCAGCATCGACCTCTTCGATAAGCGTACCTATAAGGCTTATCTCAAGAAACAACCCGACTGGATGAAGAACTTTGCATCCCAGTACAACGGAAATCCATACGCCCGACTGATAGAACTGGCAAAAATAGCCAAGAAGCAGGGTGTTATCAAGGGCATCCTCCTGCATCAGGGCGAAACCAACAACGGCGATGCCAACTGGCCTAACCGTGTAAAGACTGTTTATAACGACATCTTGAAGGATTTGAATCTGAAGGCAGAAGACGTACCTCTGCTCGTAGGCGAAACCGTACAGAAGGATATGGGCGGAAAATGCTGGGCACATATCGCCATCGTTGATGATATTGCCAAGACCATTCCTACAGCCCACGTCATTTCTTCAAAGGGCTGTCCACAACGTGGCGATGGTCTACACTTCATCGCAGAAAGCTACCGCACCATGGGCAAGCGCTATGCAAACATGATGCTCGCCCTGCAGGGAATCATTCCAGACAGCAACTATCCGCGTGTAGATAAGGACCGCAGAGCTTATGTAAAGCTCCATGCTCCTGAGGCAAAGAAAGTAATCTTCGACATCTGCGGCAAGCAATATGAGATGAAAAAGGATTTGGATGGCGACTGGTACGGCGTGAGCGATCCGCTGGTAGTAGGATTCCACTACTATTTTCTGAATGTAGATGGCGTGCAGGTAGTTGACCCTGCCAGCGAAACCTACTTCGGCTGCTGCCGTGAAGCAGGCGGTCTGGAAGTTCCAGAAGGAGCAGAAGGCAACTACTACCGTCCTCAGCAGGGCGTAGCCCACGGTCAGGTTCGCTCAGTATCTTACTATGCAGCCTCTCAGAAACAGTTCCGCCGCGCCATGGTTTACACCCCTGCCGAATATGAAACCAACACCACCAAGCGCTATCCTGTGCTCTATCTGCAGCATGGCATGGGCGAAGACGAAACGGGCTGGAGCAAGCAGGGAATGATGCAGCACATCATGGACAACCTGATAGCAGAAGGCAAGGCTGAGCCTATGATTGTTGTCATGGAGAGTGGCGATGTAAAGAAGCCTTTCGTTGCCCGTCCAGGCAAGAATGTAGATGAAGAGCGCAGCCACTATGGAGCTTCTTTCTATGATGTGATTATCAAGGATCTGATTCCGATGGTTGACAAGACATTCCGCACTTATACCGACCGCGAGCATCGTGCGATGGCAGGATTGTCATGGGGCGGATACCAGACATTCAACACCGTATTGCCTCACATGGACAAGTTTTCTGCCCTTGGAACCTTTAGCGGTGCACTCTTTGGCGTGGATGTAAAGACCTGTTTCAATGGAGTTTTTGCCGATGCAGAGAAATACAACAAGAACATTCATTATATGTTTATGGGCTGCGGTTCGGAAGAGAACTTCGGTACCGAGAAGATGGCACAGCAGTTGAAGGAACTGGGCATCAAGCTCGATGTTTATGTATCACCAGGCACTCATCATGAGTGGCTCACCTGGCGCCGTTGCTTCAAGGAATTTGTTCCTCACCTCTTTAAATGGTAAACAAACTATCAGACACAATAAATCCCAGAACTGCTTGGAAGAGCGATTCTGGGATTTATTTATATACTTCTTACCATTGAATTCCCGCACAGAAATTACGTCACGACGTATCTTTTACTACGTCCGGACGTAACTTTTGCTGCATCGGGACGTAGCAAATCCCTCAAAAACACCGTTATTTTGCAGATTTTATGCCAAAAGTGGTAATAGGTGGCAATAAGGTGACAATAAAAACACCCCTTATTACCACATGTTATCCTCTAATAATCAAAGAGTTAAGTATAAGTGTGGCAAATGTGGCATTAAATTAGAAAAAAATACACATGTAATACTACAGGATACTGATATAGCTCAGTCAGCTAACTCAAGTAGTTCAATCAGCTAACCCAAGTAGTTCAGTAAGCTAACTCAAGTGACTCAATCAGCTGACGCAGATATCTCGACAAGCCGAAGGATACGTCTCCGTTAGCCTACGGAGTCGTATCCGTAACCCAACGGAGTCATATTCTTAACCCAATGCAGTCATATTCTTAACCCCACGCAGCCATATCTGTAGGCAAACGGAAGCACATCATGGCAAACTATCAGACATCATAAATCCCAGAACTGCTTGGAAGAGCGATTCTGGGATTTTTTATACCATTTGTTTAATATTTATATTATATAGATTAATTCGTTACTGAAGTTTCGCATGTAAGCCCCACACGCCCTGAAAGGGCGTGTGGGTAATTTCAACCGTACAGGTCGAAAAGTTTTAGAAAAAGTTATCAGATAGTATTGGGGATAGCAAAATCTTTACTTTTTTACCTTTTTACTTTTTTACCTTTAAAAATCCCAGAAATCTCTTGCAGATATGAAAATAAAACCGTAACTTTGCGGCATGGATTTTTAATACAGATGATTATGAAGCAGGTAGAAGAAAGATACATCAGCTTGCTGACCGACTTCGGTTTCAAGCGAATTTTTGGAACAGCAATGAACAAGGATTTGCTCATTTGCTTCCTCAACAGCTTGTTTAATGGCAGACAGGTTGTAAAGGACGTATCGTATCTGAACCCGGAGCATGTGGGAGATGTCTATACCGACCGCAGAGCCATCTTTGATGTATATTGCGAAGGCGAAAACGGCGAGAAGTTCATTGTAGAAATGCAGAATGCGTACCAGACGTATTTCAAGGATCGCGCCCTCTTCTACTCCACCTTCCCTATCCGAGAACAGGCGCCCAAGGGGAATGAGTGGGATTTCAAGCTCAATCATATCTATACCGTTGCCCTGCTCAACTTCAGCATGAACGAGGATGCATTCGACAAGGAGAAAATCCGCCATCATGTGCAGTTGTGCGACACTGCTACCCACAAAGTATTTTACGACAAGCTCGAATATATCTATGTAGAGATTTCCAAGTTCAACAAATCCCTGGAACAACTGGATACGCTCTACGAGAAGTGGCTCTATGCTCTGAAGAATCTCTATAAGCTTACCCAGCGCCCTAAAGAACTGTGCGACAAGGTCTTCGACCGCCTCTTCGAGGAAGCCGAGATTGCCAAGTTTACCCCGCAGGAAATGAGGGAGTACGAGACCAGCAAGATGGCATATCGTGACATCAAGAATTCCGTAGACACCGCTAAGCGTGAAGGCAAACAAGAAGGTCTTGCGGAGGGTATAGAAATAGGCAGGGAAAAGGGCATGAAGGAAGGCATGGAAAAAGGTATGGCGAAAGGTAGAGCAGAAGGCAAGCATGAGGCCAACACAGAAACAGCACAACGATTGCTGGCAATGGGACTTTCTGCCGAACAGGTTTCCAAAGCTACCCAGCTACCTTTGGAAATCATTAAGAATCTGAGCAATACATAAAAAATATAATAGCGGAGATATTGATGACAAATATCACCATAATAAATCCCAGAACTGCTTGGAAGAGCGATTCTGGGATTTTTTATACCATTTGTTTAATATTTATATTATATAGATTCTACATCATCGTACACATTATTATATATAGTACGATGCGAGCATTGTAAAACGTCTCATCTATTACTTGATAACCATCTTTTTACCATTCTTGATGACAACGCCCTTATAGTTCTTACCTACCTGCTGACCAGCGAGGTTGAAGCACTTGCCATCCT
>ERZ779697.698-NODE-698-length-15175-cov-3.33889_pt1 | contig 15175 bp, 9 predicted proteins | sample MGYA00511881_ERZ779697 | MGnify/ENA primary metagenome ERZ779697 (study PRJEB29588, sample SAMEA2148105) | human gut metagenome | biome: human gut; feature: human-associated habitat; material: faeces | place: Denmark | collected 2008/2010 ... | reverse complement strand
ACGCCGCAGCAGCAGGCGGTACAGAAGCGTCAGCTCCCTGTAAATTCTGCAGGCCTTGTCAAAGCCATCCCAGCGTGCGTACACGACGAAATGCAGCTGCAGCTGCTGCAGGCTCCACGCCCACCGTTGCAGGTCCTGCTGCTTTAAAAGCCAGCGCCCGGCCTCACGCAGCAGAAACGCCGTCTCCTCGCGCCACCGCCTGCGTGCCATACGCGCCGCCAGACTGAGCCATTCGCCCATAAATTCCTGCAGCACTGCAGTATCGCCGGCGTACGTCCGCAGCCAGCACCGCACCAGCAGTGCAAGCATAGGACGCACTTCATCCAGGCGCCTGTCGCACACGGCAAACGTCAGCCGCAGCAGAACGCTGCCGCCCTGATGTGCCAGCTGCGGATTGACCAACAGCTGCTCCAAACGCGGCCTGCTTTCCTGCATCCAAGCCGCAAAAAGCTGCCGTTGCCGGTGGCGTAAGGCCACCAGCAGACAGCAGCTGATTGCTTGTAATGCTTCATTATCTGCTGCTTCAGCAATAATACCCGAAAAAGCTGTGCAGGCGTTTTGTTCTCTGCCGTCACGCAGAGCAATACATGTTTCTAAAATAAGTTCTGTTACCATATTCCTACAGGTTAATATCGCCTTCGTAGACGTCACCGGAAACAGGATCCACCGTTACCAGCAGGCCGTCGGCCAGCTTGGAGGTTGCTTTCTCCACGCCTACGATAACAGGCAGACCGCAGGTTACGGCAACAATAGCGGTGGAGGATGTCAGGCCGCCCTCTTCGGCGATAATCGCTGCTGCCTTGGCAGCAGCCTGCGGTACAAACTCATCGTTCAGCACATCAACTACAAGTATATCGCCCTTTTGGAGCTTGTCCTTGAAATCTGCCGCAGTTCTGCCTACGCAGATACGGCCGGTGACAGTCTTGCTGCCGATACCGGTACCGCTGATAAGTTTGGTACCCACTGTAACCACCTTAATCAGATTTGTACTGCCCGGAGTACCGATAGGCACGCCGGCAGTTATAACAACAGATGCGCCGTCCTTAATCACGGAGTGATGCAAAGCACACTGCAAAGACAGCTCTATCATTTCATCAGTATTTGTGGAGTATGGCCCCAAAAGCGGCAGCACACCCCAATAAAGCTGCATCGCACGCACGCGCTCAGGCAAGCGTGATACAGCAACAACAGTACATTGAGGCTTATATTTGGCAATCATACGCGCCGTAAAGCCTGATTCGGTAATAGTAAGAATAGTATCTGCCTTTATTTCCTGAGAAATCTGCACTGTAGCATGGCTGATGGCATCGGTAGAATGGATGCGCTCGCTGATGCCCTTTTTCTGAAAGATATGAACATAATCAAGCGCATTTTCCGTGCGAACGGCAATCTTAGCCATCGTCTGCACAGCCTCCAGCGGATATTTGCCGCTGGCAGTTTCGCCGCTCAGCATAATAACGTCGCTGCCGTCAAAAATAGAGTTGGCAACGTCGCTGGCCTCGGCACGGGTTGCACGATAGCTGTTAATCATGCTTTCCAACATCTGCGTAGCCGTAATAACAGGCTTGCCCGCCTTGTTGCAGCGCGCGATAATATCCTTCTGTACCAAAGGTACATCCTCGGTAGGTATCTCTACGCCCAGGTCGCCTCTGGCAACCATAATGCCGTCGGATACGCCGATAATTTCATCGATATGCTGCACACCGGCCTCATTCTCGATTTTGGAAATAATCCCGATGGAAGAGCCTGCTTCCTCAAGCACTTTACGGATAGCGATAACATCATCGGCCTTCTGCACGAAGGATGCCGCAATGTAATCCATATCATGCTCGACAGCAAAAAGAATATCTGCCTTGTCCTGCTCCGACAAAAACGGCAGCTTCAGCTCGATACCGGGGCAGGCCACACGTTTGCGCGAGCTCAGCTCACCGCCGTTGACCACCTTGGTATAAATCTTGCAGCCGTCAATGCGCACAACCTTTAAGGAAAGCAGTCCGTCGGCCAGCAGAATATTGCTGCCTATTTCTACCTCCTGCGGCAGACCGGCATAATTGACGTGTGCCATATGGCGGTCGCCCAGATAATCCTCGGTAGTCAGGCAGAAATCATCGCCCTCGTTCAGCTCGATTTTGCTTTCGGCAAACATGCCCAGGCGCATTTCCGGGCCTTTGGTATCTGCAATCGTAGCAATTACCTTACCGGCCTCTTCTGCTGCCCGGCGCACCAGCTGCAGCCTTTTGCTATGATCCTCATGATTGCCGTGCGAAAAGTTGAAGCGTGCCAAATCCATGCCTGCAAGCATCATCTTACGCAACAGCTCTACATTGTCCGTGCTGGGACCTACTGTACAGATAATCTTCGTTTTCTTCATCAGGACTGCGCCTCCTCAGTACTGAAACTTATTCTCACACAAAACCTCATAGGCATCCTCTGCCTCCGAAACCGGCAGGCAGATTTCATAAGCCTTATTATGCTTGCCTCCGGCACTTTTCAGCTGTACCAAAAAGCCGTTTTCCGTCAGCATTTGCTTTATTTTTTGGGCTTGTTCCTCAGTGTGGGCAATATAAATTGTTTTCCACATACTAGAATGCCTCCTGTAAATCAGGTAATTGTATTAAGCCTTGTAAGCTTTGATTTTTTCAATCAGCTTCGGCAGGATTACGTTTACATCACCTACGATGCCATAATGAGCAACGGTGAAAATCGGTGCCTCTGCATCCTTGTTGATAGCGATGATGATATCGCTGTCCTTCATGCCGGACAGATGCTGGATAGCACCGCTGATGCCGCAGGCAAAGTAGATATGCGGAGTAACGGATTTACCGGATTGGCCAACCTGTTGGGAGTGAGTCAGCCAGCCCTCATCAATAGCGGCACGGGTGCCTGCTACTGCGGAATTTTCAAAGAGAGCAGCCAGCTGTTCCAGCACGTCGAAATTTTCCTTGCTGCCGAAGCCGCGGCCGCCTGCTGCGATCATATCAGCTTCATCAATCTTAACAGCGTTTTCGCTGCTCAGAGCTTCTTTTTTAACCAGTTCAACACGGCTTACAGCGCCTGCTTCCGGAGTGAAGGCAATAACCTCACCGGTGCGGTTGTTGTCCATTTCTGCCGGTTTGAATACTTTAGGACGAACGGTACCCATTTGCGGACGGTTAACGTCGCAGATGATGGTAGCGCAGATATTGCCGCCCAGTGCGGGACGAGTCCAGGCAACGAGCTTGTCATCGGTTACATCCAGAGCAGTGCAGTCAGCGCACAGGCCGGTATGCAGACGTGCTGCAACACGCGGAGCCAGGTCACGCCCGTCATCGGTAGCACCGAACATAATGGAAGCCGGATCATATTTTTTGGACAGCTGGCAGATAGCATCGGTATATAACTCGGTATCATAATCTGCGTATTTAGCATCCTCAACAACATAAACAACATCAGCGCCGGCAGCAATCAGCTGCTGCGGCAGCTCGCCTGCAGCAGCGGTCACCAGTACCGCACAGCATTTTTCCTCCAGCTTGGCACACAGCTCTTTGGCAGCGCCCAACAGCTCAAAGGTAACATTCATCAGCTGACCATTTTCCTGTTCAGCAATAACCCACATATTTACACACTCCTATTCGTTATCTTCAGTATCGTCAGTTTCGGCAATAGCTATAGCCTCCATGGGACATTCGCGGATGCAGGCACCGCAGCAGACACACTGCTGCATATCAATCTGCGCCTTGCCCTCACGCAGCGTTGCAGCGCCCATCGGGCATACCGCCACACATTCCTCACAGCCACAGCAAAGCTGCCTGTTTACTTTTATCAGCATGGTTCACCTTAGCGGGTAATAACCTCTGCCTTAACCAGCTTTTCAAACAGCATATCTACTGCTGCATCAGCATCTGCTTCGGTAATGATTTCGCCATTGATTTCAGGCGGGGTCGGGGTGAAGGCTTTTTTAACCTTAGTCGGAGAGCCCTTCAGGCCTACGGTTGCAGGATCAATATCCAGGTCAGCAACGGTAAGAGTAGGAATCTGAGCCTTACGTGCTTTCATTTTGCCTTTAATGCTGGCAAAACGCGGCTCTTTTTCGGATTTGGTTACGGTAACCAGCAGTGGTGCGGCGCAAGCCAGAGTCAGCTGATAGTTTTCGTTTTCGCGGACAACAACAAATTTACCGTCTTCATAGCTCAGGCTCAGAGCGCCGGTAATCTGAGGAATTCCCAGATGCTCTGCCATTTCCGGGCCAACCTGTGCGGTGTCGCCGTCTACTGCCTGCTTACCGCAGAGCACGAGGTCGAACTCGCCCAGATGTTTTACAGCAGCAGCCAGAGCCAGGCTGGTTGCCAGAGTATCGCTGCCGCCCAGAACACGGTCGCTCAGCAGAACGCCGTCATCAGCGCCCATAGCGATTGCTTCCTTCAGAATATCGGTTGCCTGGGGCAGGCCCATGGTCAGTACAGTTACCTTAGCGCCTTCCTTATCCTTCAGGCACAGTGCTACCTCCAATGCCTGACGGTCATAGGGGTTCATAATATTTTCTACACCCGTACGGTCTAAGGTATTGGTTTCGCGGTTAAATTTTACTTTTGCCGTATCCGGCACTTGTTTTAAACAAACGAGAATATTCATTTGCTGCCTCCTTAAGCTTATTACAGGAGCTGCTGCTCCGGCTTTTTTACATTCTTCTCTTTATTTTAGCATTTTTGTACTTAAACTTGCAAGTATATCATGAAAGTTTATGAAAAACAGCTCAAATAATTATATCAATCTTTCTTTACCACACAGTTTTCACCAAGTATTTTGACCACATCCTCGGCAAAGCCCGGTGCTTCGCTGTTCACCCAGAAGTTAGGCGTTGTCTTGATAAGCTTACGCGAGCCCATCAGCTGCAGGTATACGCAGTCATCACCCTTGTATTTTTGAAACAGCTGCATCAGCTCACGCTGCACCAGCGGATTTTCCAGATGCGCTTCGATGCGCAGGCGGATTTCCGTAGGCGGCTTGGACGGCAGAGCGCGCACGCTGTTGGCAATAATCTTGCTTTCACGCTCATCCACGCTGAAGCGTCCTTCAATCGCCACAATACTGTCCTCATAGATATCCTTGACATTTGTATGATAAGCCTGCGGGAAAACGATAACCGGGAAGCGTCCGCTGAAATCCTCCAGCGTCAGAACGGCCATCGTATCACCGCGCTTGGTATTTTTAATTGTGCAGTCCGTAATAATACCGGCCACGCGCACGAACTGTCCGTCCTGTACCTGCGTTTCACCGCCGAACTGGTGCAGCGGCATGAAGCGCTGCAGCATCTGCTTGTAATCGCTCAGCGGATGGTCGGTAACGTAAAAGCCGATAATTTCCTTTTCGTTCTGCAGAATAAGCTGCTTGGGGATTTCCGGCAGCGGCGGCAGCTTGATTTCCGTCACGCCGAAGCTATCGTCACCGAACAGCCCCAGCTGGCCGTTAGCCTTGTCCCTCTGGCAGGCGGCACCCAAATCAACCGCCTGCTCCATAATAGACAGCATCTGCGAGCGTCTGGCGCCGAAGGAATCCATTGCGCCGCATTTAATCATATTTTCGATAACACGCTTGTTGACCACGCGCATATTCACACGGCAGCAGAAATCCGTCAGACTCTTGAACGGACCGCCCTCGTTACGGGCGCTGATAATGGCATCTACTGCGGCATCACCAGTATTTTTGATGCCCGCCAGGCCGAAGCGGATAGACGAATTTTTATGTACCGTAAAGTTGTGACCGCTTTCGTTGACATCCGGCGGCAGGATTTTGACATTATCATTACGACAGACGTTGATATACCAGCTCACCTTATCCGCATCACCGATAATGCTGTTGAGGAAGGCCGCATAGAATTGCGGACGCCAGTGCGCCTTCAGATAAGCGGTTTCATAGGCTACCAGCGCATAGGCTACGGAGTGTGATTTGTTGAAGCCGTAACCGGCGAAGTGCTGCAAGAGCGAGAAAATCTGGTCGCTGAGCTCTTCGGGGATATCATGCAGCTTTTTGGCACCGTCAATAAATGACTGGCGCATAGAATCCAGCTCCTTGGCCTTCTTCTTGCCCATCGCACGGCGCAGAATATCTGCCTGACCGAGCGTAAAGCCTGCCAGTGCGGAGGTTATCTGCATAACCTGCTCCTGATACAGAATAACGCCGTAGGTATCCTTCAAAATAGGCTCCATCAGCGGATGTAATACCTTCGCCGTGCGCTGTCCGTGACGGCCGGCGATAAAGTCCTCTGCCATACCGGTGCCCAAAGGACCCGGACGGTACAGAGCCACTAACGGAATCAGGTCCTCAAAGCTTTCGGGAGCCAAATCCATAACCAGCTTGGTGATGCCAGCCGACTCCAGCTGGAAAACGCAGGCCGTTTCACCTCGGCGCAGCATTGCGCAGGTCGCCTCATCTGCCAACGGTATATTATCAATATCAACCTCTTCACCCGTAGTTTCGCGGATAAAGCGAATGCAGTCACCAATAACTGTCAGCGTGCGCAGGCCTAAAAAGTCCATCTTCAGCAGACCAAGCTCTTCTACCTTATTTTTATCGTACTGGGTGATGACGCCACCCTCACTGCCCTGCTGCAGCGGTACGTAATTTTTCATATTATGCGGCGCGATAATAACACCGGCGGCATGCGTGCCTGCGTTACGCGGCAGGCCCTCCACGCTTTGCGCAAGGTCAATCAGCTTTTTGACCTCCGGGCGCGAGTCATATGCCTGACGGAAGTCCTTGCTGCCGTTCAGCGCCTTCTCCAACGTAATGCCCAGCTCACGCGGAATCAGCTTGGCGATTTCGTCTACCTCGCCGTAGCTCATGCCCAACGCCTTGCCGACGTCGCGCACTGCCGCGCGCGCCTGCAGTGTGCCGAAGGTAATAATCTGCGCCACACGCTCCTGTCCGTAACGGCGCACTACATAATCCAGCACCTGATTACGCTTCACATAGCAGAAGTCGGTATCAATATCAGGCATGCTGACGCGTTCAGGATTTAAAAAGCGTTCGAACAGCAGATGGTAACGCAAGGGCTCGATATTCGTTATGCGCAGCAGATAGGCCACGATACTGCCTGCGGCACTGCCGCGTCCCGGACCGACCGGAATATCATGGCTACGGCAATAATTGATAAAATCCCAGACAATGAGGAAATAGCAAGCATAGCCCATAGTGTTGATGATGTCCAGCTCAAAATCCAGACGCTTGCGGACCTTCTCATCCACAACCTCGTAGCGCTTAGGCAAGGCCTCCTCGCACAGGTGACGCAGATAGCTCACGGCATCAAAGCCCTCCGGCACCGGGAACTCCGGCAGCAGCAGATGGCCGAACTCCATCTTCACGTTGCAGCGGTCAGCAATTTTATTGGTATTGCTCAAAGCCTCCGGACAATCGCCGAACAGCGCCTCCATCTCATCATAGCTTTTCAGATAATAGCTGTCGTTGTTAAAGCGCATACGGTCCGGCTCATCAACCGTGCTGGTCGTCTGAATGCACAGCAGAATATCCTGCGCTGCGGCATCCTTTTGCTGCACATAATGCAAATCATTTGTCGCTACCAGGCCAAGACCGAACTCCTGCGCCAGCTGCTTCAGCTCCGCGCTGACCTTGTGCTCCTCATAAAGATCATGGTCCTGAATTTCCAAAAAGTAATTTTCCTTGCCAAAAATATCGATATATTCCTGAATGCAGCGACGTGCTCCCTCCAGGTTGTCCTGCAAAATCATCTGCGGCACCTCGCCGGCAACGCAGGCACTGAGACAGATAACGCCCTCGTGATACGTTCGCAGCACGTCCTTGTCTACGCGCGGTTTATAATAAAAGCCCTCCAGCTGACCAATGCTAACGATTTTCATCAGGTTATGGTAGCCTGTATCGTTCTCCGCCAGCAGAATCAAATGGTACATGCCGCGGTTATTTTTTTCCAGATGCGAGCCCTTGGACAGGTAAACCTCGCAGCCGATAATCGGCTTGATGCCTGCCTTGGTACACTCCTGATAAAATTCCACTGCGCCGTACATTGCGCCGTGGTCGGTAATCGCCAGACTGTCCATGCCCAGCTCCTTAGCGTAGGCCACCAGCTCAGGAATTTTCGAAGCGCCGTCCAGCAAGCTGTATTCCGTATGTACATGTAAATGAGTAAAGCGTTTTGTCATCTCTTGCTCCTTAAATTAAAAGACCGCTGCCGCGCAAATCTGCGGCAAATGTATGTAAAACTATTCTAGCATTACAGATAAAATTCCTGCCTAAAACTGAAAAAACATACAACCGTGAATTCACAATTCGTTCGTTGTATGTTCTCTTTATCTATCTTACAATATATTCAGACTTTGGACAATCGTGCTTACGGGTGGCATTGCCATCATTCTCCAACAGAATGGAGGTGATGCCTATGAAGAACTACGACTTTAAGGACCTGATGGCCTTTGGCGTATTCATTCTGGCGTTGCTGACATTTATTTTTCAGTTCAGTAAATAACCCAGACATAGGAAAACCGCCCTTAATCTTTGCCTAGTGACAGGGCGGTTCTTCCGCAATAAAAGCTTTGGCAACCCACCGACGTGGGCGGTTGTCCTTTGTCTATAATATAGCATATTACGCTGCTTTTTGCAAGCAAACCGCTTGCTGTAAAAGCAGCTTTTTCGCTTCTATTCCCCTTTTTTACCCCACGCCAGACCGATAAGTAAAAAGAACAGATTATACACGAGCGCCGGCAACAGACTGTTGATTTCCCACGGGCTGATATGCTTCCAGAAAAGCGCCGCAAAAATGCCTGCACCCATAGCAGCCACGCCCATTGAAGCGCGCACCCTGCCCGGGAAGAAAATGCAGAACGTCAGCGGCAGAAAGATACCGCTGCCCCGCAGCGCCATGGAGAGATAATTCCACTCCAGCACCGACGAATCAAGGTGCATAAAGACAAACACCATCGCAGTGACAGAAACGGCCAGCACGCTCAGGCGGCTTGCCCACAGTTGGCCTGCAGCCGTAGCCTTAAGCCAGATTTTGCTGACGATATCACGCGAAATCATCGTACCTACGCCCAGCGCCAGGCCTGCGATTGAGCCCAGGGCCGAAAGCAGCACGGCGCCCAGGCCGATACCTCCGAGCCATTGCGGCAGATAGGTAACGAGATACAGCGGCAGTGCGTCAATAGAATTTATCTCCGGATGGTGCAGATGCATGAACATACCGATCATTACTGACGGCAATCCCACGGGAATTACTATCAGTGCGGCAGCACAGCAGCCAACAGCTGCAGTTTTGGTATCGCGCGCCGAAAACAGCGCCTGCACATAGGTCTGCGTAGAAATAACGCCCACTATCATCGAACCGAGGCTGACAAGACCGTCCTCCACGCCGCGTCCGAAAAGGCTGAACCAGGGATATGCCGCAAAGCTCTGCGTCAAGCCCTGCCAATGTCCCATATCAGCGTAGGCCATCACGCCGCCGACGAAAATGCTGGCGAAAATCAGCACAATCTTAAAAATCCCGGCCATTCCGCTGCTGCTGAGGCCACCGAAAAACACCAGCAGCAAAGTAACAGCGATAACAATGGCCGCTGCAGCCAAAAGCGGTACGCCAAACAAGCCTGCAATGAGATGCAACGCCGTCAGCGTGCTCGCTACGATGCTGAAAAAAATACCGGCGCAGGCGCTGAAGGTCGCCAGCCACCCCGCAGGCTTGCCATAATCCGTAACGAGATACTCCGCTACGGTGGTCAGTGAGCTGCGGCGCAAGGGCACAGCATAAAACGCCGCCATCAGCAAAAGCGCAATGCCGCTGCCGAGCGTAAACCACCAAGCCGTCAGCCCCAGCTTGAAGCCAAGCTGCGCCGTACCAACGGTAGCAGCGCCACCGACAATCGTGCCGATAATCGTGCCCGCGACAAGGCCTGCGCCCGAGCTGCGGCCTCCTACGTTATAATCATCGGCAGACTTCACCCTTCTGGCTGCCAAAAGCCCCGGCAGCAGCGTCACCAGAAGCGTTACAGCCAGGCTTATATAATGTGTAGCAGTAAGCTGCATATCCAACCCTCCAATATTTTAAGCTGCCGGATGCAAACGTTCTGCCGACAGCATTAATTCTAAAAAGCTCAGTATTAGTATAACACAAAAAATACGGCAAAAAAAGCATAGCCTCCGCAAGAATGCTTTGCTGCGGCAGCAGACGAAAAAAGCGCTTGCGAGCTTGTTTTGCTCAGATTGTTACATAAAAACTATCTTCTTTATTATTGCGAAATTCAGCTTTTTTCTGTATAATATAGTTTATACCTTTATATATTTAGTGTATGCTTTTTGGAGGAAAATTATGAGCCGTTTAAGAATCGAAACACCCGACCAGGCACAGCTTACGGTCGAGCGCTTGTACAAGGACCTGGAACGACACATCATCGCCAGCCCCCCGGGACTGTGCCCTGTTGACCTGCAGCTGTCGTTCCTCAAAGTCTGCCACGCACAAACCTGTGGCAAATGCGTACCCTGCCGTGTAGGCCTCGCGCAGCTGCAGAATCTTATGGAAGACGTGCTCGCCGGCAAGGCTGACATGCACACTCTGGATTTAATCGAAAGCACTGCGCAAAATGTTGCCAACAGCGCTGACTGCGCCATCGGCTTCGAAGCGGCCAAAATGGTTTTGGCCGGTCTGGAAGGCTTCCGTGAAGATTACATTAACCACATAAAGAAGGGCAAATGCTCTGTCAACGTCCATCATTCTATCCCCTGCGTTGCTTTGTGCCCGGCACAGGTTGATATCCCCGGTTACATTGCACTGGTTGGCGCAAGCCGTTATGCCGACGCTGTCAAGCTCATCCGCAAGGATAACCCCTTCCCGACTGCCTGCGGTCTTATCTGCGAGCATCCCTGTGAAGCACGGCTGCGCCGCAGCATGATTGATGCTCCTATCAATATCCGCGGTCTGAAGCGTATGGCTGTCGATAACGCGCCCAGCAACACTGTTCCGCTGCCCGAAAAGCAGCCTGCTACCAACAAACGTATCGCTATCATCGGCGGTGGCCCCAGCGGTATGTCCGCAGCCTACTATCTGGAGCTGATGGGCCATCATGCTGTTGTGTTCGAAGAAAAGAGCAAGCTCGGCGGCATGCTGCGCTACGGCATTCCTGCTTACCGCTTCCCGCGTGAACGCCTGCAGGAGGACCTAGACGCTATTTTGTCCACCGGCGTAGAAGTACATCTCAACACCAGAATCGGTAACGAGGAGGGCGATATCCCCTTCGAAAAGCTGCGTGAGGAGTTTGACGCGGTTTATATTGCCATCGGTGCTCACACCGACAAAAAAATCGGTATTGAAGGCGAGGATTCCCACGGTGTTATCAGTGCGGTAGAAATGCTGCGCAACATCGGTGAGGAAAAAATGCCTGACTTTAAGGATAAAACCGTTGTTGTTATCGGCGGCGGCAACGTTGCTATGGACTGCACCCGCAGCTCCATCCGTCTCGGTGCCAAAAAGGTTATCATCGCCTACCGCCGTCGTCAGGATGACATGACAGCGCTGCCCGAAGAAATCGAAGGTGCTATTGCCGAGGGCGCTGAGCTGTACGGCTTAAAGGCTCCGCATCACATTGAAGCAGATGCCGAAGGTAATGTGGCCGCTCTCTGGGCTGAACCGCAAATCATCGGTCCTATCGATGCCTGGGGACGTGCACGTCCGATTCACGCTGACGTAGAGTTGGAGCGCATTCCCTGCGACGTTATCGTTGTTGCTATCGGTCAGGGCATTGAGCTGCGTCCGTTCGAGGAAGCCGGCATCAAAATCAAACGCGGTACTATTTCCGCACTCTCAAGCAGTGAGCTTGCCAACAATGAAGGCGTCTTCGCCGGCGGCGACTGCGTAACCGGTCCTGCAACCGTAATCCGTGCTATTGCTGCCGGTAAGGTTGCTGCCGCTAATATTGATGAATATCTGGGCTATAATCACACCATTTCCTGTGATGTAGTTATTCCCGACCCGTCTATTGACGATAAACGTCCCTGCGGCCGTATCCAAATGCACGAAACCGAAGCAGGCGAACGTAAACATACCTTTGAGCCGATTGAATGCGGCATGACCAAGCAGGAAGCCTGCCAGGAAGCAGGACGCTGCCTGCGCTGCGACAAATTCGGCTTCAGCACACTGAAAGGAGGCAGAACCTTAAAATGGTAAACCTGACAATCGACGGACAAAAAGTTTCCGTTCCCCAGGGGACAACAATCATGCAGGCTGCTGCCACTGTCGGCATCGAAATCCCCCGCCTGTGTTATCTTAAAGGCATCAACGAAATCAGTGCCTGCAAGGTCTGCGTAGTTGAAATTCAGGGACAGAACCGTGTAGTTACCGCCTGTACCACTCCGGTACAGGAAGGTCTGGTAGTTTATACCAACTCCCCTAAGGCCCGCAGCATCCGCCGCACCAACGTGGAGCTGATTTTATCCCAGCATGACTGCATGTGCGCAACCTGCGTGCGCAGCGGCAACTGCAGCCTGCAGACTTTGGCCAATGATCTTGGTATTTACGATATTCCCTATGAGCGCGATGTTGTCGACACTCCCTGGAACCAGGAGTTCCCGCTCATCCGCGATTCCAAAAAATGCATCAAATGCATGCGCTGCGTCCAGATTTGTGACAAGGTGCAAAAGCTGCATATCTGGGATGTGCAGAACACCGGTGCCCGTACTACCGTAGACGTTGCCGGCAATGCTTCCATTGAGGACAGTGACTGCAGCCTCTGCGGTCAGTGTATCACCCACTGCCCCGTTGGCGCGCTGAAGGAGCGTAACGATGTTCCCAAAATTTATGACGTATTGGCCGATCCCAATAAGGTAACAGTAGTACAGGTTGCACCTGCAGTACGCACCGCCTGGGCCGAAGCCTTTAACCTGCCGCCCGAGCTGGCAACCGAAGGCCGCATGGTAGCAACACTGAAGAAAATCGGCTTCGATTATGTCTTCGATACCTGCTACGCTGCCGACGTTACCATCATGGAGGAAGCAAGCGAGCTTTTAGAGCATCTGCAAAAGCCGCAGGACCACAGCTGGCCTATGTTCACCTCCTGCTGCCCCGGCTGGGTAAGCTATGTAAACAAAACTCATCCGTACTTCGTGCCTAACCTTTCTACCACCAAATCTCCGCAACAGATTTTCGGTGCGCTGGCAAAATCCTATTTTGCACAGAAGAAGGGCCTGAAGCCGAAGGAAATCTGCTCTATTTCCATCATGCCCTGCGTTTCCAAAAAACGCGAGGCCGCTCTCTTCTCTATGCGCAGCAGCGGCACCCATGATGTAGATATTGTACTCACCACGCGCGAGTTTATCCGCCTGCTGCGTGCCGAGCACATCAACCCGGCAATGCTGGACGAACAGCCCTTTGATAATCCGCTGGGCCAGAGCACCGGCGCCGGAGTTATCTTCGGTGCCAGCGGCGGCGTAATGGAAGCAGCATTGCGTACTGCCTACCATGTAATCGAAGGCAAGGAAGCTCCCGAAGATGCCTTCACCGACGTCCGCGGCACAGAAGGCCGCAAGGTACGTGAATTCACCCTCGGAGGCGCAACTCTGCGTACCTGCACGGTAAGCGGTCTGGGTAATGCAGGCAAGCTGCTTGACGAGCTGAAAGCAGGCAAGGTTCATTATGACTTCGTGGAAGTTATGGCCTGCCCCGGCGGCTGCGTTGGCGGCGGCGGCCAGCCTATTCATGACGGCGAAGAGCGTGCCGACGTACTTGGCAATAAGCTCTATACCATCGACAGCAACCGTCCTCTGCACCAGTCCCACAATAATCCGGATGTACAGGAGCTCTATAAAGACTTCCTGGAAAAACCGCTGAGTGAGAAAGCAGAGCAGCTGCTGCACTCCGACCATGTAAAAGAGCATAATTATATGTAATAGGAAACGGGAAGAAGAAAACGACTCGCAAACTGCAATGTCTTCATTAGAGAGGCAAGATGCATTACCAATAGGGCAAGAGAAGGCTCCCCTAGTGGGAGCTGTCACCCGATAGGGTGACTGAGAGGGGAAAGCCGGCAACGTTGCTTTAGAGAAATCCCCTCTCCGTCATCGCTTCGCGATGCCACCTCTCCCCAAGGAGAGGCTCTCTCGAAAACCAAGCGTAAGGATATATTAATTGCACAGCCAATTCTTCCAAAATCTATGAGGTCAATCATGTACACACAACCCTATACCTACACACAGCAAATCCCCCTCTCCCTGGACGATGGCCACGGCGACTACAACCGCAGCTACGAACGCAGCGACGATGACTTCGATTACGCCGACTACTCCACCGACCACAGAGATAACAACTTCCGTAACTACGAGAAGAAGCGCCGCAAAACCAATAAGGAAATTATTGAGGACATGCTCAAGCGCTGGGATTAAGCAAAAAACTGTGTAAAACAAAAGTAAGAGGAGAACACCTTTTATCCTGTAAAGGACTGGGTGTTCTCCTCTTTTAATTATAGAAAAGGGAGTATTTATTTATTTAGGTTTGGAGTATGCAGCTGTCTGCATTTTCATTTCAGCTTGCTGCCGTAGTGGTCACGATTGTCGCCGCCGTATACGCGTACACGTTCAATCTTTCCTCTGTCGCCATCCGCACCGGAGATGCGGGCAACATGGATGCGGCCCATTTCAGGTTCAAATTCGCGAACCAGTTTGTGATCCAGCTTCACGCCTTTTTCAAGCGCTCTGTACAGCATTGCTGCGAATTCGTAGCGGCTCATCATACGGTTGCCGTTGAACATGCCGTCAGGATAACCCTCAACGATGCCTGCTGCCGCCAGACGGCCGATGTATTCGTAAGCCCAGTGGTTTTCGGGAACATCCGGGAAGAGCTTCATTCTGTCCATCTCAATCGTGCCGCCCATGCCTGCGGTCAGCTGACCTACCAATGCGGTGAGGTTAGCTACATTCGCTCTCAGGTCCACGATTTCCTTAGCCATCGCTGTACGGGAATTGCTTACGCGTGCGGTACGGTCCAGGGAGAAGGAAATACCTGCATTTACCATGTTCTCGCCGTTGCCGAAGGTTCCGCCTACGCTCAGCATAACCTTTTCATCCGGACGGTAGAATGCGCCTACCGCAGCAGCGTTTTTGCCCTTGTAGTTGCCGTAGCCTGCCGCAAAGGTCAGTTTGTCATCGGGATCAAAATCCATCGGGTGCAGCGCTGCGAGAGCGGCGGCAC
>ERZ779697.692-NODE-692-length-15439-cov-4.38189_pt1 | contig 15439 bp, 12 predicted proteins | sample MGYA00511881_ERZ779697 | MGnify/ENA primary metagenome ERZ779697 (study PRJEB29588, sample SAMEA2148105) | human gut metagenome | biome: human gut; feature: human-associated habitat; material: faeces | place: Denmark | collected 2008/2010 ... | reverse complement strand
TGGTGCCATAGCTCAGTTGGTAGAGCAAAGGACTGAAAATCCTTGTGTCCCCGGTTCGATTCCTGGTGGCACCACTTTTACAAAATGAAAAATCATGAAAACCGCTGAAATACAGTTATTTCAGCGGTTTTTTCTTTATGTACTGTCCGCAAAATATGCAATTTGGTGCAATAAAAAATTGCTGATTCGGTGGCTTTTTTTGAGTCCCATGAAAAAACCACCGATATGTACCATACTTCACTTATTCTCAACGATTTGCGTGAATCATTTTCAGGGATGAAATTCTACATTTGCATACCCGACTGAATGACGGATGAAATACAACGTCTGCTAAAGGCTTTCTTATCCGATGATAATGATTGTACCTACAGGCGGATAATAGTAAGAGAAACAAAAAACGGTGGTTTTTTAGAGCCGGCAATAATAAAAGCCACCGAATTTAACATTTCTCTCCAGCCATCCGCTCCATTCAGGATTGACGAAATAACCGAATGTGCAACTTCAAAAAGAAAATGATCATGAAACAAGGAACAATGAACATTCTATTTTTCGTTCTGAAAACAAAACTGCTGAAAAATGGCGAGGCTCCAATCCTAATGAGGATTACCATCAACGGGCAATATGAAGAAATAAGAATACAGAGAAGCGTTCCATTAAAGAACTGGAATCCGGCAAAGGGATGCAGCAAAGGAAAAGACAGGGCTTCCATCGAATTGAATAACTATATTTCCGCCCTCACTACACGCGCATACGAAAAGCACAAGGAACTGACCTTTGAATCGGCACTGATAACTCCAAAGACGATATTAAAGCGTGTGTTCGGAAAGGATGAGACTGTCCGGACGTTGCTTGGAACAGTCAAAGAAGAAATTTCCTCTATGGAAAAGGTTGTTGACATAGACTATTCTCCCGTTACCATCAACCGTTATAAGAATGTGCTCAGAAAACTTGAAACGTTTGTGCCGCATTTTTATGAGAAGGATGATATTACATTCCATGAACTTTCCCCTGATTTCATCAAGGCTTTTGATGTTTTCCTGAAGACAGAAGCCGGACTGTGCCGCAACACAATAGTCCGCTACATGAAATGCCTAAAGAAAATCACCAATATGGCAATAGCCAAAGAATGGATGCGGAAAGACCCGTTTTACGGATATAAGATGGAACAGGACGAGACTGATCCGGTATTCCTGACAAATAACGAGCTTCAGGCTATAATGAACAGGAATTTCGATATTCCGAGGCTGGAGCTTGTCAAGGACATCTTTTTGTTTGCGTGCTTCACCGGTCTGGCGTTCGCTGATGTATCCACATTAAGACCGGAACATCTGGAGCAGGACAATAACGGTGACTGGTGGATAAGAAAAGGACGTGTAAAACTGGAGAGAAGAAGAAAGTCAAGTTCCATAGCAAATGTTCCGCTTCTTCCTGTTCCATTGGCAATACTGAAGAAATACGAATCACATCCTATATGTCTTAAACAAGGGACATGCCTTCCTGTTGTCTGCAATCAGAAGGCAAACAGCTACCTGAAGGAGATTGCGGACTTCTGCGGCATCAAAAAGAATCTGACCACACATGCAGCTAGACATACGTTTGCTACGACCGTCACATTGGCCAACAATGTTCCATTGCAGGAGGTATCTGCCATGCTCGGACATGCATCCACAAGAATGACACAACATTATGCAAGAGTCATGGACAGGAACCTGAAGGACAACATGAATATAGTAAGGAGCAAGATGGGGTTATAGAGATAAACCTATCTTATATCTCACATAACTGTCTGTAATAACATACAGAGACCAGGTGCTTTCAAGATGAAGTCATCCTCATTTCTTGCAGCAAAGATAGTTGTTTTTCCGAATGATCGCGCAAGGCGGCCCCTGAAGGGGCTTGGTTGCCTGTGAAAAAATCTTCCTCTTGCTGGCGCAAGAGCGTATTTTTTCACGGCAAGCCTTGCAGCAATCATCGGAAAACGAACTGGGGAACGCACAAGAAATAAGAATGCCTACCCACGGGCAGGCCATGTATAACTCAATAAATGGAAGATTATGGAAGCGAACAATGTGGAAAAAAGGTTCAATGACTGGTTTACGGTGTCTTATGACAGGTTAAGAAATCTTGTTGGCAGATACGGGGCACTGGATGAGGACAATTTTCATGACACTTATCTGTTTGTAAGAAAGCAGGTGCTGAATCCGGAAAGGGAAATAACGGATTATGAAGCATACTTTATCGGATGTTACAGGAAAGCGTTCATGGCCAAGTTCAGGCTGGAAAGCAAATATGCCCATCCGGATGAATATTTCTTTCTTCGATGTGGGGAAGATGCGGATTTCCTTTCTCCGGATGACCTGAACAGCTGTGAAAAACTGGTGAAGGACATTCTTAACTTTATCAGAAGAAAGTTCTCCTATCAGGAATACAGGATGTTTACGTTGCGTTTTTATGAATCAGACTTTTCATTCAAGGCGTTGGGTGAATGTATGGGTATATCGGCAAGTGCCATTTCAGGAAAAGTAAACACGATCATGGATGCAGTACGGTCAAACCGGGGATTCTCATGGAGAAGCCAGATGCTGGCAGTAGAAGGCTTCATATCCTAATCCGTTAGTTAATTGTATCACCCTTAAAACAGAAACTTATGGCACTGATAGTATATAACAAGGAAAACTCACGTCCGCAGCAGGTGGTTTATCAGGGGAAGCGGACAATCAACATGGACAGCAAGGGAACGGTTTACCTGTCAAAGACAATGTCTATTGAACTGGGGATTCTCGGTGGAGGACGGGTTAATTTCGCACACGATGAGGATACGGGAGAATGGTATATCTGCCATACGACAGACAAGGACGGGTTCACTGTATGGAAAGATAAAAGGTGTGCCAGATTCTCTGCCGGATTCATCGTCAGAAGAATCATGCTTCAGGTAAAAGTGGAAAGGAAGACCGTACAGTTTATGATTGCCAAGGCTCCCATAGAGGTGGGAGGTACAGTATATTACAAGATTCTGCTTTCCAATCCGATTCTCAAATAGCAAGAAGAAGATGGCTCAGAAAGATCCATTATCAGATAATGGTGATGGATTTTTCCGGGCTATGTTGTTTGGATTTTTACACCATACTATTTGGAGCATTAGGATATTGTTTTGTCAGGGCATTATATTGGCATAATACTATGTCCTGACAATATTATAATATGGGGGTACTATGTTATTGCAATATTATGTTTTTAGGGTATTATGTTGTTATGTTACTATGTTATTGCAATGTTATGTTATTAGGGTATTATGTTGTTGTGTTACTATGTTATTGTAATGTTATGTTATTAGGGCATCATGTTGTTGTGTTATTATGTTATCAGGGTATTACACTATTGCAATATCACAACAGAGCTTATTCTACATACGCACTGATTATCAATATATTACAATCTTCATTAAGAAGTGCATACAACTTTACTATAACAATCTGCATACTATTATATGATACAGATTGATATGTAATATCTGTAAATCAGGATGCCATAGTTCAATACAGCATAAAACTTTCAATATTGAATATTTAAATTTCGGCAAATGACTAAATATCAGGCACTCCATTCACACGATATTCAACTCTGCATACATGTTTGTCACAAACAAACTGATATTTACATTTTTCATCAGGCAAATATGACTCTATTTTATAGCTATAAATGGGCATGGAGCCACAATCCACTTTAAGTGGATTCTCTGTTCAAACGAACAGAGCAAGTTGTGTTTTTGTCCGACAGAAAGTATTCTGACAAAAACCGACTTGCCCTCCCTCGCGGTCGGAGGATTTTCCTCCAAAGTCGGAAATAGATATATTAAAAATTAATCATACAATGTATATTTTGATAATCCACAGATAAAGCCATCATAATTATTAAAAAAAATGCAATAGGTTCAATTTAATTGAACTAATTTCTATCTTTGCATCCTAGAAAAGATAAATTTGATTAATATGGCAAATCTTAAAAATGCAGCTATACGTGAAATGGTCATAGATCAGTGCTTACGTAATAAAAGACGTAAATATAGCACTAAAGATTTGATGGAAGCGTGTAATAAAGCTTTAGCTCAGGAAGGGTATGAAGGAGTCACTTCTTTGAATACTATTCGGAGCGATATGCGGGCTATAGAACAGCGATGGATAGCTTATGGAGGCAAGATTAAAGAAGAAATACAAGGAAGAAATAAGTTTTACTATTATGAAAATCCTGATTTTTCTATATTTAAGCCAGAGCTGACACAAGATGATTTGAACAAACTAAATCAGACCTTACTGGTACTAAGTAGATTTAGTGGTCTTCCACAGTTTGAATGGATATATGAGTTGAATGCCAGATTTAAATCCACATTCATGGCTTCACCGTATACCAAATCCATTATTGATTTTGATGATAATATTGATGTGGAAGGGAAACAATATATTTCTGTACTATTTGATGCAATTGTCAATAAGAGTGTACTATCTATCAGGTATAAACCTTTCAGTCATAATGATGAGAAGATATATACGGTACATCCCTATTACCTAAAAGAATATAACAACAGATGGTTCCTATTAGGATTGGATGAGGGTTATGGCAAGTTGATTACTTTTGCATTAGACAGAATTCTTTCCATTTCCTTTCTTAATTGTAAATATATAGAAAATGAAAGTATTGACTTCAATGAATATTTTGGAGATGTAATTGGAGTAACAGTAAAGCCAAACCATGAAGTCCGTAAACTCAAATTGTGGGTGTCCGCAGAGCAATACCCTTATCTGAAGACAAAACCATTGCATGGTACTCAGAAGTTGCTGGAAGAAAAAGATGACGGTAGTAGAATTATTCAAATTGAAGTTCGCGAAAATTATGAACTTATACAAACTCTTCTTTCATTCGGAGAAAAGGTAGTGTTACTTGAGCCAATAGACATAAAAAAGAAAATTCAAGAAAGAATACGACTTGCAGAAGAAAATTATAATATGTTCAAATAGATTGAGCGTATAGTGTTTAACTTTGTAATAAATAAATTTAGAATATGAATCAATCTCAGTATAATCAGTTGTTTTCGTTCCTTTTTAACATAGCGAACGATGTGCTTGTCCAGTCATTTAATAAAGGTGATTATAAGAAAATAATTCTGCCTTTTATTGTACTTCGTCGCCTGGATTTATTGTTAGAGGAGAGTAAGCAGCAGGTGATAAACTTCTGCCAAACAGAAGAATTTGCCATGATGCCGGAAGAAAGCAAGGAACAGCAGTTATGTTTCATTACAAAATATCCTTTTTACAATGTTTCTCCTTTTACAATGAAAATGTTAAAGGCTGAAACCGATCAGACTCGTTTGCGTCAGAATTTTGAGGCATATCTTGACGGATTCAGTCTACATGTGCAGGATATTATAGCTAAATTCGACCTTCGTCATTATGTGCAGTTACTTTCAAACTTGGGTTGTTTGGGTATGATGATCGAGAAGATGACAGCAGATGATATAAATCTTGGTATAAAACCTGTTGTTGATGAAAACTCTAAAGAGATTAAGCTGCCACCTCTTGACAATCATACAATGGGTACTTTGTTTGAGGATTTGTTGCGTAAGTTTAATGAGGATTATAGTGTAACAGAAGCAGGAGAACACTATACACCACGTGATTATGTGAAGTTGCTTGCAGACTTGGCTTTTATACCAGTTGCCGACCGTATGAGAAACGGGGGTTATGAGATTTATGATGGTGCTTGTGGTACAGGAGGTATCTTATCTGTTGCTCAGGATAGACTGGAAGATATAGCCGGAGAACGTGGTATGAGATTGAAAACTTATTTGTTTGGACAGGAATTACAGCCTGAGACTTTTGCAACTTGTAAGGCTGATTTGATGTTGTCCGGGCATAGTCAGGATTTCACTTATCGTCAGGGAGGTGTGATGCGTTATCGTTTTGTGAATGGAAGTACTATATCAGATGATGGGCATCCAGGTAAGAACTTTGACTTCTGTATTTCTAATCCTCCGTTTGGTACACCGTGGAAAAAAGATTTTGAGGTATGGGGCTCTCCTAAGAAGAAAGAGGATGTTCCTGATACACGTTTCTCTGGTGTTATGGATGGCAAACAGATGACATTTGTTCCTAATATCGGTGACCCTCAGATGCTTTTCCTTGCCAATAATGTAAGTCGTATGAAAGAGGATACAGAACTTGGTACTCGTATTGTGGAGATACATAATGGATCTTCTTTATTTACAGGTAATGCCGGTGGTGGTGAAAGCAATTTGCGCAGATATATTATCGAAAATGATATGTTGGAAGCTATCGTAGCAATGCCGGAGAATATGTTTTATAATACGGGAATTGGAACTTTCGTCTGGATTGTAACCAATCGGAAGGAAGAACGCCGCCGGGGAAAAGTTCAGTTGATTGATGCAACTTCTATAAAGACTCCACTCCGTAAAAATCTGGGTAATAAGAATTGTGAAGCTTCTGATAATGACCGTGCAGCTATTGTAAAGTTGCTGACAGATTTTGTTGAAAATGACAAGTCCAAGATTTTTGATAATCGTGAATTTGGTTTTTGGCAGATAACCGTTGAGCGTCCTTTGCGCCAAAGTATATCATTAAGTATAGATGCTTTGCAAAAAACAGTGAATAGTTTTGTTCGCAAAGATGTATCATTATCTGACGAGTGTATTGTGCAGTTAATGCAGCTTGACATAGACATTCCTCTACAGAAGGCAATTCCTGAAGTACCTGAGGATGAATCTATATTTGATTCTAAGTTTGCTAGATTCAGGAAAATGAAACTGGCAAAGACCACAGGACAGATAATGGCGGATATGGTTCTCAGCTGTGCACTTACTGTTTTATGTGATATGCTCGGAGAAAAAACAGAATGGCTGGATGTCCAGGAGTTTGAAGAAAGGTTCAATTCTGATACAAGGGTAAAGCAGCTTAAATTTACTTGGAGTAAGATTGAAGATGTTTTTCTGTATATCAGTAAAAAGGTAAATCCTGATGCCGAACCAGTTGTGAAGGATGGTAAGTTGGTTCCGGATCCGGCTTTGCGTGACACAGAACAGGTCCCACTTCTTTATCAAGGAGGGATAGAAGAGTTCATGCGTAATGAGGTGTTGCCTTATGCTCCGGATGCTTTCGTTGATGATGACGCTACGGTTATCGGATATGAACTTTCTTTCACAAAGTATTTTTATAAGCCGATAGAACTGAGAACTTTAAAAGATATACGTGAAGAAATCCGTAAAATAGAGAGTCGCACTGATGGTTTGTTAAACGAAATCTTGGGAGAGTGATATGAGAAGGTATGATAGTTATAAGGATAGTGGTATTGCTTGGGTAGGTGAGATTCCTGAGCATTGGGATATTCATAAGGTAAAAGAACATTTTACAGAGCGTAAGGAAAAAGTTTCAGATAAAGATTTTCCTCCATTATCTGTTTCTAAAATGGGAGTAGTTCCCCAATTAGATGATGCTTGTAAAACAGATAATGGTGATAATCGCAAACTAGTGTGCAAAGGTGACTATGTTGTAAATTCTCGTTCTGATAGAAAAGGTTCTTGTGGTGTATCTTCCTTAACAGGATCTGTTTCTTTAATAAATATTGTCTTATGTCCACGTAATATAAATTCTTTATATATACATTATATGTTTAGAAGTAATGGTTATATAGAAGAATTTTATCGTAATGGGAGAGGCATTGTTGCAGATTTATGGACTACAAGATATACTGAAATGAGAAATATTTATATTCCTGTACCTCCGTTGGACGAGCAACACAACATTGTTGAATTTTTAGATGAAAAAACAGCTAAGATTGATACCTATATTCAAGAAAAAGAGAAAGAAATACGCTCTTTAGAAGAGTTGAAACAGGCAGAAATTGTTTTTGCTGTAACTCATGGTATAAACCCAAATGTCCCAATGAAAGATAGTGGTGTTGCTTGGATTGGTGAGATTCCTGAGCATTGGGATATTCATAAGGTAAAAGAACATTTTACAGAGCGTAAGGAAAAAGTTTCAGATAAAGATTTTCCTCCATTATCTGTTTCTAAAATGGGAGTAGTTCCCCAATTAGATGATGCTTGTAAAACAGATAATGGTGATAATCGCAAACTAGTGTGCAAAGGTGACTATGTTGTAAATTCTCGTTCTGATAGAAAAGGTTCTTGTGGTGTATCTTCCTTAACAGGATCTGTTTCTTTAATAAATATTGTCTTATGTCCACGTAATATAAATTCTTTATATATACATTATATGTTTAGAAGTAATGGTTATATAGAAGAATTTTATCGTAATGGGAGAGGCATTGTTGCAGATTTATGGACTACAAGATATACTGAAATGAGAAATATTTATATTCCTGTACCTCCGTTGGACGAGCAACAGCAGATAGTTGAATATATTCAACAAAAAACAGCCCAAATAGATAAGTATATATCAGATGTAAAAAGACAGATTGATAGTCTTAAAGAGTATCGTCAGAGACTTATTTGTGATGCTGTGACAGGGAGAATCAATGTACAACCTAAACTTTAAAAATGATTATTATGACTACAGATACTTCTGAAAAAGGATTGGAAAATATTATAGAAGCTTTTCTTATTGATAAGAAAAGTGAGAGAGATGAATATTTGAGATGGATTCGTAGAGAAAGCAAAGACTTTAATAAAGAATTTTGCTTGGACGAAGGTATGCTACGTACTTTTCTTGAAAGTACACAGCAAGAAAAGGTAAATCGTGTACGCATTTTCGAAACACCGCTTAATATACGCAAGTTTTATGAGCGTGTGCGTAGTCAGATTTCACAGCGTGGTGTAGTCGATGTCTTGCGCCGTGGTGTAGAACATAACGCTACAATATTTGACTTTTATTATCCTCTGCCGGCTAAAGCAAACTTGGCTGCGCAGGAGGCATATCGGCAAAATCGCTGGTCTGTAGTGCGTCAGTTGCATTATTCACAGACCCAGACACGTGATTCCATAGATATAGTCCTTATGCTTAATGGATTGCCTATAATTACAATGGAGTTGAAAAATGAGCTTTCCTGCCAGAATTGTGATGATGCCGTAAAACAATATAGAAGAGACCGAAATCCCAAAGAGCTTCTGTTTATGCCTAAACGTTGTGCGGTACATTTTGCTGTTGATGATGCAGAAGTACAGATGTGTACAAAGCTTAGTGGAGAAAGTTCTTGGTTCTTACCTTTTAATAAAGGGGTTGATGATGGTGCTGGTAATCCGGTTAATGATAACGGATTAAAGACTGCTTATCTTTGGGAAGAAATCTTACAAAAGCCAAGTTTGAGCGAGATCCTTGAAAATTTTGCTCAGGTTATCAAGAAAAAAGATGAAGACACGGGCAAAACTGTAGAAAGCATAATCTGGCCGCGTTATCATCAGCTGGAGGTTGTACGTGCTCTGATAGCTGATACAAGACAAAAAGAAAGTGGTCAGAGATACTTGATACAACATTCCGCCGGTAGTGGAAAATCTAACTCTATTACATGGCTGGCTTTTCAGTTGGTAAACCTGAAGAAAGAGGATGAAATTACACCACGGTTTGAGAGTGTAATTGTCATTACGGATAAAGTAAACTTGGACAAGCAGATACGTGATAATATACGTGCTTTCTGCAATAATAAAAGTATTGTAGAATGGGCAGATGATAGTGATGCCTTGAAGAAAGCATTGGCTGCTGGCAAGAAGATTATTGTATCTACTATATGTAAATTTCCTTTTATTTTGCAGACACTTGGTAAAGAACTGGCATCAAGAAAGTTTTGTGTAATTATAGATGAAGCTCATAGTAGTCAGAGTGGATCTATGCAGAGTGCTTTGAACCGAGTATTGTCTGGATACGGACATAAAGATGTGCAGGTAGAAGACACAGAAGATGGCTTGAATGAACTGCTATCTTATGTTGTATCAGGTCGTATGATGGCTAAAAATACAAATTTTTATGCCTTTACAGCAACCCCGAAGCCTAAAACTCTTCAAATGTTCGGTATCCCTTATAAAAAGGAGAATGGAGAAATTGGTCATAAACCATTCCATTTGTACTCCATGCGCCAAGCAATAGAAGAAGGTTTTATACGTGATGTCCTTGAAAACTACATAACGTATGATAGTTTCTATAAGATTCTGAAAGCTACAGAACAAAATCCGGAATTCGACAAAGACCAGGCAAGCAAGAAGTTGCGTGTATGGGTGGAAAGTCAGCCTGAAACAGTAGAGAAGAAAGCACGTATTATGGTAGAGCACTTTCACGAAAATGTGTGCCATAAGATGGGAGGTGAAGCCAGAGCAATGGTGGTATGTAATGGTATATCACGTGCCATTGACTATTATTTCGCAATTAAGGCTCAACTTGAATCACGTAAAAGTCCTTATAAAGCTATTATTGCTTTTAGTGGTACTAAAGAATATAATGGTAAGCAGTTGGATGAAGCAGAACTAAATGGTTTTCCTTCATCAAAGATTGAGAAGGTTTTCCGAACAGGATCTTATCGCTTTCTGATAGTTGCAGATAAATTTCAGACGGGATATGATGAACCGCTATTACATACAATGTATGTGGATAAACCTCTGAAGGACGTGAAGACGGTACAGACTCTTAGTCGTTTGAATCGTTGTCATCCCCTTAAAACAGAAACAAATGTCTTGGACTTCGTAAATAAGGCAGAGGATATTCAAGAGGATTTTCAGCGTTATTATAAGATGACCATTTTATCCCGTGAAACCGATGTAAATAAGGTCAGTGATAAGTTGGCTATTTGTGACGAGTCTATGATCTATACAGAAGAAGAGGTGGATGAATTTAACCGGAAATATTGGTCTGGCGCTGAAAGACAAGAGCTGGATCCTATTTTGGATGCTTGTGTTGAACGTTTTAAAAAAATGTCCGAAGAGGATGGAAACGAAGATAGACAGATTGAAGTTAAAAGTGCAATGAAGCACTTTGTACGTTTATATGAGTTTCTTTCAGCCTTAATGAACTTCAGCCGAATAGACTGGGAAAAGAAGAATACATTTTTTCATTTCCTGTTGAAGAAGCTACCTGTACTTAAACGTGAAGATTGGACTCAGGGATTACTGGAACTTGTAGACTTTGACAAGTATCGTGTAGTCAAGCGTGTAGATGAAAGCATAAAGTTAGAAAACAAAAACTCAGAAGTAGAACCGATACCTGTAGGTCAAACTGCCGGAGGAACCACAGATCCTAACATGGCAACGCTGGAACAGATTGTAGATGATTTTAATCAGGTATTTGGTGATATAGATTGGGGTGATCCTGATACGGTAAGAAGTCAGATTCGTCAGGTAGTTTCCAAGTTGCAGGAAAGTGATGAAGTAAGAGATTCTGTATTGAATAATGATGAAGATATGCAGATGCAGGTCATTCATGATAATATCAGTACAGAACTGGGTATTATCACTGCAAACAGTAGTGAAATGCAACGCCGTTATCTTTCTCAGCTGAATATTCAGTCACAGTTGGATACACTGATACTTATGCGTCTTCAGGAGCTTATTAATCCGGCATTTAATGAACAGTTGCTTACAGAAAAATTACTGGAAGAGTTCGCTGCTGATTTTAAGGAGCTTTGCGGTGTAAAATATAGACAACTTGAAGAAGTGATTCAGTGGATGTTCAAGGTATTTGATACAGAAACAGTACGCTCTTTAGACGGTATAAAGGATATAAAACGCACTTTAAACCTGGCTTACAGAACAAGTGGACGAGATGAGGACTTACGGGACTGGCTTAAACTGTTGAGTATTAAGTTAGAGGCGTTTATGAAGAAAATTTATTTTATGGTTAACGGTAAAGAGCTGACTAAGGATGATGGTAGCTTTGTTCAGTTCTTGGATACAGCTAAAGCTGTAAGATTAAATCATCTGTATTATACAGAAGATGAAATATTGTTCAATATGAAGTCTTATTATAATTTCCTTCATTCTCTCCGTAATGTTGACGCTCATAATGCACCTATCATAGAAGACAGCAATGTCCGTCCAGGTATTCACATGGTTACCGCTATATATCTGTATGTTACAATGATTAATATTACAGATATGGAAAGTGGTGAGAATAATAATTAAAAGTATGAAGAAAAGAGTAAAAGATGATTATAAAAAATATGCAAGGATCTTACCAGCTGTTTTATCTATGATAGTTCCTTGTTTATCAACAATTTACTTTATATTTAATCTTTCGTGGGTTAATAATTTTCTTACTATAGAATTTAGTAAAGTATGGGGTACATTATTGGTATTCTTCCCATGTAGTTTGATTTATGGAGCGATTGGATATGCAGCCAGTGAATTGTTTCGTAGTATATCTAAGATTATATTTCAATATAAACTATTTGAGGAAGATGAAACAAAGATGCCTACAACAGACTTTTTAATATTTAAAAGATCTCCATTCTCTACGATATACATAAATAACATTATGGATAAGATAAATGAAGATTTTAAAATAGTGTTAAGTGATAAGAGTGCACAAGATAAAGATGAACTTGAAGCTCGTAAAGAAATAGCTAATGTTGTACAAATGATAAGGAATATAACACGTGACGATAATATATTGTTACAATATAATATTCAGTTTGGGTTTTTGAGAAATTTGATGGGAGGTATGATTATTGCTTTTATCATATCCTTTTTATTATTTTTTATTTCCTTATTTTATGGTGAACCGTGGATTGTACATCTAATTCTATGTTTTGTAGATGTTTTAATTTTTCTAGTCTCATTTATTATTCTTAAATATAGAGCGCGAGCTTATGCACGACAACTTTATTCAACTTATTTAACAATTAACAAATAATTATTATGGCAAGAGTTGCATCAATGAAAATTTGGAATGTGGAGCTTGGACTTGCAGTTCATATAAAAGCTCCTAATGGTAAGTATATTGTTATAGACTTAGGTTCTACTAAGAATGTATCTCCTCTACAAGCCCTAAGAGGGAAAAATGTTGGTTATATGGTTATAACGCATCCCCATTTGGATCATTTTAGTGATATTGACAATATAGCATATGCTAGACCGGATGTATTATGGCGAAGTCATAGCTATTCAAGAGATGAACTTCTAACAGATATAAGGGAATCTGATAGAAATAAAATTACAAAATATTGTGATTTTGTTGAATCTTATAATGGTGAACTTTCTATTGGAAAAGATCCATCTACTGGTACACCTTTTGGAGGATTGACAGCAGATGTTTTTTGTACAAATGCTTGCGACAAGAAGAATAAGAATAATTTTAGCGCTATTATTGTATTAAAACTAGGAAATGCAAAAATTGTCGTTTGTGGTGATAATGAAAAGGATTCCTTTGAACGATTAATGCAGAGACAAGATTTTAAAGATGCTGTTAAAAATGCCTGGATATTAGTTGCTGCTCATCATGGTCGTGAATCAGGTTATTATGAAGATTTTGTTGATTGGGTTAATCCATATCTTACTATAATTTCAGATACAAGCAATGTAGAAACTAGTGTATCTTCAAAGTATTCAGCAAAAAGCAGAAAATACAGTGTATATAACTCCAATACTCGATTATATGAAGAGAGACATTGTTTAACAACTAGAAAAGATGGTGATATAGAAATTGAATTTGGAGAAACTGATGATAATAACTATAGTGGATATCTTTATGTTCAAAAAAATAGATAAATATATTCTAAAGGCCTCTATTCTTATCATCAGTGAATAGAGGCTTTTTAGAAAGGTAGATAGTCCTATTTGTGGCCTAAATAATATAACACATGTTTCATGCTACTTTTTATTTACATTATACAATAAAACGTATAATCATTTTGTCATCTCTAAAATGAACCATTTTAATTTTCAATTCCAAAAACGTTATGTTGGTTTATGGCATCTTCCTGATAATGCTAACTGTAAATTTTCCGGAACTTTATTTATCGAGTCTGAAACAATCTTTATAGATTTATTTTTTCAAGATTCATCTGTGACATTACCAGAATATTTAGAAAGTCTTCATGGCTCTACCTTTTCTGTCAATGAAGGTAGCAAGGAAGAATATTTAGAACATATTATACTTAAAGGACTCACATTTCTTTATATAAAGAATTTTGGAAACGGATTAAAACACTTAAAATATGAAGTTAAAGAGTTAATTATACATGATAATATTAGCGATTTTGATAATATAAGACAGGTTTCTTTAAGGCTTCCAATACTTGATAAGTGGACTAACTCAATTTTATGTGATGCATATAAAGATTTGAAAAATGATAAAGTCCCAGATTACATAAAATTTATATGTTTTGAAGCTCCTTGTCAATATATTCTATATTCATCGGAAGATGTTACTATTAGTATATATTTTAGTTATAGTTGTTCATATGGCAGTAAAGATAAACATATTATTCAAAAGACATTCCTAAACTTTAATTTTAAAAAACGCCAGTCATTTTATAATGCTCAAAACATTATTACTGAATACATCTACCTTCTATTTTTATTAATTAATAGAGAGTTTACACCACATCATATTAGATTTTTCACTAATGATGGTAGTTATGTATATATGATAAATAGAAAAGCATCATTTAAGTTTATCAATGAATATCCTGATTTATGCTCATACACAGAATTGAAAGATTTTACTCAATCGGATATTCATTCTATTTTTGATAAATGGACTTCTTTTTATAAAGAACAGAGTGATGCAATTAACACCTATTATGAGACATCTAGCAACCAATATTTACCTCCATCGTCTCAAATAAGGAATTATATATCATTTATTGACTCTGTAACTAAATCTATGAAAGGTAAAAATGCAATTATCCATAAAGAATCACGACGATATAAATGGGCACAAATGATTCTTGAGAAGACTGTTTCCTGTTTGAGTAAGTCAGAACAGAATGAACTTGAACAAGCTCTTTTATACTCTAAAGGAACTCAGTTAAAACCCAGATTTGAAAAACTGATAGAGGAAGTTAAGGACTTGTTACCTAATAGTGTTAATAATGACTTCATTGAAAAAATTATTAATACAAGAAATGTAATAACTCATCCAAATACGAATGAAGATTATATTCTCAATAATAATGAATATGAAGATGCTATTTATAAATTAACACAAATAATTCGTTCATTTCTTCTTCGGAGAATCGGAGTAAACGATTCTGAAATAAAGAAGATTATAGCCTTTTAATTATGATTTTATTCCTAAATCTATTTATAAGAAAGATCTATACAATAATCCCTTCCATCAAAGATAAATCCCAATCCTGATTTGCCAGCCGCATTTATTTCTTTTTTCAGGAGAATTTTCTTTATGGCTAACGCCATGAAAATTCACCTGAAAAAGAATGCGGCGGCAAACGGATTAGAATTAAAGGAAAGATTACAGGGATTAACTGC
>ERZ779697.674-NODE-674-length-15686-cov-3.21649_pt1 | contig 15686 bp, 9 predicted proteins | sample MGYA00511881_ERZ779697 | MGnify/ENA primary metagenome ERZ779697 (study PRJEB29588, sample SAMEA2148105) | human gut metagenome | biome: human gut; feature: human-associated habitat; material: faeces | place: Denmark | collected 2008/2010 ... | reverse complement strand
GAACTGCCACTCTCAAAAAATCAATTTATGCACATCAAAATTTATATAAGTATGAAGGAAAAGAAACTTGGTGGTCGCCCAAAGTTGGCGAGTTACCAGAAACGCACGAAATGTTTCCGGGTAATGTTTACCGAGAACGACTATATCTATATACAATCCAAAGCCCAACAGGCTGGATTGTCTGTCAATGAATTTTGCCACCAGGCTGCAATGGGCTGTGAAGTTGGTCAGCGCATCAGTCCGGAAATGGTGTCGGCAATCCGTGACCTTTCCGGTATAGCCAATAATGTCAACCAGATCGCCCATCAGATGCACGTCTATGGTTTGGAAGCAGTGAAACAACAATGCTTTTCTATTATATCAGAAGTCAGCAGAATTATCACCCAAGTAAAAAATAATAATCATGATAGCGAAGATTAAAACAAGAGCCGATTTTGGAGGAATAGTAAATTACGCCAATGACCAAAAGAACAAGAAAAAGAGTGCCAAACTTTTGGCACATGAAGGTGTTTGTGCTATCAGCAATAAAACCATAGCAGATTCTTTTCAGATACAAGCCTCTATGCGCCCGAAAGTAAAAAGTCCGGTGAAACACGTATCACTTGCTTTCTCTCCGCAAGATACCATCCATTTTCCCAACGACGAAAAAGGAAATGCGCTTATGGTGGAGATTGCTAAGAAATGGATGGAACAAATGGGGATTCGCAATACCCAATATATCATAGCCAGGCATCATGATACGGAACATCCACATTGCCATATCGTATTCAACCGGATAGACAATGACGGTAATCTCATTTCTGACAGCAACGAACGGATACGAAATGCAAAAGTCTGTCGTGCTCTAACAAAAGAGTATAAACTTTACTTTGCTACTAAAAACAGCAAAGCGAGAAATAAAAGCCGTTTGCGCCCTCATCAATTACGTAAATATAATCTTCGTTCCTCAACTCTTGATGCGTTGGCGGCATCTCGCTCATGGCATGACTTTTTGGACATTCTCAAAGGTCAAGGTATAGATATGCGTTTTAATAGTGCAGAAAACTCTGATAAAATTCGTGGTATATCCTTTTGTATGTATGAATTTAGCATTGCCGGTTCTAAACTTGATTCAGATCTAAGTTTTAACCCTCTTTGCGCAACATTGGGTAATGTGGCAAAAGAACTTATAGTGCAACCTCATCAAGCAATTGTTCCTAGTGCTGGCGGAGGAACCAATAACGAACAGGGATGGCGGGATGATAAAAGCAAGGATAACCAAAGAAACGAACCTTTTTATAAAACCTCAAAACGTAGAAGATAATGAAAGAAGATGTAGTAGCTGCAAATCTCGCAAATTTGCGTCAAAGTATCAATGAATTGAAGGAATGCGTTAATAGGCAGAATGTAACTCCAAACCAACCGGAGCAACATATAAAGGTGGATTTGGATGAAAAGACCATTTATAATGGAGTTGCCAAAAGCTTCTGTACTTGCTGGAATGATGCGTTGTCTGTAATAAAGAAACATGTTTGGAAACAACAATCTGATACATTGCCATTTTCACTATGTTTTCCAAAACTTGTCGAACAGTTTAAGCAAAAATCCAAGTTTCTTGAGTACATATATAGCCACGTTTGTGATTACAATCTCAATCGCCTTAATATTGAGATTAATACAGAAAACATATTAAAACGGCAGGATGAAATACTTGCAAAAGTTAATGAACTGAAACATCCAATAACCGTTATTCCACCCAATATCAATGGGATGTTTATACGGGGACATCATATAAAACTTCGATATGTTGTGGCTATTGTAGCCATTATTTTGATGTGGGCTGTTGCTGCTTCTGTTAGTAGCCTGAAATATAAGGAAGAATCATTCGCACATTATTGCATGCATCGGGTGGTGAAGGAGCAGTCTAGATTCATATTGCAAAGAATGGAGAAACTCACAACAAAGGAATAGCATCTATCGTGTATAAAATTACTGTTTATTAAGAATTTATCCTTTTATTTTCTTATTGAAATATCTATAATGATTTTCTTATGACTATTAGATCTTTCATCAGGTATTAACAATAATAATTTAAAGATTATGATTTACGGATATATTAGAGTCAGCAGTGATAAACAGACAGTAGAGAATCAGAGATTTGAAATCAATAACTTTTGTGCGAGGGAAAACATCAAAATTGATGGTTGGATAGAAGAAACTATCAGTGGAACAAAAGCTTATAACAAAAGGCAACTCGGAACACTTTTAAGACGAATACAAAAAGATGATTTGATAATATGTGCAGAACTCTCTCGGCTTGGTCGTAATTTATTCATGATAATGGAAATACTCAATATCTGTATGACAAAAGAATGTCGAGTATGGACTATTAAAGATAATTACAGGCTTGGAGAGGACATACAGAGTAAGGTTCTGGCTTTTGCTTTTGGTTTATCTGCAGAGATAGAACGTAACCTAATCTCTCAACGAACAAAAGAGGCTTTAGCTCGTAAAAAAGCAGAAGGTGTTATCCTTGGTCGTCCGAAAGGAAAGAAAAATGCTCATGACAAGTATAAACTATCGGGTAAAGAAAATCTTATTCGAGAATTATTACAAGTGGGTGTATCTAAACGCAAAATAGCTAAAATATGTAAAGTTGATAGAAATACATTATCTCGTTTTATCAATGATAGACTTGATATAGAAAATTGAGCGGTTTTGTTCAGCAACAGTCAGTAGAATGCCGTTTTGAATCTTCTGATAGTTGGGTTATATTATCTCCGATTGAGCAGAGCATTAAAAGGAAAATAGAATCTGTTGGTACTCCATTAAAGGATTGGGATATTCAAATCAATTATGGAATCAAAACGGGATTTAATGACGCCTTTATTATTAGTACCGAAAAGAGGAATGAAATCTTAGATAATTGTTCCTCTGAAGAAGAACGAGCCAAAACAGCTGAACTTATTCGACCGATTTTAAGAGGACGCGATATTAAACGCTATGGGTATAACTGGGCTGATTTATGGTTAATTGCTACTTTCCCATCTCGCCATTATGATATAGAAGATTATCCAGCTGTAAAGAATCATTTATTATTATATGGCAAGGAAAGGTTAGAGCAAACAGGCAAGAAATATATAATCAATGAAGAAGAAATAAAGGCACGAAAGAAAACGAGTAACAAGTGGTTTGAAACCCAAGATAGTATTAGTTATTGGGAGGATTTTTTTAAGCCAAAAATTATGTATCCCAATATGACTAAATATATGCCTTTTTATTATGATGAAAAAGGATTCTATCAAAATGATAAATCTTTTATGATAACAGGAAAACATATTCCATTTTTGACTGCCTTTTTAAATTCCTCATTGTTCAAATTTTGTTTTAGAGATAATTTCCCCGAATTGTTAGGTGGAACACGTGAGTTAAGAAAAATATTTTTCGATAAAATCTCTGTAATAAAAGTGTCTGATGAAATTAATAATGACTTCAAAAGGGAAGTAACAAATCTTCAGTCAAACTATACACAAGAAAAAGCTACTACAATAGATAGGATGCTTTTTGATTTGTATGGCCTGACTGAAGAAGAACGTAAAGTTATTGGATATATTGAAATTAAGTAAAATTGCTCTCAATATATTTTTGTTCTTCATGAGATAGGTTATATAAGTCAAAGACTTTATGACTTATCTCTTTTTCTTTTTCTGTAGAATTATAATGTATTAACTCTTTTAGGGCTTCTTCAAATATAGAATTCTGTTCTTTGGTTATTATAGGAACTTTAATGGGCTCAACAGCTTGTACACTTATAAGTAAATCACCTGTTCCGGTTTTAGGAGCATCTTTAAGAAGATAGTGTCCCATAGGAGAATTTAATACACAACAGATAAATTCAATGTTGTTACCTGTTGCAAAGCATGTACTATCCAATCCTAAAGCTCCATTATTATTATAACAAAATCTAAGGATAGAACCGACTCTCTTCCAAACAATTTTTGGCTTATTAAAATCCTCCCAATACTTAGCTCCCCATCGTTGCATAGCATACCATTCATAACGAATACCTGTTTCTGCTTTATTTCGATTTGCTAGGGACTCTTTATATTGGAGCATATGATTATAAACAGCTGGATATTTCTCATTAAAAGCCTTTTCTGCTTTCTCTGAAGCACCTGTTATACTATTATCAAATTGGTACGGAAAATGCCAGGGTATATAAATTAACCATAGGTTTGCCCAATCATATCCATATCTTTTAATATCCCTGCCACGAAGAATCGGTCGAATAAGTTCAGCCGTACGTAATCTCTCATCTTCAGTCTGGCAATTGGACAATATTTCGTCACGTTTTTCTGTTGAAATGATGAAGGCATCATTATAGCCAGTAAGTACGCCACGATAGATTTTAATATCCCAATCCTTTAATGGAGTACCAACAGATTCTATTTTCCTTTTAATGCTCTGCTCAATTGGAGATAGAATCACCCAACTTTCTTCATTAGAAAAATTACAGATTGTATGTTGTTGCTGAACAAAACCGCTCAAATTCTTTAAGCTATCTTTGTTCAGTTTGTCTGTAACTGCACAGCGTGTTTGATATTCATTCTGCTCTTTGCCGAAAATCAGGATATTTGTATCAACCGTGGCATTATTGAAAATCTTTACTCCTGCAAAATCGATTAAGTATTTAGGATTTGTATGCTTAGCGAAGAATCCTCTTGTTTTATCTCCATACCCTGCACGCATCCACTTATTGGATGTAATAAAGCAGAGATGTCCTTGCTGACGTAAAAGTTGCCAACCTCTTTCATAGAACAAGCAATATATGTCACCTGTTTTGGCAAATGTCTTGAAGCGGCAATCTTCATATAAATTAGCTAATTCTCCACCGTTATTTTGTAATTGGATATACGGTGGGTTACCAATTACAACATCAAATCCATTTTTATTATCTTCTCGATTGAACACATCGCTGAACCAGGTGTGCCAAAGGAAAAACTTATTATTTTCGGCAAGGTTAATATCCTTCAAATTTTCAAGAATAGCATGGTCGTATGCTTGTGTTTCTAACTGTTTGCTAATGGTATCTGAAATATCTTGTTGTAATTTTTTCTTTTTATTGTGGTCGCAACAAGAGTAATATGATGATAATAGTTGTGATACGGTCTTTTGCAGGCGATTCTTCTCATTATCGAAGAGCGATATTTCTCCTTTATCTTTTTTGTGCTCTTTCTCGTAAGTAAGTTTACTTAAATCTACACCCATGAAACTCTCTATAAGGGAGTTACCCTGCATAATTTTATAGTCGAGATTAGGTAGAGGGGATGGGGTTTCCTCATCCACAACAATTGAGAGCCAGAAACGCAGACGAGCAATATCAACTGCACCTTTTTCAATGTCCACACCGTAGATATTATTTTGAATTATACTCTTTTTGATTTCTGCCCGGTCGTAATGTTCGCCACTCAATACTTCACGACAGTGCAAAAGTTCGTTGAGCAAACCCATGGGGAAAGCTCCAGAACCAATAGCTGGGTCACATATTTTTACTTCTTCAAGTGCGGATAGAATTTTAGATTTCTTGTTTTCAGGAATATACTCAACTCCCTCTTCCGGTGAAAGAACGAATTGACGTATTTTGTCTTTAGCCACACTTGTATTGGTTTCAAGATAGGCAATAAGTGATTCCTGACACATATAGCGAACAATTTCTTTAGGCGTGTAGAATGCACCTTTATCTTTATTGTCTTCTAGCAGGTTCTCGAAGATTTTACCCAACATTTCCGGGTCAACACCAACTTCGGCATCGTTAGGATCGTTCTCATCAATAGTAAAATTATACTCACTGAAGAACTGGAACAAGCGTTTGAAGTAATCGGCAGGAAAACGGCTTTCAGGTTCATCATCCTCATCACGTTCAAACAAACCACCATTGAGGTATGGAATATCTTTCCACTCATTAAGCAATGACTTATCCCAATGGTAATCAGCGAACAGAGCTTCACGTTCGGCAGGTTTTGTGTTCAGAACACCGAAAAATAACGGTTCAAGTACTGAGTCAAGATAATCGTTCTTGTACTGTGAGTTCTCAAACATATTCTGCATATAGTTTAGGTCGCCACACATCCATCCTTTGCGTTGTAAGAAGTGCAGGAATGTGATTCTACCCAGCATTTTCTTTATATAATCACGAATCTTCTTCTCGTTATGGTTAAATGCCTGCATCAATGCTGCGTTAGGCTCGCAAAGTATCTTTTCTTCCCATTTGCTGCCAACTTTGACAAAACGCTTTCCCGTAACATATTGAATAAAGTCGGCATATTGTTCACGATATTTATCGAAAAATTCATCAGAGAGGGCTTCAACTGAGAATGCAGTTTTCAAATTCTCAAATGATATGCCTTTCTTCTTTAAAAAGTTAAAACGCTCAATAGGTGTTCTATATAGCAAGTCATTACTGCCAAATACATAAGTGTATCGTTTAGGTGATGTTGCTTCTCCCTTAATATCGCAAATGAACGACAAACGCCAATGGTCGCCACTGTCGAATACAACCAATGCTGCATCAAATTCACCCCAAGTGGGATTGATGAATGATTTAACGAGATTGCGAAGTCCTACACGTTTGTTTGCAACAGAGCTTTGATGTATATTATAGTGGAACAAACCTATGCGGTAACTGTCGGTAGTATTTATATTGCCTAAATAATAGCCTTCATCTGAAGTGTTCTCAATAATTCTTTCGGGCTTCTCTTTCAATTCGCTTGCATTGAAAAAGTATTGCAAAAAACTATACCATTGTGCCATGTTGAAAGACGATTGGAACATCTTTCTTAAACCATCTGAAGTATATATAGTTGCCATATAAATGTTGGTTTATAGTGAGTGATTTATTTGAAACTTTCTGAAATAATGATTTGAGGATTGGATATATCTTGTGCATCGTGGTGTTGCTCCTTGTTCATAGTCTGATACTCGCCAATTAGTTCCGTAATTTTGTTTTGTAAACTATACTCATCTTGCTTCATCTTTGCACGGTCGTTCTTGTATTCACGAGACAAAGCTTTCAAGTAGCGAGGTAGCTGGGCATAGATACCTTCATTGATATATCCCATCAGCACATCGCATTGCGATTTCAATTCGCTGTCGGTTGTTATCTGCTTGATGGTACGCAAGAATTTGTTAGCTTCAAGCGAAGTCTTGTCAAGGTCGGTACGGTTGATGGATGATGTATCGGCTGCCTCTACATATTCTGTCGTATATTGAGCTAATGCACTATTTACCTGTTTGTAGTGTTGTTCTTCTTTAGAGAATGGTACAGGCTGTTCTTCTGGCTTAGCTTTGAGATATTTTACTGCTTCAAGGAAGTCAATAACCTCTACACCGGTTTCTGTAGCCAAATAAAACTCTGTTTTAACATTTGAAGAAACAAATATTATAGACTTACCGCTATGCTTTCCAGTATCACGCATTACACGGCTCTTCATTGGCAGAGCCTTGATTTTATGATACAGTTTTCGGTCGTTATTATAGAGTTCACGCACCTCTCGTAATAGGGCAATTTTCTTGTCAATGCTATCCTTTACATTGTTATCGAACATCTGGAACTCCTTTACAATTTCCTCTTTGGAGTAGATTTGTGCATCTTCACCAAATGCCGAATGGAAACCTTGCAACTTGACAAGTGCATTCTTATATAGCTGAATTTCTTTATCGCCCTGCTGAGAAGGGTAGAACATATAGTTGTAGATGTTGGTGGCAACCGAGCCAATACGGTTAACACGACCGATACGTTGCATCAATCGAGTAGCGTTCCAAGGCGAATCGTAATTTACAATCACATTAGAGCGATGCAAGTTCACGCCTTCTGCTAACACATCAGAGGTAATAATAATGTTGTACCTCATAGAATTGCTATCAAAGTTTGCGTCGAAATTCTCCTTGATGGTTTGCGCCAAACGGTTGCGGTTGGCAGCTGTAACCATTAAGACATCCGTACGGCCAATTCCCTTTGTAAGCCTATCGTATAAATAGTTCAGTGTATCTACACTTTCGGAGAATAACACCAATTTGCCCGATGGATTTATCTCTTTATCGAAGAAGTTATGAGTAAGGTTTTCTTGGAATTTATCGAATTTAGGGTCGTCATTTTCTTTCTCCCAATCTGAATTGAGTTGTTCCAATATCTCACGGTCGTGATGGAGCATTTCGAGAAATTCAGGAATGAAAGCATCGGCGGAGAAGAGAATATCTTCAGTTGCATATCCTTTGGCAATGGCATACTCGATAATCTCATCAAGCTCCATATTTTTTGCTTGAAGATCTTTTACTTTCAGGTCGGGAGCAATGATAACTTTATCCTCCTCAAACATCTTAATCATATCGGTAGTTATACGAAGGAGTGTACGGAGTGATTTCTTGAATGCATAGAAACTGCTCTCCAATCGCTTTACCATATGCACGCGATAGATTCCGGCCAAAGTTTGACCAATATGTACCGCATTCTTGTATTTACTGCGATATTCAGGCCTCAAGAATTCAACAGCACGGTAACGAGCATAATTCAGTCCTTTTCCTTCCGGATTATCATCTGATTTTCCATCCGTCAATTGTTTCAATGTTTCATAGAAACGATTGCTTGTATCAGAGCTCATGTTATACACCAGCTCATTAGGTGGCAGAATATGAGGAAATATGATGCCCTGTGACTTTATATCAGCTTTGTAATCAGTGTCATTAAGGATATTATTTCGAGTACGACGAACTGTTACCTTGTCGATAACCTTACTACGAATCTGCTCATAGATTTTATCTACTTCAGAAGTAACATCACGTTGTCCGCGTTCACGCATCAGTTTCTTATAATCCAATATAAGTGGCGCAAAGAAACCTTTAAGGTTGGGTATTCCATCAATCGTACAATTTTGGCTATTCTGAAATAACAATAACTGATTCTGTAAATCATCAGGTCTATTGTTTAAAGGTGTTGCAGAGAGTAGCATTACTTTTTTTTGTGAGCTCTTCAACAAGCCAGTATTCATACAAGGTGATTTACATATTTTTTGTAATTCATCATATTTGCCTGAGCTATCACTACGGAATCCATGTGCTTCATCTACGATTATAAGATCAAATTCCTCTTTATCTTTGTAGTTATCTTTTCCTTCAAGAACTTTTGATAAGCTACCATTTGTTACAAATTGAGCCTTCTTATAAATGCCAAATAGTTTAAATGTATTTCTCCAGTTATCTTCCAATGCAGGTGGATATACAACTAGGATATTGGTGTTTTTCCCATTGGCTTCAACAAAACGTTTGGCTATCATTGTGGCAATCATGGTTTTTCCTAAACCCACAACATCAGCAAGGAACAAGCCATTATGTTGCATTAACATCTGATAGCCTTGTATAACGGCATCTTTTTGATACTTCAAATCTTTGACTCCATCAGGTAACTGAATAGAGAAATCATCTTCTACCTGGTCACCAAAGGTATCGATAAGCACTTTGATATAAAGCTCGTAGGGAGTGGGCTGATAACCCAGATATGTTTTTTTCTTGTAGTTGTCTATGTCCTCTGCGGTAAGGGGGATAGCCTCGTTCCATAAAGTCCAAAACTCATCGGAGCAAAACTTTACATCGTCATAGTTTTTCATCGCCACATTAAGTTCATATTGTGGAGGTTGCTTAATGCCCAAGCCAGAATCAGAGATATTGGAAGAACCCATAATAACCCATCCATCGCTGTGTTCGCTATGATTTTGTGGCAAACAGAGATAGAATTTTGCATGCAGATTCTTTGTAGCATGAATACGCATTTGTAAGCGTCCTGATACAAGATCTTCACACATTTGTAAAATTCCTTCTTCTACTTCTGGAGAATATTTGGCATTAACAATATCTTCTTTAAAGTCGTTATTATAAATTTCTTTCGCCTTATCTTCGTCTGCAAGCATAAGTAGAGCTTTATTGTGTTTGCGAAAAATATCATCGACGTTAATTCCAACCAATATTTTAATTTCTGATACATTGCACAGTTCTTTTCGTAGTTTGAAATAACCAGATGAACGAAAGAACCCAACCACAGCTAAAAATCTATCGAAATTTAACATATCAGCAGCAATACCTTTAAATTTATCAAACAAGGTATTTCCTGTATTGTTTGTGAAAAATTTTGTACTCATTAACATCCGTGTTTAAAATACATATAGAAAGAAGTGAACTTAATAATGCTAATTGTCATTGATTTTTTCTTTATTTCTTCTCTCTTTTACCCTTTCCTGTTCCGGCATCTTTTTAGCCAATACATTTCCTCCAGCAGGAAAATAGATAGGAAAAACTTTATATAAGAAACTTACAATATCATTACGCTTCTTTCCCATATTGAAAAAAGCAGAACAAACAAAATACATAAGGTCTTGCTGACTACACGTCTCTTTTTGCTGAATAGCTATTGATGGAGCGATTATCAAGTCATGTTCTGCAAATGCGCAGGCACAGGCAAGAATAGCTTTCTGCTCTTCCTCAGTAAATACTTTGATTTTTTCTGTTAACCATTCAAGTTCTCCTTTGAGAAGTTTTTTTTGCTTTTCATTTTGATGCTTTAATAGAGCATCTACATTTTTTTGTTGCTTTTCTGTCAAGGCATTTTCTAATGCTTGATTTTTTTGTTTAAGAAGATTGAATTTCAGCAAACCGGCAATGTACATACAAAAATATCCCACCGCAATATCGAATATTAAAATAAGCAGGTATTCTTCACTTGAAATTTGCGTAAACTTAGTCAAATATTCATTGATAGGAATAACGGCAAATAGCATGATGATGGCTATTACATAAAGCACTATATATCGAGTTTTATGTTTTACTTGCTGTAAAGAAGCAAACAAAAAGGCGATTACCAAAATGGCAACTATAACACAGAGTGGTATAAGATATATTCCCATAGTTCTATTCTTCTGCTTTAGGATTAATTACAATACGCCAATAGCCACCATGATCTGCTCCCTCTCTGACAAGCAACCCTTTGGCTTTTAGATTTGCGATCTGCATTTCAATGGCTCGTTTACTGACTCCTATTTTTTCCGCCATCTTATCTTGAGATATAGAACCATCTGATATAACAAGGTCAAGAATGCTTTGTGCAGTCCGTCCCAATCGCTTTTGTTTCACCGAAGAATTTTGTAAATCACCGAAGGTTTTCACCGAAGATTTCTGTAAATCACCGAAAGTTTTCACCGAAGATTCTTCATCGATAGAGTACTTTTCGAGGCTACTATTTACCCTGTTGGCAACTTCCTCTATAGGTATCCTTCCGTTCTCTCCCCAATTCAAATTATAGAATGTGGTATAGAAAGAAATTGCTTCCGTTTGATATTGTGGTTCTTTGCCCGGCAGGAAATTAGGCAGTTTCTCCGTAAGTTCCCGCATTTTCCTTAAGCCCGAACCACGTTTCTCCATATAGTCCAATTGAGTAAACATATCCGCAATAACTGGATTACGGCGCATGGACGGCACTTTGTATATGTCTCGGTCTTGAATTTGTGTACCATCAAGCATTGCTCCTGGTGATACCAATTCTACTCGGTCATCATAGATGTCAATATGTACTTCACCACCCATTACTGTGTAATCTCTATGGATAAGATGGTTTACCAACCCTTCAAAGATTGCACGGTCGGAATAGTCGGGGAGATTCAGGCGATAGTTCGGCATCTTCACCCATCCACTCATGGTATAGTTCTTGATGAAGTCCATACCATATTTCAAAAGCAATACGAGATTTGCCCGATGTTCTACGGAACTGATAGCATCGTCTTTATAAAGTCCTGTCCAACGTGTGCAGAAAATTCGTGATTGGAATACAGTGCAATTATCCACAAACAGCAATCCGGCATTGGTCAGTTTACCGTCAGATGTGACAAGTCCGAATGACTCCAAATACTTATCGTTCCATTCCTGATGGGTTTGTTCGCGGAAAGTGTTGGCAAGGATAACGAAAGAATGTTTGTTGGCATCTACTTGTGTAGGCAGCGAATCCCAAGTCATGTGCGTACCCTTTAATACCAATGAAAGAAGTTGTTGCGAATTGCATTCCACACTTTCATTACCTACTCGTGTATAAGCTGTACGTGTTCCGTCTTGATAATAATAATATGGTGTCAGCGTTCCTGCCTTTACTCTTACTTCAAGCAAGGTACGTCCTTCATGTTCAATCGGGATAAGTTGTACTTCTGGTACTGGGTCAAGTCTTGCCTTTATCATTTCACTGATAAAGTCAGCGTCTGCTTGCGGATTCTCCAAACCTACAATCATTCCGTCATCATTTACTCCATAGAACAAACTGCCACCGTCCGTATTGGCAAAAGCCGACACGGATTTAAGCCATGACTTTACTTTCTTACGCTCCAGCATTTCCTTGAAATCGTAAGACGAGCATTCCGCTATCAATGTATTGTTATGAATTTGCATCGTTTTCTTTTTGTTGTTTGGGGATAAAGCCCAAGTTCTATATACAAAGGTAAGGATAAAAGCGGATATTCTGTTAAAATCACCCCATCGATTTGATTATTATGTGTTTATATCACGATATTTATCAAATAAATCTGTACTTTTGCAGTAAAGAGCTGTGGTTGCTTATGGATGCTTATTTTGGGGTTTCCGCTATATTTGCAACACGTTCACGCAAGTTGCTCATACAGAGATACTGTTGACTTTGAGGAAGTTAAGTAATATATTGACTAAATAATAAATGAAATCGGTATAATCCTTCAATGGATTATGCCGATTTTTTTGTTTCATATCTAGTTAGATAGATATTTATATAATTAAGATTGGATTCGTTAAGAATTGGAAATATTTTGGTTTATATTGTGTGTTAATTTTTAAAAATATATCTTTGTAGCATAATATTATTAATTATTTTATACTATGAAGAGATCTCTAATGATGATTGCAGGGCTGTTTTTGTCAGTCTGTTCCATTACCGCGCAAAATCTTTCAATGGATCGCGTGAATGCCGATTTCCAAAAAAAGAAAGAAGCGCTGCCGACTGGTGATTTGTTTAGTGTTTTCCGACAACAGCTTACACAAGAAGAACGTGATGCACTTACTTTCTTTTATGCTTATATGTCAGTCGGAGATATAACAGATTATTCCGGTGATTTTTATTTGGAAAATGTACGTAGCTCATTGTCTACGCGAAAAGAAACGACATGGGGTAAAACAATACCCGATGATATCTTTTCTCACTTTGTCTTGCCGGTACGAATAAATAATGAAAATCTGGATCGTGCACGCATGATTTTTCATGATGAACTGATGCCCCGTTTAAAAGGGCTTTCTATGCACGATGCTGTGCTTGAAGTAAATCATTGGTGTCATGAAAAAGTAAATTACCAACCGGCTGATGCTCGTACCAGTGCACCATTGGCTACAGTGAAGACAGCTTACGGACGTTGTGGTGAGGAATCTACTTTTCTTGTTGCTGCTCTTCGTTCTGTAGGCATTCCTGCCCGTCAGGTTTATACTCCTCGCTGGGCTCATACGGATGATAATCATGCATGGGTAGAAGCATGGGTTGATGGTGAATGGCATTTCTTGGGAGCTTGCGAACCTGAGCCCGTTCTCGATTTGGGATGGTTTAATGCTCCTGCCAGTCGTGGTATGCTAATGCATACAAAAGTATTTGGCTATTATCAGGGTCCAGAAGATGTTATGCGCCGTACAGCGAATTATACGGAGATTAATATTATAGGAAATTATGCTAAGTTTGCTCCTCTTACTGTGACGGTTGTTGATAGCCAACAGAAACCTGTAGAAGGTGCATGTGTACAGTTTAAGGTCTATAATTATGCAGAATTCTTTACTGTTCATACTCGTACAACAGAGAAGGATGGTAAGGCTAGCTTGTCTGCTGGTCTGGGAGACATGATGGTGCTCGTAACGAAAGGTGACCAGTTTGGTGTTAAGAAAGTAACATTTGGAAAAGAACGTGAGGTCGCTATAGAACTTAGTCACCGTATAGGTGAAGAGTTTTCGTTTCCTGTAGATCTAGTACCTCCTCCCGTAAAACCGAACATACCGGAAGTTACTCCTGAGCAGCGCGCTAATAATGATATTCGTTTCAATCGCGAAGATTCTATTAGAAATGCTTATGTTGCATCTTTCCCAAATGCTTCAGCTATCGAACAATTTGCATCAGAAACTGGGTATAAGGCTGCGGATGTCAATAAATATATTGTTGCTTCAAGAGGTAATTATGGTGATATAATGGCTTTTTTGCGTGAAGCTGCCAAAAAAAATTATGCAACACGTGCACTTCAATTGTTAGCAACGCTTTCAGATAAGGATTTACGTGATACTCCTAAGAGTATATTGGATGATCACTTATATAATACAGATCTGGCTTTGGATGCGGATAAAGTATTAGCTCCGCGTATAGCTGGCGAAATGTTGACTCCATATCGTTCTTTCTTCCAGAAAGAGATTTCGAAAAAAGATGCCAAAATGTTCCGTGCAAATCCGAATAATTTGGCAGAATGGTGTCGTAAGAATATTACACTTCGAGATGAGTTGTGTTGTGTTGGAACTTTTATTTCACCCGAAGGAGTTTGGCGTAGTCGTATTGCCGACCGTGTGTCACGTGATATATTCTTTGTTGCAGTTGCACGCTCGTTAGGCATTCCAGCATGGATAGATGGAGTTACAGGAAATGTATTCTATAGAAATAATGGTTCAGATATCCAGCTGGATTTTGAAAGTGGAGTATCTGGAGTCTCTGAAACAGGTAAATTGCAATTAGCATATTCGCCTATACCACAGCTGAATGATCCGGAATACCTTCGTCACTTTACTCTTTCAAAATTTGATGGAGCAGGATTTACGTTATTGAATTATCCTGATTTTGCAAAATGGAGTGCTTTGTTTAAAGAACCATCTTCTTTGGATGAAGGATATTATATAATGGTTTCTGGAAGCCGTCTGGCAGATGGTGGTGTATTAGGGCAGGTTTCTTTTTTCAATGTTCGCAAAGGTGAGGTGACAAATGAAAAATTGCTTGTGCGTGATAATACTGAAGCTGTGAAGGTGATTGGTAACTTTGACTCTGAATCTAAGTTTATAGATGCTGCCACAGGTCAAGAAACTACAGTGCTGAAAACTTCAGGACGTGGATTATTTGTACTTGCTATCTTGGGTGTAGGACAGGAACCTACGGATCATACATTGAAGGATATTGCTGTCAAGGCAAAGGAATTTGATACTTGTGGACGAAAAATGATTCTTTTGTTCCCAACTCGTGCAGCTTATGAAAAGTATCAGACTGCACCTGCTCCAGGACTTCCTGAACATGTTGTGTTTGGTATTGATCCAGATAGCTCTATTCAGAAAAAACTCCTTGAAGCATTAGAGCTTGAGGCAAATACTCAATTACCTATATTTATAATAGGTGATACTTTTAATAGAATTGTATTTACATCACATGGCTACACAATTGGATTAGGTGAGCGTTTGCTGAAAATTATTGATAGCCTGGATGAAACAGAGTAAGATTAATATTTAAAAATATTTTTATAGAAAGCCGGTATAAGATAATACTTATATCGGCTTTCTGTTTTGTATGCTCGGCATGAGTATTAGCTAACGGGTACAAGTCCCTAATGAGCCCTAATAGCGGGAATCATACAGCCAAACGCAAGGGTGTC
>ERZ779697.670-NODE-670-length-15729-cov-8.56756_pt1 | contig 15729 bp, 10 predicted proteins | sample MGYA00511881_ERZ779697 | MGnify/ENA primary metagenome ERZ779697 (study PRJEB29588, sample SAMEA2148105) | human gut metagenome | biome: human gut; feature: human-associated habitat; material: faeces | place: Denmark | collected 2008/2010 ... | reverse complement strand
CCGCCTTTAACGTCAGCGATGACGTCATACTGTTCGTTTACGCCAGTAAGTACGAGCGGCTGACGAATAACCAATTCCAGTGTTTTACGACCGAAATATTCGTTCAATTCTTTTTTATTAACTGTGATTTTACCCTGACCCGGAACCAGACGAACTCTAGCAACGGATGTCTTTCTACGGCCAGTGCCGTAGTACTGTGCTACTGCCATGAAATCTTCCTCCCGGTATTAATTAGCGAATGTTTAACTTCAAAACTTCAGGTTTCTGAGCCTGATGCGGATGTTCGGCACCTGCATAAACGTTCAGTTTACGGTACATCTGTTCACCCAATTTATTTTTCGGGAGCATGCCGCGAACTGCCATTTCAACAACGCGTTCCGGACGTGCTTCGAGCATATGACCGGCCTGAGTGAATTTAGCTCCACCGGGATAACCGGAATGATGGAAATAGGTTTTCTGGATCATTTTCTTACCAGTTAATTTAACTTTTGCTGCGTTTACTACGATTACATAATCGCCTGTATCAACATGCGGGGTAAAAGTAGGTTTATGTTTTCCCCGAAGAATTTTAGCTACTTCGGCAGCAAGACGGCCTAATGTCTGGCCTTCAGCATCAACAACAAACCATTTGCGTTCGATGTTGCCTGCATTAGCCATAAATGTAGTTTTCATGCTGTGTGATTCCTCCCTGAATTTAACTAACTGACCAAGCTTTTGGTGCTCTTTCTCCGGGGCTAAGTGGAGTCCAAGTGAAAAGCTTACTTATTTATTTTACAGATTTGGAAAGGTCTTGTCAAGCACTTTTTTTAAACTCAGACTCAGATGCAGCGTACCGCTCTATCCACGAACGTATCAATGCCGATTTGTTAACACAATACGTCTCTGCTACCTCGTTAAATTCATTTAACAGTTTTTCTTCAATTCGAATCTGGAGTACTTTTGTTTTTTCCCGTGTTTTCTCTGCCATTATGTCACCCTTTTCTTCATTTATCCTTATTATTTTTTCCTTATCAACGATAGGCATTTTTCTCACTTTAATATCGCCTTTATCGCTTTTGCTATTTCAATAGCATCTTTTTCAGTATTATCCGCACCAAATGTAACTCTAATAGTTCCTTCTGCATAATCTTTTGGAGTATTAATAGCTTGCAGAACATGACTAATTTGTGTATTAACCGAATCGCAAGCCGAACCTGTTGAAACGCAAATGCCTTTTAAATCCAAACGATGTAACAACATTTCTCCATCAGCTTTATAAAAAGAAATATTTACATTCCCTGGAAGATGGCGACTAGCTCCATTACGTATAAAATCAAGATCAAATTCATGAAGTGCGGTTAAAAAAGTTTTTTCTATCAACAAAAGCCGTTTCTTCTTTTCCGCCATTTGATCTATATTTTTCTTAAGAGCTACTGCCATCCCTACAATTGCTGGCACATTTTCCGTCCCGGCGCGATATCCCATTTCCTGAGATCCACCGTCAGCATAAGGATGCAAATTTATCCCTTTTTTCATATATAAAAAGCCAATGCCCTTGGGCCCATTAAATTTATGCGCTGAGGCAGAAAGTAGGTCAATGCCCTCATCATGAACATTAATCGGTACATGCCCCATAGCCTGTACCGCATCAGTATGAAAAACACTTCCATAGTGGTGTGCAATACGGGCCAGTTCATGAATCGGTTCAATTGTCCCAATTTCATTATTTGCATACATAATTGATACAATGCCCGTGTTAGCAGATATCTTACTTTCCAACGCAGAAGGATGCAAAACACCTTCTGTGTCTACAGGAATATAAGCAACGGGGATTCCAAGTTCTTCCACCGTTCGACACGAATTGAGTATCGCATGATGCTCTATAGAGGATGTAAGAACCCCATTTTTTCTTTTTCCCATAAATAACGACGATTTAATAACCCAGTTATCACTTTCTGTACCGCCAGAAGTAAAATAAATTTCTTCTGGAAGAGACCCAATACATTCGGCAATTGATTCACGAGCTGAACGAAGTGCTTTTTTCGATGCTCTAGAAAACACATACGGCTGAGAAGCATTTCCATATTGATCAAGGAGATAAGGCTTCATAGCATCGAAAGCTTGTTCACATAATTTAGTTGTAGCAGCATTATCAGCATAAATCATAAAGTTCCATCTCCCTACTCAAAAAGAGTGCATCCCTCATCTTTGAATTCTTCAATTTTATCATTTAAATCATCTACCGTACATTCCAGATAATCTGCAAGGCAATCCATGCAATAAAAATTTTCGATTTCTTTCCCCAACAGCTTTTTATTAATTCCAATTGTATTTTTATCTAATTTTTTTTTGCCGCAAACAATGCATTCATAATTCATAACTACCCCTTTATAGTAAATGACGGCATCTGCTTGTCATCGTTCTTATATTCTGAATCAAGAATAGAAAGCTGACGCCATATAATCTTTCGCATATCAATAGCCGGACGAAGGCAGTACCGATTGAAATCCCGTCGATTCACATCATTAACGGTCTTAACATTCGGAAAGAGTAACTTGAGGTATGCAGTTGCAATTCTCTTTACAGCTTCTGTATGTCGCACATAAGCGTTTCCAGAAACTTCTACAAGTTCATCTACAATAGCACGGTAACTGGCATCGTCTCGAAGCATATGCATTACAGTACAAAAATACTCCGTATTCAGAGCCCAGCCACAGACTTTCAAGCTATCACTCATCTTTGGAATGTCCCAGCCCTTGATAAACCCATGAATTCTGTCAACAAGTGCACTTTCCTGAAATAATGATGGCAGTTCTGAAAACATGCTCTTATATTCATCCATATTGTCTATAGAAATATTTCCAAGAAGAACAATTCCAGCAGAAGATTCCCCTTCATACCCACCGATATTGAAGTGTCCTCTTTCCATGTAACCTTGCATAATAGAGCGCATTTCATTAACATCATTAAATGTTACAAGTTTCACCTCATCAATGGCAACGTAATCTGTTCCAACAACGAATCCAGGAGTATGACGGGCAGTGTCATAGAACATTTTTGCACGAGTAATTTTACCACCATCCGTCAAAAGACCATACTTGCTAATATTACCGAATACATAAGACTTTCCTGTGCCTTTAGGAGCCAGTTCAAGCAAGTTCAATCTTTTTTCCAAAAATGGCAGCAAACGTGTCAACATAGCCAACTTCTCGTTTTCATCTTTATACCCATTTGCATTATAATCAATTGCCCCGAGTAAGACATCGATCCATTCCGAAACTGAAAATTCAGAACGAGCATCTTTGTAATAGTCAAGATCAGCAATGTAAGGGCGAAAACTGGTGAAGCCTGTCATCTTAATTTTACCAGATATTTTAGGTCTCGCCGTATCATCTGGAAACCTATAACCAAGTTCAACAATTCCCCATGTCTCCTGACTCTGGGTAAGTTCATCTTTATATCGTTCCCAGACAATCGGTTCTATAATAGTTTCCTTATGAGTCAAATCAAAATCCGGAAGGGCAAAGGAAATTTCTCCAGTCTTGATATCTATATCCACACTTATTTTTGTAAGTATTTTAACCCGTTCATTTTCATAGGTGATTTGGTTTTTGATGCGCAGCCATTCATCCTTTTTTGGAAGATATTGATTTATAAATTCAGTCACGTCTTCAATATCATAGTTACCGTCTTCATCTTCAAATCTTTTTAGTACCCAATCTCTGAGAAAAGATGGCAATCCCAACGAAGAAAAAAAATTACTCTTCGTAAGGTCTTTATATACCACCATGTCCTCAAAGCATTCCCGTAGCTTATCATCCATTTACAAAAAGCCTCCTATAACAAGTCATTTATTTGCTGACCTTCGCGTTCTACAATAAGTGGAAGCTTTTCAGCAATTTTATTATCTCCTGTGTATACATCAATATGATACGTACCTTTTTTCTTTATGTCAGGCATATCTACTCGGTAATATCCATTGCCCATTGAAACAGCAAAATATTTTTTCTGACCAATCTGTATTGATACATCCGATTGTTCTTCAGTTAAGAATATTTTTATTGCAGCCTTTTTACGGAAGCTAACTTTAATCTTCGGAGTTTTATTTATAGTATCCAGATTAGAATTCACTGGCATAATATAAACTTCGATATTCTTGTTAGAATATGTAAGCGTAATGATGGGAACACATATCTCTTCTAGTGTAGCGCCACCATGAGCTTCGACACCGATTTTCCGGCTACCTTTAAACCTATCATAATTTGCAAGTGCCCAGAAGTCGCCAGCATCAACAGCATACTCAGGTTTCTCATCAAGTTCGCTCTTTTTGCAGCATCTTCCAGAATGAATTCCTTTCTCAGCCATCTCATAAATGTTTTCTTTATCATAACGAATAACCAAGCGACTTGCTCCATGGTCTGCAATCATTACAGCTTCATTTATATCTCTGTTTATAAGCTTCGCCTGAATTTTTTTTAAGACATCTTTGATGATTTCTAACTCTTTTATCAAATGAATTGGAAGTTTTGAATGTCTGTAATAGTCATAGTCATTTTTTCCATGATGCTTAATATCATCGAGGTCTTTGATATCCACAATCTGATTCTCATTCCATTCATCCTTAAATTCCTTATTAAATTCTGTAATAGACGGAATTTCCGAACGGCATATTTTTACGTTAATTTTCAGTTTGAGTTCATTGCAAACGCTCTGTATATATCCAAGAAATTCAACCCCCATTGAGTCCATAAAATAAAGCAAGGATTTTGGCTTTGAAAGATTCTCTACCAAAGCAGACCTTGGCGGCAGTATAGAAATATAGTCACGTTTTTTTGCCTGCTCCAACACAAGATCATAAAAATCAGGAAAAATCTTATTGATAACTTTCTGATATTTATATTCAGAAAAATAATGGTTAAGCAATTCATTTTTAAAGTCATATGGTTTTAAGTATGCTGCCAGTTCCGGGTATACTTTTACCAGAATATTTGTTATCTTTTCGCGGTTTCCTTCAGTCCCATAACGTTCAAGATATGCAAAGATTTCTTCTTTTTCTTTTTGAGTATTATCTGTTAAATAATAAATTTCATTTTTTCCTTTACCAACAGCCACTTTACAGAAACTGCCAAGCTCAACCTGAGGATTACCTATTCGGCGAAGCACCTTCTTTCTACTGTTATAACAATCCCAAAAATCTTTGTCTGAGGAGGATTTATTGAGTATCCCCCGATAAATATTAGAAGGCATTTCCCTCACAAAAGAGGAATGTACAGCCGCATCATTAAGGCACCAGTTTCCTTTTATTTGATATAATTTTAACGCAATAAAATACAACCAGCGCTGATTATGATTCGACTGCACATCATCATCAAGATTAGACTCACTCTGTTCAAGCCGTCTATGATCACCAAATTGACGATCTATAACGTCTGCCCAACTAGAATCCTTGTCAAACAAAGTAAGGGCGTAATTCCATTCTTCTTCAGTCCCCATACTTTCTGAAAGCCTTTTTGTTACCGAATCCTTCAAAGAAAGAATATCGTAAGCCTTGGTCAGATCTATAATATTGTACAGCGCATACGGGAATTGTTTTTTTGTTTGACTGGTGACCAAATAGATTTTTGATTCATTAGTTTGTTCTACGGCAACAGCAAAATTTTTGAGCCCTTTTAACACTTTTACGTTTTCTGGAAGCGAGAGAGCCGGCGAACAAAAAAAGATTTCCGGGATTGTTGCTAAATTTCCATCAAGGAGGGCAAGGCGCCTTTCCAAGCGTGGATCACGGACATTAAAAAAACGTTTGCATTGATAAGTAATGATTACCATATGTCCCATTGTCGACATATGGAGTATTTCGTTCAATTGAGCAGTTAGCTTTTCTTCGCCCATCAATCTTAAATAAGAAGAAAGCCCTGTCACAAAACAATCGTAAGCCTTTGTTTGTAAATCATGAAGAAGATTTTCAATCCTAGGGAATTCATCCATATCGCTATATTGCGAGACAGGTATGGATTTAGGGGCTTCTGGCGTCATCGGACAAAATTCAGCTAAAAGCTTGCTAAGATCCTCCCTATTCTGAACATCTACAATTAAAGGCTGGTAATCATCTTTTTTCAGGAACCTCCTGATTTTTTTTGCACATTCTTCATAATTCATTTTTTCATCAGTTTCCTTTTATAATTTCCATCCCAACAGTCATGTTGTCACGAATCAGCTCTTTCAAGTATTTCTTGACATCATCGACATTCATTTCATCAATTTTTTCTAATGCCTTTGCAGCTCCTTCTTGGTTATACTTCGCTTCAGCCATTTTTCTCAACTTTTCATTCACGGCAGGTAACTGGAACCAATCATAAGGTTCATCTGGAATCTTATTTTCCAAATATTGCTTTACCTCACTTATATCCGTGAGTAAAACCGCATAATTATTAATAATTTTACTAACAAAAATCTGATCAAGAGCATCACTATCATTCATTTTTGAATAGAAAGTCGCCTTTTCAAGATATTCCTTAGCTCTCGAAACAGAAGTAGCATCGGGATGGCGGTGATTGAGTGTCTCAAAAGCATCTCTGGCTCTTGTGACTTCATCTGCTGGAACAAGAGCAAGGATTGGCATATGATGCTTTCTCGACCATTCTCTTGGAGTAGTAGAATGCGTCTTTTCGCTCCAAAGTTTTTTTAGTTGCTCATATCCGAGAGAATCACGATAGTTTTTAGTTTCACGGTCTACCAGCTTGAAATAAGCAGACTTATCCATAACAAAGGTCCCAGAGCCAGGAAGTTTATTGAAGAGTTCCTGAACTTCTTCATCATTAAACTCATCCAAATAGTATTCACATACCTTCATGAATAAACCTGTTTGATTCCTGTAAAAATGGTCAAAACCCTTACCATCTGCTTTCAGAAGATCTAGAAAACTTCTTTTCTGCCTTTCATCAGAAAGCCGCCCGTTTCTTTTTAAATTATAAAGCATTTCCACAAATGGTTCGATTCCACCGAAAGAACCTTTAGCAGCCAAAAAGGCAATTCGGATATTGTCACACCGGCTAATCCAAGAAGCCAAAGTACCCGCATAATTTGAGTTTTTCGGAAGAATTTTATTGCTTTCAGCAATTATCTGGTATTCAAGAATTACTTCTTTGATTTTTTGATTGGCAGTATCAATATTCCATACCCAAGTTGAAGCATCTGCATCAAATTTACGACTAACAACATTGATATACTGGCCGCCGTCTTTAATTTCATTTGCAAGAGCCGGCAGTATTCCATTATCATATTGCTGCAGATATTTCTCCATTCCTTTGATGCAATTATCTTTTGAGAGGAAGACCTGCAACTCTCCCGCAGCTTCAGGGTAATTTATATAAAGCTTCCCGATTTCATTCGCAATATCGCTTTCAGTCTTAAAGCTACCCACAAGGTTACCATTGTTTGCAATCCCCATATAGTAATCAATAAACAATGAAATGATTTTACCGGGAGTTTTGAACGAATTTTCGGGAATTAATTCCTTTAATGTCCAAATTGGGAACCCATACTCCTTCATTTTGTTTCGAATGATACCTCGTGTCTGTTCTACAGAAGTACAAAGAGATTTCGAAACATTAAAGGCAATTGCACTTGACTCATTGAAAGCTTTTTCTTCAGCGGTTAGCGCAACAATATATTTATCCTTATATTTTTTATTCGGAGTATTCTGAAGCTTAATCACCTCGTCTATCATTTCTTTAAGCTTGTTCAGAGTAAGTTCATCATTCGAGAGGCCATCGCTCCACGAATATGTACCATCCGTATATTCTTTCAGTACGAATCCCATTATAAAGGCGGAAAGGTTACAGGGCATAAAGCCATACGGATATTCTTTCAGTAAATCGTAAATATCGCGGATAGAAACACGACCTGCTTCTTTAAATTCTTTCTGTATTTCGTTATCCACTGTACGTTTGATTTTAGAAATTAGGAGATTAGGATGTGTTTCCCAATATCGAGGATCTTCCCATGCATCTTTTAAAGCTGTTTCTAGTTTGGTTTGAACATTTCCGGAAGAAAACATCTGCCGTGTTTTTCTATTTACACCGCATTCCACGCCTAATTTCAGACTGCTTGGTGTATACATTGTTGGAAGTACGTTATACTCGGCTTCCAGGCAGTCCGGAAATTTTTTATGGTCTATTTCCCGCAGAATATCTTCGAGAAATTTCTTCGAAGTAGCCCGTTCACCTGCTGGCTTTTCTTCGGTAAATATGAGAAATTCGCCTTCGCTGAGACGTTCTTTCCATTTTTTCAGAGATTCCTTTGCATTTCTGGCGTATTGATTCGCAAGACCGTTATCTTTACCAGTCTGATACATAGACTGCGCCATTTCATCGCGATACTGGTTATACCCATCCTGACCAAAAGGCGTCCGTGTAGCATCAATAAAGATGAGATGATAGGAGCCATCTTGTAGGGCATTCTGAATCTTTTTGCCCAGGAGGATGGATTCATTATCATCTTTAGCATAACAAATTACAGCAGGTATTTTACCTCCAGATTCTTCTTCAATATTACGCATACGTCGGATTGTTACATCGAAATCTGATACGGATGCATGGCGTATACTATATCGTAATTTCAAAGCAGCATCATCCAGATTAAGTGCATCTTCTACCGTAGTACCGTCGTTTAGCGGCTCAGTAATAAGGGTAGATGTTGATTTTTTATCTATTTCTTTTTTGTTCTCATCCAGAGCAGCACCGCTTATTTCATTAATGTAGGCATTATACTGGTATTTCCCGCTTCCGAGCGATCTCTTGTAAAGGATCTTATCTCGGACAAGTTTTTCAGCAATACGAGAAGCACTGTCTTCTAGATCAGATCCTTCAAAAGCCCCATCAAGATTTTTTTCGTTCGGAATAAACATTTCTACCGTATCTGCAGCATGTTGGGAAATAGCCTGAAGAAGAAGTATGGCCTTGAGAATACGCTTTTCTTCTGAGGAAAGTCCACGATTCGCCGTTCGTTCATAATAATCGAGAACAGTACGTACATCATGAGCCAAGCTATCTCTACCTTTATCATAGAAGAATTCCCAAAGCATGTCGACGGTAAGCAATGGATTGGTACTGTCACTGCCTCCATCCGGCCCGTAGTTATCTATAAACCACTGGAATCCTTTGATTTCATCTCCACGATCATTTTTAATAAAGTCAAACATGCTCCGCTGATTTGAATCAAACACTTGGGAAATATGTTTTAAAAGAAGAGCTGTATAAGGATGAATCGGTAAAATACCAGTCATCTCTTCATCCTTGATTTTAGCAGTTGTACCAATATTTTTTCTGGATTTCTTGGTGCGGTCAGCTAAATCATCAAGAGTTTCATCCCATTCTTGGAGGACAACGGGATCTTTTGTTTTCTCCATAGCTGCTCCCATAAGCTGGAATGCAATATTTTCAGGAAGCGCAATTTGGCTATGAGGGGAGACAAACCGTCCATTCAACTTGATATAATCCTTGTCACCTTCTGGAAAAAGGCTGGCACTTACATGTGTTACCAGCACAAAATAGAATGGCTCCGTTTCACTTAATTCAAGAATCTGTTGAAAACCGGTAAGATTTCTGGAATTATTCAAGAAATATTCTGTAAACTCATCCCAGATGAATACGATTGCTTTAAGATTGTTAGCCTGAATAATATCTTTAATCCAATTGGTAAGATCTTCAGATGTCATTGAGAATACCCGGATTTGTCGTTCATGGGCAACTTTAAAAACTTTTTCCATCAAGGCATGAAGTGATTCACCAGAATATTCTCTGAGTTTTTTTACAATAGCGTCTACATCATCTCCACCAAAAAGATTATCATATCCTTTCACAAAGACATTAAAGCTTTTTTTGTTAAGTTCATCTGAAAGGTATCTAATAATAGCTTCTTTAAGGGAATCCTGTCCTTTATTTTCTATACCGGCTTTTTCAAAAGCATTTTCAATGCTTTCCTGGATAGCAAAAAAAAGATCATTATCTCCGTGGATACTCGATGAACCATAACGATGTACAGTCAAAATTTGTCCGCTGTTTTTAATCTGTTTAAAATTATTTTTTAAATCCTTATCCAGCCCGTACTTATCGAAGTATGCATCAGTTTCATTTTCATTCGCATCAAGTAATTTTTTTAAGGTGAGGACAGCATGGGATTTCCCCGTTCCGTATGCACCTTCTACCCAGATAGAAAGTTTCTGCTTCCGATTAATCACACTTACAGTAGTTTTAAGCAAGTTTACAAAAGTCTGATGCGGATAGAATTTTTTCCACATATCTGGATTATCATTTATGACCTTTTCATTGACTGCCGGAAAATAATCCGGATCGATATCAAAATAATGGCGATATGTTTCCATTCGTTTCTTCCTCCCTTAAAATAATTTAAGCACATCAACAGATGTCTTTTCGGGATTTAATGTGATTGTATCCAAATCTAGAGTAAACTGCGTTGTAATAAATTCTGGATGGTTGATTGATAAGCCGGTCAAAATTTTTTCCATTGTATCATGATCAAGGCAGAAAATTTCTGCTGGACTAACGCCATTACTATCCACATTAAAATTAAGTAGGCGAGAAAGCGTAAATTGGTAATAGTTACCACAATTCTCTGCAAACTTGTAAAGAGAATAAAGAATTACATTGGGATCAGGCGAAAGCCACTTTCTACGGTGAAATGAATGAAGAGTAATTGTTTCATTGCCGGATGCATTAACTTTTTTCGTATAATCACAATCCCCAAGTCCAATAGATTCTCCTAAAGGTGTTGTAACAAGTATTATTTTTAGTGCATCTGAAACATTTCTTTTTCCTAAACCTTTTGTATCATTTTCCATGGCTTCATTGAGCATATATTTGAGTCTATCTTGAGTGATATTCTCGTTAAACGGTACATTTTTGATGAACCAATTAAATTCTGGAGTGTATGCCAAATTGCAAAGCATAAGAGCCCATGTCAAATCAGAATCACTTCCGAGATTAAACAACATCTTTGCAAATTCGTTTGCTTCATTTCTTGTATACTTGTTATCACCGTGTAATCTGTTAAATGTGACGAGTCCTGCATCTTTGATGAAATTTAAAAAAGCATCTTTTTTCTTGTTTGCCACTTCTCCATGACCGTCTGAATCCCAAAATTCCCTGCTTCCACGGTCTTGGAAATACAGTTCAATCCATCTTTTTCTAACACCAAAACTGAAATATCTATCCAAACCCTTCATTTGTCTTTCTCCTCCAATTCTATTACGGATAGAGTTGTATCTTAAACAATGTTCATATATATCATGGCATTGATAGCAGTGAATACAACTATTTGATATCTTTAATCCATTGCTCATATCAATACAATTTGCCGTACAATTAGCTTCACAAACACCGCAACGAACACAATATATACTTTTAATAACTACGCTTCTAAAAAGCGATATAAATTTAATATCATCCTTTCCATTACCACATTGAGGAAAAGTAATCTTTATTCCTGTTTTTTCTGTCTGTAAATGTACTGAATAAATTTTTTCTTTAAAACTAATGGAAAAATCATTAGGAGTAAGCTCAACAAAATCTCCAATTGTTTTCGCCCATTCCTTCCATCTGTCATTTAGATTCCGGACAATAATAACAGTTTTTCCGTTTTTTACCTCAATCAAATGACTATCTGAGCCAAAATTAAGTTCACGTCCTGTTTTTCTGGTTTTCCACAATCCTTCATCAACAAATTTATTCATCTGGTCTTTAGTGAAATTTATTTTTCCACTGGTAGACTTTATTTTGTCTAGCAGACCATTTACTTCTTTGGGATAACAAACTGCTTTCATATATTCATGTTTCCCAGAAGACATGGGGCAAACCAAACAGCCGACTCTTGAATTTCCTTTTTTATAAGCTTCATTAAGACGAAGCTTTCTTTGATAAATATAAGTAAAGAGTTCCGCTGAATTCCATTCGAGAATTGGATGAAAACTGAATTGCCCTCTTACTTTTTTACCATCATTCAACTCGTCATATTCACTTCTTGATAGACTTTCGTCTCCCCGAATGCCGGTAAAAGCCATCCCTCTGACATTTGGATTTTGAGTATATTCCCTGAGCAACAATATCTGCGGAGCAGATTTATGAACACTGCAACACCATCTTATAGTTACTGCTGGGGGACCAAAAACATTCCAACTTTGAGCGGGCGACAAGCAAGATTTAGCCTTTAGAAATTCTACTTTAATATCTTTACAATCTTGTTCTATTGATTTTATTTCTTTATAGGTATCTGGTGACTCCATCCCAGTATCTCCAAACAACACCTTAAATTTATTGTGCGGCAAAGCTCGTTGGACGAGGTCAAGTGTAACTACACTGTCTTTTCCCCCACTAAAGGCCACATAAAATACATCGACCTTATTGTTATATTCTATATAAGTATTGTAAATTTTCTTAATAGTATCCTGTGCCAGAGCATCGATAATTTTCTGATTCTTTGCAACCATGGCAGGGATATCCACAAAGCGTAATGGTTCATCATTAGGTTCTGGTTCTTCGAACAGAATCAGTTCTGGTGCCGTATAGACAGTCCCTCCTTTTGTCTTGGCTACTCGTCTCCCACGATAGATATAATTATTTGACTCTGCCCACATATATGGGAAATCGTCTTTCTTTTCGTAATTCCAGTATTTATCAAATCCAAGTATATCGAGTTCTTTATAATAAACTGGCCTAGGTTCTTTGCTGAATTTTAAAGGTGAGCTTTTTAGCAGAAAACCTCCTGTTTCAGGATCCCAGTCATATGAGTACATATTGTTATTATTCCTTTCTGTTTCGCATCTCACGTGCTTTTATTAAAAGGGAATCAATCCCCTGATATGAGCGGCGGCCTATATACCCTTTCTCGTAGAGAAAAGATAGCACATTAGTTTTTTTTAATGGCACTCCACTGATGGCAATTGCTCTTATTACAAGATCATCATAGTCCTGAATATCACTAGATTGTTTAACCATAGCACCAAGCACACAGTTTATGTTAAATCCAGTATGCATGAGTTTAAATTGCTTACTGTGGAATGCTAGATAATTTTCAAGCAAATATTCGTTCCATGGGTAGGTGGAATCAGGAAATAGTCCAAAATTCTTTACCTCTGAAATTGGCACATAGTCATCAGGACAATAGCGGCTCAAAACCTCGTCCGTTTCGCTAACTCTATAGATGACGTAATCTTTTCTAACAAATTCGTCTTCACTGACTCGAGCCACATTTTTATATAAGGAGTCAAAATAAACCACTCTTGAGCCGACATTAGAAACAAAGGATAAAATTTCTGATAATGTGAATTTCTGTCTGTTTTTTCCATAAATTGAAAAGATGTCGCTCATTGAAAGTGGCTTTTCTTTGCTGCTGATGACATTTCCATTAAACGAAAACCGATTTTTAAGTTTATACTTCAAAGCATCTCGCCAACCGATTATGGGAAAAGCTTCGTTTTTTTCATAAATGTAGGGAAAAAGAATCTTTATATTATTGTAAAGTTCGTTACCGCTTAAGAATCCATTCTTATTAATTTCATCTTGAATTAAATTAGCAATGTCGTTTAGTTCTTCATCAGATACTGCAAAGCAATCCGCATGAAAATATACGCCTTTGCTTGCCCGCACAAATTCTAGATTTGCACCAAGGATACCTCGAATGGTACCTTCTGGTATATTGGGTAAGATATGAGCTATCTCAGTAATCTTCATAGGATAAACGTGATTTTTGAGCAGTCTTCGTATTTCTTCTGTAGGGTCAGCTTCTCCCAAGTGTTCTTTCGAAAGATAACTTCTTTCAAAAACATATTTATCCCCTGCATAATAAGCAATATATGACTTTAACATATCCGTGTCATACATTTTACAATCCAAGAAATTATTGTAGAAATGTTGGAACACTGCTTCATAATATACGGTTGTTGCACCATCAGAAAAACAATGATCGATGTAATTAAAAAGCTTTGAGTGGAGCTCTTTGCTGAGCATTTCATCAGGAAGGTATATTTTCCCTTCGTGCTCAATACCACATTTTTTTATAATCAGGTTTATCTGGTCGTTATCGAGTGTAAGGGGACTCGCATTAGCCTCTTCATAATACCGCCGAAATTTTTTCGTATCGATAAATGAACCTAGACGGAAACCATTATGAAAATATTTTTTTAAAACAGAGTAAAATGCGGCAGTATCGCAGAAAGAATCTTCCTTGTTACCACTGTCTTCCTGACAAGGCATCTTCGGATGATTCTGGAAGCAATTCGCAGAATTCTTTTGTTCTATGGCATTAGTCTGGCCTTTGTATTTTTTGACAGCAAAGACATAGGATAATATTTGTTCGCAGAGTTTTTTAGAATGAATAATCTTTTTTGTCTTTAACCGATTTATAATTTTTTCTATAGTACCTAAATCATTAACATCTAGCACAGATGTACGGATTTCACCGCTTTTACAAAGGAGGATATCAGCAGTTGTGATAGCATTTTTTATCCCTGCTGCTTGTTCTGCTGATATATTTTTGTTAAGCCATGCTATGAAATCAGAGTGTCTATTCGCAAGTGATTCTGACATCTCCTTTGCCTCCTTCAACAAGTTTTTATATCTTTCAGGTTTTTTCTTAAAAATTTCAATAATATCGTATTGCCATTTATAAGCAGGGCGTAATCCTTCTTTCCCACTAGTTAAAGCATATTCCAAATGTGCCATCTGTAAGCTGATTCCGCTTATATTACGGAACTTTTCATCAACCGTATATCCATTTTGCTCAGCTAATAAACGAAGTTGTACTGATATATTCGCTACAGCTTCAGCTCTTTGTATCTTTTGTTTTCTAATATCTAAAAGGCCCTGCAACAAGATTGCCGCTTCATGCAAATTCCAAGATATTCTATTCACCACACTTTCATCCTTTCCTACCAAATTTTAGAATTTAATCTTTCTCTCTTTAATTCAGGACACTACGTTCTGATGTCTGTGTTTCGTCAGTAAAATCAGACTGATTTCATCTTACTTTTATATATTTCCCAGATTTAATCCGTTCATCTTTCGGCTTTTCAGCATCTGCAGGAATAGCCCAAGATTTACCAAACTTTCGTACTCCTGGAATTCTCCCTTCCTGACATAGAGTATTAATACGCCGTTCTCCTAAACTCCACTTAACCGAAGTTTCTTTTATGGTCATAAACTCATCCATATTTTTTACCCTCCGCTATAATCATGACCCATTAATACTTATAATTTTTATTTTACTCTAAATTTAGCACATTATCAATTGCCATTTATTTTTGTTGCATAATTGAATTTGATATAACAAAAAATACCGATATAGCACCATTTCCAATAGTACCCGTATCGGTATTTTCCTTTTTCATTTTATGAGTCTATACGCTTCAACACTTCGTCTGCAGGAATAATCATCATAATAACGACGGAAAATGACCTTGCGATACATTTTCGAAAGACTTGCAAGGATTCTCCAGATTTTCGAACGTCTTTGCATAAAAAAACAGCATTACAGATGGAAACGATACAAGGCCAACTTCCATAAGATCCGTTACCATATCTTTTCCCACAAGTTTCTTTTCGATTTTTTACATTCACGTTGTTGGCAATAGAATCACGGTGCAGTCTGAAATCTTGAATAATATTACGACCGTGTACCATTGATCATAAAATTTGGCTATGCACAGGATTCGCAGCGGGACGCCGATTATGGCGTCCC
>ERZ779697.664-NODE-664-length-15799-cov-2.57654_pt1 | contig 15799 bp, 14 predicted proteins | sample MGYA00511881_ERZ779697 | MGnify/ENA primary metagenome ERZ779697 (study PRJEB29588, sample SAMEA2148105) | human gut metagenome | biome: human gut; feature: human-associated habitat; material: faeces | place: Denmark | collected 2008/2010 ... | reverse complement strand
AGGCACTTCTTGAAGTTCTGTCCGAGGTCCTTCTTCAGTGCCTTCGAAAAGAGTGAAGTGACTATCTTGGCATTGGCAAACGACGGCTCTTCTTTGTAAGCTGTCTTTACATAGAATGGCACAACAGCCCCCATCCATCCTTGGCAATGAATGATTTCTGGCACCCAGCGCAGTTTTTTCACTGTCTCGAGCACCCCGCGAGCAAAGAATATGGCTCTTTCACCATTGTCAGGATAATCTTCCCCCGTTTCATCGACATCCATTTGACGCTTTGTGAAATAGTCGTCATTGTCTATGAAGTAGACTTGTATGCGTGACGATTGTATGGAGGCGACTTTAATTATCAGCGGATGATCTGTGTCATTGATAATAAGATTCATTCCCGAAAGGCGGATTACCTCGTGCAACTGCCCCCGGCGCTCATTGATGTTTCCCCATTTGGGCATGAACGTCCGTATTTCATGGCCTTTCTCTTGTATGGCCTGTGGCAGCTCTCTTCCCATTAGCGAAAGCTCACTGTCAGGTACGTAAGGTGATATCTCCTGGTTTATGAATAATATTTTTCTTGCCATTGTTCATCTGTTTATCAACTGCAAAGATACAAAATTTATTTGATATTTGAGTATTAGGCAATGCCTTTTATGAAAAAAAGGCTTTTCTTGGCTATATTTTCCATGTATTCTTTTTTAGTTTGCCAAAAAAGTTGTTATTTTGCAGCGAATTTGTAGTATAGCGTTTAAAACGTTGTTAGAAATGAAAATTTTTCATAAGAATGTGGATTTGCAAAACGAACTCTTCGCAGTTCGCAAGCTAGGCAAGACCGTTGGCCTTGTTCCAACAATGGGGGCTCTCCATGAAGGTCATGCTTCGCTGGTGAGACGGTGTGTTTCGGAGAATGACGTTACAGTTGTCTCTGTGTTTGTTAATCCTACACAGTTTAACGACAAGAACGATTTGCAGAGCTATCCCCGCGATTTGGATGCGGATTGCAAGTTGTTGGAGTCATGCGGGGCCGATATTGTTTTTGCTCCCTCGGTTGAAGAGATGTATCCCCAGCCCGATACGCGTCATTTTGAATTCCCGCCTATAACGACGGTGATGGAAGGTGCCCATCGTCCCGGTCACTTCAATGGCGTGTGCCAGGTGGTAAGCCGTTTGTTTTATATCGTGCGCCCCCAAAGGGCATATTTCGGTGAGAAAGACTGGCAGCAAATAGCTGTTGTCAAGGCGATGGTTAAAAGCCTCGGCCTGAATGTGGCGATTGTTGAGTGTCCGATTGTGCGTGATGCCGACGGCTTGGCCCGTTCAAGCCGCAATTCGCTGCTTTCAGCAGATGAGCGTTCGATTGCCCCGGAGATATTTAAGCAATTGAAGCAGAGCATAGAGTATTCCAAGGGCCATACGGTGGAGGAGACCCACAAATATGTAGTGGATGGCATAAATTCTGTCGACGGGTTGGATGTCGAGTATTTTTCGATTGTCAACGGCGACACCCTACAGGACGTAAGTTCGTGGGATGACGCTCCTCACGTTGTTGGTTGCATTACCGTTTATTGCGGAAAGCGCCCTGTAAGGCTTATCGATCACATAAAATATAAATAGAGATGATGATAGAGGTTCTTAAGTCCAAGTTGCATTGCGTTACAGTTACCGAGGCCAATCTCAACTATATGGGGAGCATCACGATTGATGAAGACCTCATGGATGCTGCCGGCATGATAGCGGGAGAGAAAGTCCAGATTGTCGATAACAATAACGGTGAGCGGTTTGAGACATATATTATTAAAGGGGAGCGTGGTTCGGGGGCTATTTGCCTCAACGGTGCTGCTGCGCGCAAAGTCCAGGTTGGTGATGTTTGCATAATAATATCATACGCCCTGATGGATTTTGAGGAAGCGAAGTCGTATAAGCCCACGATAGTGTTTCCAAAAGAAGGTAACAGGCTTTAGTTGCCGGTGGCCTGTACGGAAAATCCCGATTGCATGACAATGCCTGCAATCGGGATTTTCGTTTGGGTAAGATAGTCAACTTATTCGATGGCAACCAATACGTCGCCTTCCATGACGCTTTGGCCGGGCTGCACCAATATGGCGCTAACTTTTCCGCCCTTCTCGGCATCAAGGTTGTTGGCCATCTTCATGGCTTCGAGCACAACAACAGTGTCGCCTGCCTTGATTTCATCGCCCACAGCGACCTTGATCTCAGTGATGACGCCTGGCAATGGGGCTTTTACGGCATTCTGGTAATTTGCCTTAACTGCGCCGCCGCCGGCCTCCTCCTGGCTTGCGGTTGCTTGTGCAGCCACAGGTGCGACCTTTACCTTGGGCTTTTCGGGCTTGGCTTCTTCCTCCATTTCCACTTTGTACGTTTCGCCGTTGACGATGACAGTAGCCACGTTGCCTTCTATGGCATCAATGTTCACCTCGTATTTATTCCCGTTGATAGTATATTTGTATTCTTTCATGTCTTATGGCTTATGGTTTTGGCTGGCCGGTCATGGTAAGAGCATGGCCGTTCCATTCCGTGAAATGTTCAATAATCGTTATTTTTCCAGACTCTTGGTCGTGCACGTTGTTGCCCATGAACTCGTGCAACGCCAAAGAGATGGCAGCAAAAACCTCTTTGTCCTGTTTCATATCTACAATGTTTTGGCCACAGAATCCGGTCTGTTTCAGCACAGGTCTTTTCCTCGTGCACGACCGAGTCCTGTGGCCCGTTATGCTTTTTTACATTGGTATGTTGCCATGTTTCTTGGCAGGCAGGCTCTCGCGCTTGGTTGAAAGCTGTGCGAGGGCTCGGCAGATGCGGAAGCGGGTGTTGCGCGGCTCTATCACGTCGTCGATGTAGCCATACTTGGCAGCCTGGTATGGGTTGGCAAACATCTCGGTGTATTCCTCCTCTTTCTCTGCGAGGAAGGCCTGAACGTCTTCACCGGCGGCTTTCTTGTCCTTTGCCTCCTTGGCGCACAATACGGCTACTGCGCCAGATGCGCCCATCACGGCAATTTCTGCTGACGGCCAAGCGTAGTTGATGTCTGCGCGCAGTTGCTTGCATCCCATCACGATATGGCTGCCATAGCTCTTGCGCAGGGTGACAGTAATCTTTGGAACGGTAGCCTCGCCGTAAGCATAGAGCAACTTTGCACCGTGAAGTATGACGGCGTTGTACTCCTGGCCGGTGCCGGGCAGGAATCCGGGAACGTCGACGAGCGAAACGATTGGGATGTTGAATGCGTCGCAGAATCTCACGAAGCGCGCACCCTTGCGGCTGGCGTTGACGTCGAGCACGCCTGCATAGCATGACGGCTGGTTGGCAACGATGCCCACGCTTTGCCCGTTGAAGCGTGCAAAGCCCACGATGATGTTCTTGGCAAACTTTGGCTGTACCTCGAAGAATTCGCCGTCGTCGACAATTGCGCCGATTACCTTGTACATGTTGTATGCCTCGTTGGGGTTCTCGGGAATGATTTCGTTGAGCGAGTCTTCCAGACGGTCGATGGGGTCTTCACACTTTTTGCGTGGTGCCACCTCCATGTTGTTCGACGGTATGTAGCTAAGCAGTGTGCGTATCATCTGCATGGCCTCTTCCTCGGTGGCAGCCGTGAAGTGGGTCACGCCGCTCTTTGTCGAGTGCACGCTTGCTCCTCCGAGGTGCTCCTGGTCGATGTCCTCGCCTGTTACGGTCTTTACAACCTTCGGGCCAGTAAGGAACATGTATGACGTGTTCTCCATCATAAGCGTGAAGTCGGTGAGGGCAGGCGAGTACACTGCGCCGCCGGCGCAAGGCCCGAAGATTCCGCTGATCTGCGGTATCACACCCGAAGCCAGGATGTTGCGCTCGAATATCTCGGCGTAACCTGCCAATGCGCAGATGCCTTCCTGGATGCGCGCTCCACCGGAGTCGTTGATTCCGATGACGGGGGCTCCCATCTTCATGGCCATGTCCATGATCTTGCATATCTTCTGTGCCATGGTTTCAGACAGAGAACCGCCATTGACAGTGAAGTCTTGTGCGAATACAAACACGAGCCTTCCGTCTATTGTTCCCGAGCCTGTAACCACACCGTCGCCCAGATACTGCTTCTTCTCCATTCCAAAGTTGGTGCAACGGTGGAGCTTGAACATGTCGTACTCTTCGAAGCTGCCTTCGTCCAGCAGCATATCAATGCGTTCACGGGCTGTGTACTTGCCACGGGCGTGCTGTTTCTCGATGGCTTTCTCGCCGCCACCCATGCGTGCTTTCTCGCGATTCTCGATAAGCTGCTTTATCTTCTCCAATTGTTTGCTCATTGCTCTCTATGTTTTAATGTTCACAAAGTTCGGTCAGGATTCCCACTGTTGACTTCGGGTGCAGGAACGCAATGTTAAGGTTCTCCGCTCCCTTGCGCGGCTCTTTGTCGATGAGGCGTATGCCTTTTTCATCACATTCAGCCAGCGCATTAGCCACGCCGTCTTCGATGCAGAATGCTACGTGGTGTACTCCGTGGTTGCCTTTGTCAAGCCATTTTTGTATGGTGCTGTCGGGTGACGTTGGCTCCAGCAGCTCAAGCTTCACCTCGCCGCATTTCAAGAATGCGGTCTTCACTTTCTGATCTGCCACTTCTTCGATGTTGTAGCATTTCAGACCCAATACATTTTCAAAGTAAGGCAGAGACTCCTCGATGCTTTGGACGGCTATGCCTAAATGTTCAATGTGTGAGATTTTCATTATGCTGTAATTTTGTTAGGGTTTAGTCTTCTTTTCTTTATACCATTGCAAAGATAGTTAATATAATCAAGATTGTAAAATTATAAATTGAAAAGATTGTTAAGGGAAGTGGCTGTTTTCGGGTGTTGTGTGTGCTGTGGTGCCGTGTGCTCTCAAATGCAATGGCCACATGTCAATTGGCTTCGCCCTTGCCGTGGCATTTGTGGCATTGCGGGCGGCTGTTCGGATGGCCGGAAAAGCCTTGTCGGGTGTAAGGTTTTGTTGTTGTTTCCGGATTTTTCCGCAATCCGCTGACGTACAGCCCGTTGGCGGCCTATGTCGTTTGGGGGCCTAAAACGGCCCTTGCGGGCGGCCCAAACGGGCCGTTCCGCGTTGCAACGGCGCCCGTTTTGCAATGCAGAGTCAGGGGCGTTGCTTGTCGTGAGTGGTTTGTAAATGATTTTGCCCGAAGGTGCCAGGGATTTCATGTCGCCTGTCGTCCGGCCATTTGCTGTGGCTCATGGTCAGTGGCACAGGCTGCATGACGGCTTGGCACCGGACTGGCAGCGTAGTCGGCAGGGCAGGGCAAACTGATGCCTGTGTGTTAACGATGTTAAAATGCTGACATTGTCAGAACTCAAATATTACCCTTCCGTTAATTTGGCGCCCTGTTAGGTAGTTGGGTACGGCATACTGCTGGTTTGTGACGTCAGTCACCCAATAGTAAGAGTTGACGTTGCTTATCCCGAAAAGGTTAAGGCAATCGACGCCGAGCCAGATGTTTTTGAATATGCTGTGCTTCTTTCTGTCGTCGTTGTCGTAGGCGCGATAGCTCAGTCCAACGTCTACGCGCTTGTATGCCGGTGCCCTGAAGTTTTGGTACTCCAGGCCCTTGTGCGGCGCTCCGAAAGGCAATCCGTCGGCGAAGGCCAGGCTGAGGGTCATCTTCCAGCGCTCTGTTCCGGGGAAGTAATCGGTGAAATGCAGGTTTATAGCATACCTTTGGTCGGTTGGCATTGGCACCTGCTTGCCGTTGATCTTTTGCTTTGTGCTCATCAGTGAGAAGGTAACCCACGAGTCTGTGCCCGGCACAAACTCGCCGTAAAGCTTCAGATCGAGCCCGGCCGCATATCCGCTGCCCATGTTTTCGCCGTAATACGTCACCTTGACGTTGTTCACGTTATAGGGTATTATGTTTGACAGTGCCTTGTAATATGCCTCTGCCGTAAACTTATACGGGCGTTCCTTGATTTTGAACCTATAGTCGAATGCTGCCACGAAATGCAGCGAGCGCTGGCTTTTTATCCTGTTGTTGAGCGTGACCACGGTCACCCCGTTGACCTTTGTCGTGTCTCTTAACTCTTTGAAGAACGGTGCTTGGTAATAGAGGCCGGTGGCAAGGCGGAATGTCATGTTGTTGTTGAAAGCGGGGATAATGGCCAGCGATGCCCTTGGCGACACAATTGTTTCACTGTTGAACGACCAGTTGCTGAACCGTATGCCGTAGTTGAGCGTGTAGAACGTTGAGTTTTCCTCGCCGCTTGTAAATTTGTATGTGTCTTGTATGTAACCCTCTATTCGGTGGCTGTTTAGCGTGTTGCGCGAGTTGAGCGTATAAATCAGGTCGAGCCTGTCGCCGGTGTGCGGTATGGAATAGCCGCTTGAGTCTCTCATTTCATATTCGCGTGAGTTCTCTTCGACATGCTCTATCTTGTAGGTCAGGCCTCCTTCTATCGTGTGGCGTTTTGTTTTGTGGTTCAACATGAGCTTGAAGCTCTCGACGTTGGCTGTCAGGTAGTTGCGTGCATGCTCCATGTAGGTGCCTACACCAAGGTTTTCGCTCGTTTCGGTGTCGTCGAGCCAGTATTGCCCTTGTATGTCGTAGGTCTCCTGTTCCTTCGTGCGGAAGGCCGAAGCAATCAGTGACAGTTTTGTGTTGGCTCCAAACTGGCGCGATATAGTCAGTGCCCCGAAGAGTGTCCTGAACACGTCTTTCTCTTGACCGTCGAAGTAGACCCTGAACGATTTCACGTCTTCCATCGTGCCAAACGACGTCTCGCGGTCGGTCGGTACAAAGTTATAGTGGTTGTCAGATATGTTTCCTATGAAGTCGATGCTCCACCGTTGGTTTGGCCTGAAGCAGATATAGGTCTGGTAGTCAAGGAAGTTGGGCTTGTATTCGCCGTTGGTCTCAAGCGAGCCAAGCAGGTAACGGTTTGTCTTGTAGCGTATTCCGTGGCTCATCGAAAACTTCTTGGTGCCCACGCCTACATAGGCGCTTGCCCCGAGAAGCGAGGCTGAGATGTTTGCCTCTAACTTCTTCGGTTGCTTGTACGTTATGTCCAATGCCGACGACATCTTCTCGCCATACTTTGCTTCGAACCCTCCTGTTGAGAAACCAATCGACTCCACCATGTCGGGGTTTATCACGCTCAGCCCTTCCTGCTGTCCGCTCCTTATGAGAAGCGGGCGGTAAACTTCCACATTATTTATATATACAGAGTTCTCGTCGAAGCTTCCTCCACGTACGTTGTATTGTGATGACAGCTCGTTGTGGGTCGAAACACCGGCCTGTTGCTGAATCAGGGCCTCCACGGCGTTGCCGCTTGCGGTGGCCAAGCCCTTCATGTCTTTTATGTCAAGGCGTTCGGTGCCTGTCGTCTGCCTTCGCTTCTCGGTGACGACAATCTCGCCCAGGGCGGCCATCGATGGCAAAACGATTTCTATCCTCTGCTTTCCGCGCGGGTTGCGGAACAGGCGCTTGCGCGCATTGTAGCCAATCATCGAGAACTTAACGACTACGCTGTCTGCCGAAGCCAGCGTTATGCTGAACTCGCCCTTTAGGTTGGTCATCGCGACCTTGCCTTGCTCCAGGCACGACACGGTGGCAAGTTCTATGGGGTTTTGCTCTTCGTCCACGACCCTTCCGGTCAGGGTGAAGCTCTGTGCAGAAGCGGTGAGTGTGGCCACCAGCATGAGGGTGAGCACAGCTATGGTATGTTTGGCGGTCGTTGTCTTCATTTGCTAATTAAACGTACGAATCGTTGGTAATATTGTGTTGGCCATGTCACAAATACACTGTGTTCCCGCCGTTTGCTCAGCGTGTCGCGAATTATGCCTGGCAAATGTGCATTGAATGAAATTTATTCGCTATATTTGCAGGCGTTTACAGCGAAAGGCCGTTGCACATGTAGCGTTGGCGCATGTCGTAACGGACGGTAATGACATGGAATCAACTTAAAACGCATGAACGAAGATATAGTATTGAACAGCCATAACAAGGAGGAATTTCCGCCTGCGCATACCGCCGAGCATCTGTTGAACCAGACTATGGTGCGCATGTTTGGGTGTGAGAGGTCGAGCAACGCTCACATAGAGCGCAAAAAGAGCAAGATAAGCTATGTGTTAGACCACAAGCCTTCGCGCAAGGAAGAGAAGGCAATTGAAGACAGGATGAATGAATTGATAGCCGAAGACTTGCCCGTTAGCTATGAGTTTGTTAGCAAAGACAGCCTTCCCGACGATGTCAAGGCCGACAGGTTGCCTGCAGATGTGTCTGACACCATACGCCTGGTAAGGATTGGCGACTACGATGTGTGCCCATGCATAGGCAAGCACGTGCGCTCAACGTCACAGATAGGGCGTTTTGAAATGCTCGGAACCAATTGGGATGAGATGTCCAAGTCATTCCGCATCCGCTTCAAGGTGGTTCAGTGAATGCCTGTCGTTGTCGGCGGTTAGCAATGTTTCCGCTTTGTGGGCCAGCGGCACAAATGAAGAGTGGAGGCGCCTTACGGCTGCCTCCACTGTGTTCATTTAGTTTCTATTTCCTCTTTCATGTCGATGAAATTGCCCTTCTTGTCATAGAATTCATATTGCAAGAAAGCCAGTTTCTGCGACGGGATGATGCTGAGTCCAAGCCCGTATTTCATCTGCCATTTCCGTTTTAGCGAGAAAAGCCCTTGGTTTATGTAGGCCGCTACATACGGATGCACATGCAGGTTGAACTTCTTGATTCCAATCTTTGTTACCAGTCGGTCAATCTTGCTCTCCAATTGGTCTGTAAACAGGATGCTTGACTTAATCTTTCCTTTGCCGAAACAAGTGGGGCAGGTCTCTTCCACGTTGACATCCATTGCCGGGCGCACGCGCTGGCGGGTTATCTGCATAAGCCCGAATTTGCTCAATGGCAGGATGTTGTGCCTGGCCCTGTCTTTCTGCATGTTCTTGCACATACGCTCATATAGCATTTGCCTGTCTTCAGCGAGGTTCATGTCGATGAAGTCAACCACTATGATGCCTCCCATGTCGCGTAGGCGCAACTGTCTTGCCAACTCGTCGGCAGCGCCAAGGTTCACCTCCAGGGCATTGGCCTCTTGACCGTTTTCAGAGCGCGTTCTGTTTCCGCTGTTCACGTCAACCACGTGCAGTGCCTCGGTGTGCTCTATGATTAGGTATGCACCACGCTTGTAGTTGACTGTCTTTCCGAATGCCGACTTGATTTGCTTTGTGACGTTGAAATTGTCGAAAATGGGCACCTGGCCGGTATATCTCTTGACGATGTCTACCTTCTCCGGGGCAATCAGTTTCACGTAATCGCGCACCTGGTTGAACACCTCTTCGTCGTTGACGTATATACCGTCGTACGTTGGGTTGAATAAGTCGCGAAGCAATGCTACAACCCTGCCGGTCTCTTCGTAGACAACTTGCGGTCTTGTTGTGCTCTTTTGAACTTTTGTAATTGTGTCTTCCCACCGCTTGAGCAGTGTTTTCATTTCTTTGTCAAGTTCGGCCACCCTCTTGCCCTCTGCCGATGTGCGCACGATGACGCCAAAGTTCTTGGGCTTGATGCTTTGGATGAGTTGCTTCAGGCGTGTTCTTTCTTCGCCTTTTTTGATTTTGGAAGATACTGAGACTTTATCGTTGAATGGTATCAGCACCATATACCTGCCTGCGAAGCTCAGTTCGCACGTGAGTCTCGGGCCTTTGGTCGAGATGGGCTCTTTCACAATCTGCACCATCACTTCTTGCCCAACCTTAAGTGTCGTTTGCACGCTGCCGTCTTTTTTCAGCTCGGGCAGGCGGGTTGCCTTCGATATCGGATAAAGTTTCTTTCTGTCGCTTTGTACCTGTTTGAGATACTTCTCGTAAGAGCTAAATTGAGAACCCAAATCAAGATAGTGCAAAAATGCATCCCGTTCAAATCCGACGTCTACGAAACAGGCATTGAGACCGGGCATAAGCTTCTTAACCTTTGCCATGTAGATGTTGCCCACAGAGAATGAAGCCGACCGCGTCTCGTTCTGGTATTCAACGAGGCTTTTGTCTTCGAGCAGTGCTATCGATATCTCTTTGGGGTGGACGTCAATGATAACTTCGCTTGTCATTACTTTAAACGGTTTTCTTTCGTTGGTTTCACAAGGTGCACGGCCATTGGCCTTGCACCGCTGTTTCTCTCTTCGACGGAATCAGTGCTTATGTCTTTTCACAACAAAAACTACGCGATTTGCCGTAAAAATAGACAAAAGAGATGGTTAATTGTTTGTTTTTGGACAAATGCACGGATTCCCTGCTAATTTAACAGAAAGGGTGTGCCATAATCCGAATGGATTTTCTGACACACTCCTCTCATTAAAATCTTTGAACAAACCTCAGAGGCTGTATTGCTTACTTGCTCTTGTGCCTGTTCTTTCTCAGTCTTTTTTTACGCTTGTGCGTAGCCATCTTGTGGCCTTTCTTTTTCTTTCCGCTTGGCATAGCTTGATATTTTTAAATGTTATTTGTAAAATTGTTGATTATTTCATCTTTGCAATAAAGCTCTTGGCCGGCTTGAATGCAGGGTAGTCGTGTGCCTCGATGACGATGGTCGTGTTCTTTGATATGTTGCGGGCTGTCTTCTGTGCCCTGTGCTTAACGATAAAGCTACCGAATCCCCGCAGGAAAACATCTTCTTTGCGTATGGTAAGGCTCTGCCTCACTTCTTCCATAAAAGCTTCTATTGTCGTGGCTACATCCTGCTTGGCGAGACCGGTGTCCTCAACTATCTTGTTGATTATATCAGCTTTTGTCATCTTTCTTTTATGTTTAATGTTGTGATATTTTATTCGTCTCCGATTATTCGGAGTGCAAATATACTCATTTTTGGCGGTATGAGGAAATTTATAACGACTTTTTTTGTGAAAATGGCAAGAATCGGGTGGCGGCGATTTAAATTCCACATATTAAGTGGTTTACACATTAATTATAACACCGACTTTATGGCTCGGAAGGTTGCTTTGCCACTTGTTTGGCTTGTAAGAAAATGCGAATCCGCCGACACTGTTGCGGCGTTTTGCCGTGCTTTATGTCACAAAATGCGCTGTTTGCACATGGCTCGGCTTTGGCAATCGCCCGGAATGGCAGTGGCTGTCGTGGCGTTTGTAAAAAATAATTTCCTTTTCGGCGTGTTCGGCGTAATGCGTTGACAGGCAACATGTTGCAATGCGGGCGTTTTTGTCGTGTCAAACGTGTTGTTTTGAGGCATGATACGGCTCGTTTTAGTGTGCAAAACGGCCTCTTTTGTAGTCTGTATGGGGTGTGGTAGTGTGTTTGGGTGGGTAAATTAGGTTGCTTGTATGAATATTTCATACGTACTTCCCGAATGCCGATTAACGATAATTTTGACTGCCAAAGACGTTGCTTGGGGTGGGGCGGCCTTGCCGTGGAGTGCACGTCGGTAGGTGCTGCCGCATCTGTGCGCATATCGTAGGCGGCTGACGTTCACGCGGCAACGGCCGTTCGCTTCGTGTTTATGTGGCGGGGGTGGGCGTGAGGCTGTTGCCGTGGCTGAGGAACATGGCGCGCAAACGTTTCTGTTATGTTTTTTTATGAAAAATAGACGGGTGCCAAATGACGTCTTATCAAAAAAAAATCGTATATTTGCAAAATACTAAAATCAATAGGTTATGGCAAAATATAATATCACAGAAAAGAAAGAAAAAGAGGCCGCTTACCGTGATTTGGTCAGCCCGCAGCTGATGGACGAGATGAAGGAAAAGATACTTAACATCATAGTGCTGCAGAAAAAGTATAAAGACAAGGACTATTCTGCCAAGAAACTAGCCGAAGACCTTGGCACAAACACTCGCTATATTTCTGCGGTCATGAACGTGAGGTTTCACATGAATTACTCTTCGTTCATCAACAAGTTCCGCATTGAGGAGGCTATGGCCATACTTGTAGACAAGCGATACCTTGACTTGAAGATGGAGGACGTGAGCGACATGGTGGGCTTTTCCAACCGTCAGTCGTTCTATGCGTCGTTCTATAAAATCATGAGGATGACCCCGCGTGCATACAGGATGCAGCACATTGCCCAGCATCCGGAGAAAGCCAAGGCCGCAAAGGCCGCAAAGGCTGCGCGAAAGAGCAAAAAAACGGAGGGGGGAAACTGAATGGCTGGCAATAGCTTCAACTACTCTGACATCCGCTTTGCGGACATCCAGATGCTGAGGTACAGGCTGCATGGCTTTGATGGATTGTCATTGCGCCAAAGGCAGTATGTCTATTGCCTTTCGCAGGCCACGCTCTATGGGCGTGACATCACATTCGACCAATTCGGCAAATACAACCTCAAGATAAGGAAAACCCTCGAGGCCATCTACACCGACGGTGCCTTAGAACATGGCGACAAGGAGTTTGCCGCCCTCGAAGAGTACCTGATGCGCGTGTGGTTTTCCAACGGCATATACCATCATTATGGCTGCGATAAGTTTGTTCCGGGCTTCAGCAAGGAGTATTTCCGTGCAGCCATGAATGCCGTGGACAAGTCGTCGTTGCCGCTCGGGGACGGAATGACTGTTGATGACCTGTGCAACGAGCTCGCGCCGGTGATGTTCGACAGGGATGTCTTGGCCAAAAGGGTAAACAAGGCTCCCGGGGTCGACATCGTGGCCACGTCTGCTTGCAACTACTACGATGGCGTCACCCAGGCCGAGGCCGAGGAGTTCTATAGGGCAAAGAAAGCCGCTTGCGGTGACTGCGCCCCGTCGTTCGGCCTCAACACCAAGTTGGTAAAGACCGCAGAGGGGCTGCATGAGGAGGCTTGGACGGAAGGAGGACTTTATGGCCCGGCCATTGAGCGCATAACATATTGGCTCGGCCGGGCTTCGTCGGTGGCCGAAAACCAGAAGCAGGTGGATGTGATAAACAAGCTGATTGAGTATTACCGCACTGGCGATTTACATGTCTTTGACGAGTATTCCATACTTTGGGTCGAGGCGCTCGACGGTAAGATTGATTTCATAAACGGCTTTATAGAGGTATATGGCGACCCGTTGGGAATAAAAGGCTCGTGGGAAGGTATTGTGGAATACAAAGACGAAGAGGCCACCAAGCGCACCCGGACCATCAGCGAGAATGCCCAGTGGTTTGAAGACCACTCGCCTGTGGATGCCCGTTTCCGCAAGCCCGAGGTAAAGGGAGTCACTGCCAACGTTGTCTGTGCGGCAATGCTCGGGGGCGACGAATATCCGTCGACAGCCATAGGCATCAATCTGCCCAATGCCGATTGGATAAGGGCGCAGCACGGAAGCAAGAGCGTCACCATTTGCAACCTGACCGACGCTTACAACAAGGCGGCTAAAGGAAACGGCTTCTACGATGAGTTTGTCATCGACAGAGACACGTTAGGGCTGATAGACAAGTATGGCGACCTGTGCGACGACCTGCACACCGACCTGCACGAGTGCCTCGGCCACGGAAGCGGCAGGCTGCTGCCCGGCACCGACCCTGATGCGCTTAAGGCTTACGGCAACACTATTGAAGAGGCGAGGGCCGACTTGTTTGCGCTATATTACATGGCCGACAGCAAGATGGTTGACCTCGGTCTGCTGCCAGACCGTGAAGCATACAAGTCTCAGTACTACACTTACATGATGAACGGGCTGCTTACCCAGCTTGTACGCATAGAGCCCGGGGCTTGCATCGAGGAGGCCCACATGCGCAACAGGGCGCTGATTGCGAATTGGTGCGTGGCAAAAGGCGATGCCGTCAGGCTGGTTGGCAGAGGTGGCAAAACTTTTGTCGAGATACTCGACTATGACGGTCTCAGGGCCCTTGTGGCGCAATTGCTGGCCGAGGTTCAGCGTATAAAGAGCGAGGGCGACTACGAGGCCGCCAGGGATTTGGTTGAAACATATGCTGTGAAGGTTGACCCCGAGGTGCATGCCGAGGTACTCAAGCGTTACGCCGGACTGAACATTGCGCCATACAAGGGCTTTATCAACCCGGTGCTGCGGCCCGTGCGCAATGGCAATGGTGAAATCACAGACATAGAAGTCGACTACTCTGAGGGCTATGTTCACCAGATGCTGCGTTACAGCAAGGAGTATTCAACGTTGATCTGACTCTGTGCCATGGCAAGGTGCGGCTGTTGCCGCCAATAGGGGGCTGCCCCTCGGCGTGTGGCAACGGCGTGGCACTTTGCCGGATGGCGCTTTGCCAGGTTGGCCCGAAGGGATTGTCGGGCTTTTTAAAATTAAAGAATGATGGATAACAATAGCAATATTGACAGCAGACTGAAAGAGATAAAGCAATCTTTCAGGCTGCAGATGAATGGAGTGGCGGCACAGTCGATGAGAGACAAGGGCTTGGACTACCACGTTAACTGGGGTGTTTCATTGCCAGCCTTGAAGGCCAAGGCTGCCGAGATAGGCAAGGACTACGACCTTGCGCTGGCTTTATGGAAAGACAATGTCAGGGAATGCAAGATACTGGCAACGCTGATTATGCCTCCCGCTGAGATATTGCCGGAGGTTGTTGATATATGGATGGAGCAGACAGACAACGTGGAGATAGCCGAGCAGGCATCGTTGAACCTATATCAGCACCTGCCTTTTGCTGCCGAAAAGGCTTACCGCTGGATTGCCTCCGAAAGCGAGTTGTACCAAATCTGCGGCTACCATGTGCTGTCGCGACTGTTCATGCGTGGGCAGGAACCCAATGAGCGTGGTGCAAACGAGTTCATCGACCAGGCGCTGGCAGCCATCCAAGGCGACTCGGTAGTGCTTAAGAAGGCCGCCTGGTCAAGCGTCTTGAGGTTTGCCGATTTGGGAGATGGCTTCAGGCAAATGGCCCAAAAGGCCATGAAGTCTATAGGGGTCGACCTGTAGAGTTTGCCTGTCGGCATCGCGGCCTGCACGGTAGTGCTCACAAGCATAGGTGCATCGGCCGTGATTTCGGGTGATTACAGTCGGTCGGCTTCTGCGTTACTGCCAGACATCAGGCGGGCTTCAGTCGTGTGATGCCGACAATGTTGATTGCATATAACCAATTGACCGCATGCTGCTTACAGCTGTATTGCTGAAGCGGCGTGCGGTCTTTTTGTGTTGATTATTGCATGCTTGCGTTGTAATCAAGGCAGGATTGCACAGCCATAGGCAAATGCCTTTCGCGCGGTGGCCATGCGGTTGCGCTCTGAAAATCGCCCCAAACCAACAGTCAATCCCCCAAATGATGGCATGCCTACAGGCATTCTGATTTGTTGTCGCCTATGTCTGTTGCATTACTTACGGCTTAGATGCATGCCACCAAGCAAGATGCCGTGCGGGGTATGCAAGCGTTTTGTTGCTAATAATATATAGGTAGACAAACATTCAGCGGCATATTTACCGGTTTGAGACGGTCTGTCCGCAGTGTTTCAGAACCTAACGCTGAGTTCTACGTCGAGCATGCTGTAATTGTGTTTGGCCAGGCTGCGGTCGTTGATGAAGGCGTATTCGGCTTGCAACTCAAGGTTTTTGCAGAACAGATAGTTCAGTCCAACCTCATATTGCGTACGGCTGTCGGCCCACGCCCCCGATTTTCTATACATGTCATAACGCGCCTTGGCCCTCAGTTTTTGCCTGATGATTGGTGCTATGCACAGCGCATAAACACCGTCAGCCTTGTTTCCCTGGGCATAGTTGACCGTTGCGTCAGCCGCATCGTCTCCGCTTTGCTTTGTGGTCTTGAATCCGTAGCCCGTGCTGTGTATGTATTCAGAGCGTATCTGCCAGTCTTCGTCCTTGTATTCGGCGCTTATGGCATAGCGGTATTGCCCCAGGCTCACCGTGCCCTGGTGCTCGTTGCCGGC
>ERZ779697.661-NODE-661-length-15872-cov-2.52437_pt1 | contig 15872 bp, 17 predicted proteins | sample MGYA00511881_ERZ779697 | MGnify/ENA primary metagenome ERZ779697 (study PRJEB29588, sample SAMEA2148105) | human gut metagenome | biome: human gut; feature: human-associated habitat; material: faeces | place: Denmark | collected 2008/2010 ... | reverse complement strand
TGCCGTGCCGAGGACGCCGCGGCGGGCCTGGGAGATGATGCTGTGGTTGTAGCCGTAGCCGAAGTAGATGGCCAGGCCGACGAGGAGCCAGACGACGAAGCGGATCTGGGTGACCAGAGGCAGCATGTAAATCAGGACGCCGCAGAAGGCGATAGCCAGGAGCGGAACGAAAGGAACAAGCGGGCATTTGAAGGCGCGTTCCTGATTCGGGTTCTTCTTGCGCAGGACGATGACCGCAGCCGATACGATGATGAAGGCGCAGAGCGTGCCAATGTTCGTCATTTCAGCGACGATATTGATAGGCAGGAAGCCTGCCGTTACGGCTGTAACAACGCAGACCAGCATGGAACTGCGGGCCGGCGTCTTATATTTCGGATGGACGTGGCCGAAGAATTTCGGCAGCAGGCCGTCACGGGACATAACGAAGAGGACACGGCTCTGGCCGAAACTCATGACCAGGAGGACCGAAGTCAGACCGCAGATAGCGCCAATGGAAATGGCTGCTGCGCCCCAATGATAGCCGACAGCCTGGAGGGCAAAGGCAACTGGTGCGGCTGTCGTCTTGAATTCAAGGTACGGAACCATACCGGTCAGGACGGCCGATACAGCGATATAGAGGACGGTACAGATAATGAGCGATAAGATAATGCCGCGGGGCAGATCCTTCTGCGGATTCTTAACTTCTTCAGCCGCTGTGGAAACAGCATCGAAGCCGATGTAGGCGAAGAAGATGATCGACGCGCCGGCAAAGACGCCGGACCAGCCGTAAGGCATGAAGGGAACCCAGTTGGCGGCATCGACGTGACTAAAGCCTAAAGCCAGGAACAAGGCGACGACAGCCAATTTGATGCCAACGATGATGTTGTTGACCGTCGAGCTCTGGCGGACGCCGTGGATGTTGATGAAGGCAATGACACAAAGGATGAGGACTGCCGGCAAATTGACGATGCCCCCGTCATACGGTGCCAAGGTCAGTGCTTTCGGCAGCGTAATGCCAAGGTTCGTCAGGATATTGTTGAAATACCCGGACCAGCCGATGGCCACAGCGGAAACAGCGAAGGCATATTCCAGTATCAGGTCCCAGCCGATGACCCAGGCCCAAAATTCACCGAGTGCCACATAACCGTAGGTGTAGGCACTGCCGGCAACCGGGACCATGGCCGCGAATTCCGCATAGCAAAGGGCCGCACAGCCGCAGGCCAGAGCTGCGATGATGAAGGAAATGATAAGTGCAGGACCGGAATAATTCGCAGCAGCTACGCCTGTCAGAACAAAGATGCCTGTACCGACGATAGCGCCGATACCGAGCATAGTCAGGCCAAAAGTACCGAGGACGCGGTTCATACCGCCGTCTTGTTTCGTTTCCGAAATAAATTCATTGATACTTTTGGTTCTAAAGATGTGTTTCGTCATAGAACCTCTCCCCTTATGATGATAAAGTATCGTTGACTCCCCTATGGATTGGCACTTCAAAGAAGCAGTCAATCGTTCAACTGCCTTTCATTATACTCGGTAATTTTAATTTGTAAAGCTTTTATGCTTAATTAATTATATTTTTATTTTTATATCGAAAAATTTCTAAACTATCATAAAGTTAGAAGTTATAATTAACTAGATTATTAATTCACTTTAATTATAATTGTTCTTTTGTTATTTTATCTAAAATAACAAAGTCCCTTTCTGTATCTATGTCGAATAATTCTTCTTGGGCAGCGCTCCGATAGACACAGGTATCCTTCCCCCGCAGGAACTGCCGACCGCCCCTATCACCGTGCAGTGCCAGCAGCTGTTCTTTATAGGAACTGCGGAAAATGGCCGGACTGCAGCGCCGCTCGCCGTTATGCATGCAGCCGACAGCGGCACCGGAAGCCAGGAAATGCCGCAGGAAATCGGCAATCGTCGCTGCCCGCAGCAAAGGCTGGTCGGCCGGGAAGAAGGCCCAGGCATCGGTATCACCGCAGGCTGTGACGGCTGCGCGCAGAGACGCGGCCATGCCTTCCCGGGCCTGGTCGTTCCAGATGACCGGGATGTTTTGACTTTCGCAGGCAGCGGCAATGGCCTTATGGCCCGTGACGAGCACAGCCTGGCAGTCGATGCCGGAAGACGGCAAAAAAGCCTGTGCCGCCCGGCACAGGCTTTCCATTCCATATGTATAGAGCGGACGACCGTAAAGTAAGGCTGTCAATTTATTGCTGCCGAAGCGGCGGCCAAAACCAGACGCCAAGAGTACAAGCGTTATTTTCATCTTATTTCCCTCATTTCTTTCGGATACGATGTCAGCCCTCCCGGCCGGGAGAGTCGGGCCAGGATCCGTTCCCCGGCCTGACGCAGCACTTCGTCATCGGCCTGATTGAGGACGACTTCCGTCTTTTCCTGCCACGGACCGAGGCGCTGCAGGCAGCCGGCTTCAACGATATGGGCAAAGAGAGGCTCCGTAATGACGTCCGCCGCATTTAGCCCCAGCAGTTCATAGTGGAAGCACGCAGCTGCCGCAGGCTGCCCCAGCGCGGCAAGGCCGGCCAGACAGTAGACAGCATCACAATTTTCCGGGATGACCGGTTCATGGGGACGCATGACTTTCAGAGGCAGCCTCTTCGAGCCGTCGCCTTCAACGAGGACCGTGTCGGCTTTTTCGCAAAGCTGCTGATAAATTTCGTCACCGGGCCAGGTAATCTTGCCCTGGACCGCCAGCCGGCCGGCAACGATCAGGCCGCTGCGCCGCCACGTTTCCTGCCAGTCCGAGCGCAGGGGCACAGGCAGGAAGTGCACTGCCGGCCGCCGCATATGCGTCGTCGTCACGACAGCCGTCAGCCTGCAGGCTTCCCGTTCCTGCCGGGCTCTGGCGAAAATACTCGTCGTCTTGCCGCCGGCACCGATGTAGGTAAAGACCTGAGCCGTCATGGTTTCTTGTAGCGGCTTTTTTCCCGCCCTTCCCTTTTGGCCCGCACGGCAATCAGTTCGGCCGCGATGCTGACAGCGATTTCTGCGGGCGTCACTGCAGAAATGGCAAGACCGATAGGTGCATGGCAGGCGTCGATTTCTTCGGCCGTAAAACCGTCGGCCAGGAGCTTCGTCTTGACGAAAGCCAGCTTGCGCCGGCTGCCGATGACGCCGAGATAATAGGGTTTGATTTTCAGCATCTGGCGCTGCACATCGTAGTCGCCGACGTGGCCGCGGGTCATGATGCAGACGTAATCGTCCGGCGTGACATCGATGCTTTTGGGCAACTGGCCGTAATCAGCCTGATAGACGGCTTCCGCCTGAGGAAAGAGGGCGGCGTCGGCAAATTCTGCCCGGTCATCGACGACGATGCAGGAAAAATCAATGCTCGTAAGGACCGGCACCAGGGCCTGCGAGACGTGACCGCCGCCAAAGATGAAGACCCGGCCCGGATAAGACAGGGGTTCGCTGTAGCAGCGCAAGCCCTCTTTTTCCGAGAGCCCTGCGACATTCTGACGGCACCAGGCCGCATCGACAGCCTGCAGCGCCGTCATCCTGCCGCAGCCAATGCTTTCGCCGGCCGTAACAAGGGCCATGCCCCAATCCCTTTCGTCACTCACATCCAGGGCCAACCAGGCGGCCTGATGATTTTTCAGAGCCTGCAGGATACCGTTCAGGACGTCTCCGAGTCCCGGCAGGACCGGGTCGAGGTACTGGCAGAAGACGGTCAGTTCACCGCCGCAGGCAGCATTGATGTCTTCTTCGTCGTTGGGATGAAGGATGAGGCGGCGGAAGGCCGACCGCTTTTCAGCCAGACACTGCCGGCCGGCCTGGATGGCCAGGTATTCCTGATAGCCGCCGCCGACGGTGCCGGCTGTCGTGCCGTCCTGAAAGACAGCCTGATGACTGCCGATGCCGCGCGGCGTCGAGCCCTGGCTGGCGACGACCGTCAGGAGGACTGCCGGGCGGCCGCTTTGTATTTCTTCATGTAATCGGGTAAATAAAGTTTCCATATGATATCACCTATATAAGAGTAAAATCGCTTTGCCCGGAACAGCCAGCTTTTCCGGCAGTACTGCCGGCCTGTCGGGCTTGGCGAAGCGCCACCAGATATCCGGCGTCCCCGCCGCCTGGCTGCCGTAGCGGAACTTGACGATCCATTCGAAGGGCTGCTCGATTTCTTCTGTTACAGTAATGGGAAACGCATTCTCGCCAGCAGCCGCCGTAAAGGCATGGCCCCGGATGCCGATGGCACAGAGACCGTCACCGACAGGACGATTCGTGCAGAAAGTCGTCTGCCAGTCCGGCACGAAGACGCTTTCCGGACCGGCTTTTCGGGCAGCCGCAATATTCTTGCAGCCCGTGAGGAGAGCGGCGGCTTTCGACTGGGGATCGGCGAAGAGCTGCCGCGTCGGCCCGACAGCCGCCACGCGCCCTTGGTCGAGGACGGCGATGGACTGGCAGAGCTGATAGGCTTCGTCGCGGCTGTGCGTAACCAGGATGACATCCTTCGGGAACTGCTGCAGCAAGTCCTTGAGTTCCGTCATCACTTTTTCTTTTAAATAACTGTCGAGGGCGCTGAAGGGTTCGTCTAAAAGAAGGATGTCCGGTTCATTGACCAGGATGCGGGCCAGTGCCACGCGCTGCTGCTGGCCGCCGGAAAGCTGAGCAGGCTTCTGTTTTTCCAGTCCCGTCAGGCGCAGGCGTTCCATCATCGAGCGGACCGTGCGGCCTCGTCTTTCGAGGCTGCCGACCGGACGCCGCAGCGGATATTCTCTTCGACGCTCATATTGGGAAAGAGCGCGTAATGCTGGAAGAGATAACCCACGCGCCGCTGCGGTACGGGAATGTTAATTTTTGTATCACTGTCGAAGAAAGTCCGTGCGCCGACGGTCACGCTGCCCCGGTCCGGCTTTTCAATACCGGCGATGCACTGCAGGGTCTTGCTCTTGCCGCAGCCCGACGCGCCGAGGAGGCCGAGGATACCGCCCTGATGGTGCAGTTTGACGTCCAATGTAAACGTGCCCCAATCCTTGTAAACGTCAATATCAATCATACCAGGCGCCTCCTTTCGCGGTTCCGCTTTTCAAAGAGATTGACTGTCAGGAGGACGACGGTGCTGATGACGATATTTACCAGGACCCAGATAAAGGCGCCGTACTCGTCATTCGTCCGCCAGAGCTGGTAAACCGTCGTAGAAATGGTCGCCGTATTGCCCGGGATATAGCCGATGAGCATGCTCGTCGCTCCGTATTCGCCCAAAGCCCGAGCAAAGGCCAGGACCGTACCGGCGATGATGCCCTGCTTGCAGTAGGGCATGCGGATGTGCCAGAAAATGAACGTATCCGACAGGCCCAGGGTGCGGCCGCTCCAGGCCAGGGTTTCATCGAAGCTTTCAAAGGCGCCGCGGGCCGTGCGGTACATCAGGGGAAAGGCGACGACAGCCGATGCCAGGACGCCGCCGTACCAGGTCATGACGAAACGGATGCCGACATCATTGAGGAAGATGCCGACGGGATGCCTGAGGCCGAAGACCAGGAGCAGCAGCCAGCCGCAGACCGTTGGCGGCAGGACCAGGGGCAAGGTCAGGACGACGTCCAGGATGCCCTTGAGGAGCCGCGGCAGACGGGCGACATAATAGGCCAGGGCGATGCCGCTGAAAAAGACGAGGGCACAGGAAATGGCAGCGATGCGCAGGCTGTTCCAAAGAGGATACCAATCCATGAGCTGCCTGCCTTAGCCGACAGGGCTGAAGCCGACGCTCTGGAAAATCTTCATGGCTTCTTCGCCTTTCAGATAGTTGAGGAAATCCTGCGCTTCCTGCGGATGCTTGCTGTTTTTCAGGACCGCTGCCGGATAGATGACCTGGCCGCACATTTCCTTCGTCGCCTTGTCGACGGGTATCAGTTTGGCGCTGAAGGCATCCGTCGCATAGATGACGCCGCAGTCGGCGCTGCCTTCGCTGACCTGTGTCGTAACTTCCTTGACGTTCGAGCCGTACGTGATGTGGCCGGCCTGAGCGATGGCCTGTTCATCGAGGTTGAAGAATTTCAGGATTTTCTGCGTATACTGGCCGACAGGGACATCGCTGTTGCCCATGACCAGGCGAATCGAGCCGTCCTTCAATTTCTCTGCCATATCCTTGAAGTCCTTGACATCCTTCGAATTGCCGGACGGCGTAACCAGGACGACCTTATTTTCAAGGAGGTCGACGCGGCTGTCGCTCTTGATGAAGTCCAGTTTATCCGGGTTAGCTTTCGCATCTTTCGAAGCATCGAGCTGATTCATCTGCTTCTGAGCGGCCGAAATGAAGAGATCGCAGTCGGCGCCGTTCTGGATCTGCGTCTTCAGCGTACCTGACGAGTCGAAGTTGCAGGAAATTTCCACGTTCGGGTGTTCCTTCTGATACTGCTCAGCGATTTTGTTCATCGTTTCCGTCATGCTCGCGGCGGCAAAAACAGTCAGATGTACTTTTTCGCCGTTGGCAGCTTTGCTGTCATCTCTCTTCTCGGAACCGCAGCCGGCCAGGGCAAAGGCCAACGTACCGGCGAGAACGGCTGCTACTACTTTTTTCCAGGTCATAGTCGCGCATCTCCTTTAGTAAAGATATTTATATTCGTTTACTTACGGGCGCAGTCCTGTACTTCGCCGCGCAGTAAATCCAAACCGTGAGGAATCGTATCGAGGAAGACATCCATGCATTCCCGGCAGGCTTTTGGGCTGCCCGGCAGGTTGATGATCAGCGTCTTTTTGCGGATGACACTGACCGCCCGGGAAAGCATGGCCCGCGGCGTAATCTGCATGGATGCCGCCCGTATTGCTTCGGCAATGCCCGGCGCCTGGCGGTCGGCGACAGCCAACGTCGCTTCCGGCGTGACATCGCGGGCACCGAAGCCCGTACCGCCCGTCGTCAGGATGAGGTCAGCCTGGCGCTGGTCGGCCAGACGGCAGAGCTGCTGTTCCAGCGGCCCCTTGCCGTCGGGCAGGAGGATCTGCTCGATGACTTCAAAGCCTGCCGCTTCCAGTTTTTCCGCAATGGCCGGGCCGCTGGCATCCTGACGCAGTCCCTTGCTGCCCTTGTCAGATAAGGTGATGACCGCTGCCTGATAAGGCCGTTTCCCGTGACGCGGCACTTCTTCCATCGTATCGCCCGGACGGATGATGCCGCCTTCAAGGACGCGGGCAAAGACGCCTTCTCTGGGCATGATGCAGTCGCCGACGGCTTCGTAGACGGCGCAGTGGTTGTGGCATTCCTTGCCGATCTGCGTGATTTCCAACAAGACGTCGCCGCAGCGCAGCAGTGTCCCTACAGGCAGGGACGAAAAAATAAAGCCGTCGACGACGAGGTTTTCGCCGAAAGCGCCGAATTCTACGCTGCCGCCGCGGCGGCGGAAAGCTTCAATGCTTTCCAGGCCTAACAAGCTGACCTGGCGGTGCCAGTGTTCCGCATGCGCATCGCCTTCGATGCCCCAGTTTACTACGAATTTACCTTCCGGCACGGCCGTCTTGGCAATGCCGCGGACGTTGCTGATACAAACAGCATGTACTTTTCCCATTGTTTTATCCTCCGATTTGATTCATCGTCTTATGTTCACTGATTTCTTTTCTTTCGGCAAAGCAGTGCTTCGCCGGTTTGTCTTCAATCGCTTCTGCCAGGGCCTGCTGCAGCAAAGCCTGGATTTCCGTATCCGGCCGGCCGCTGCGCAGCAGAGCGCGCAGGTCAACGCCGTCGTCATAGCAGAGGCAGGGCTTGAGGAAGCCCGTACTCGTCAGGCGCAGGCGGTTGCAGGTGCGGCAGAAAGCATGCGTATTGGCAGCGATGAAGCCGATTCGTCCCTGCAAGACTGCGCTGGCATAGTACGACGCCGGACCGTTGCCGCGCCGTTCCGCCGTTTCTTTTAAATCCGGATAGACCCCTTTGAGACGTACCAACGCTTCATCGGCACTGAGGCCGGGCAAACTCGTGCCATAGCCGATGGGCATCAGTTCGATGAAACGCACGTCGACGGGCAGGTCCTGGGCGAGCCTGGCCAGCGCCAGGAGCTGCGGCGCCGTCTCCTTCAAAAGCACAGCGTTTACTTTGACGTTTACATTTTCCGCCGCAGCTGCTTCCAGGGCCTGGACGACCGTATGCAGGCTGCCGCCGCCTGTGAGTGCTGCGTACTGGCCTGCATCGAGCGTATCGAGACTGATGTTGATGCCGTCGACACCCAGACGAATTAAATCCGGCAGGGCTTTTTTAAGTAAAATTCCGTTCGTCGTCAGCGTCACGGAACGGACACCCGGCAATGCTTTCAGGACCGCCATGAAGGAAAGGGCGCCTTTGCGCACGAGGGGCTCGCCGCCGGTGATCTTGAAGCGGTCGATGCCCAGTGCCAGGGCAGCCCGGCAAACCGTCAATATTTCTTCATAGCGCAGGACTGCGTCATGTCCGACACTGTCAACAGCTTCTGGCATGCAGTAGCGGCAACGCAGGTTGCAGCGGTCCGTCAGGGAAAGGCGCAGGTAGTCGATGGTCCGCCCCCACTTATCCTTCATAGTGCTCCCCTCCGTCATATTGGAAATGACCGCTCTTGCCGCCGATTTTTTCGACGAGGTGGATATCCTTGATACACATGCGCTTATCGACGGCCTTGCACATATCGTAGACCGTCAGCAAGGCCACGGATACACCCGTCAGGGCCTCCATTTCCACGCCCGTCTTGCCGTCGCACTTGACAGTGCAGCGCCCTTCGATTTCACAAGTATCATCGTGGAAGAAAAATTCGACGCTGCATTTGGTCAGGTTGAGGATATGGCAGAGCGGGATCAGGTCGCTCGTCCGCTTGGCCCCCATGATGCCGGCCACGCGGGCGACACCGAGGACATCGCCTTTCTTCATGGCCCCGGCTTTGACGGCATCATAGCATTCGCGGCTCATGGCGATACGGCCGCAGGCCGTGGCCGTCCTGGCCGTCACGGCTTTGCCGCTGACGTCGACCATGACGGCGTCGCCGTTCTTGTCAATGTGTGTAAACTTGTTCACTTTACCACCTACTTTCCAAAGCCGCAGTTCGGAAAGGTGCAGACGGGACAGTTGAGGCAGAGTCCACCTTCACCGAGACTAGCCAGGTCATCCGCAGAGACGGGAACGTCGGCAATCATTGAAGGCAGGACGAGGTCGAAAATCGTCCGCTTCGCATACATGACGCAGCCCGGCAGGCCGACGATGGGGCGGCCGTCGTCGGTATAGGCCAGAAGGAACATGGCCCCAGGCAGGACCGGTGCGCCGTAGGAAATCATGCGGGCACCCGTATTCTTGATGGCCAGCGGCGTCTGATCGTCAGGGTCGACGCTCATACCGCCCGTACAGAAGACCATGTCCATGCCCTTGTCGAGCATTTCCCGGATGGCTGCGGTAATCGCCGCCGGATTGTCGGCCAGGGTCGTATGCATTTCCATCACTGCCCCGTATTCAGCCAGCTTGCTTTCAATGACCGGCGTAAACGTATCTTCGATACGGCCGTAGAAGACTTCGTTGCCCGTCGTCACGACGCCGACTTTTTTCCGGCCGAAAGGATGGACGTCGAGGAGCGGTGCTGTTCCGGCAGCCTGCTGAGCCGCTGCCATCTTATCTTTCTTGATGACCAGAGGGATGATGCGCGTACCGGCCAATTTGTCGCCTTTATGGACGGGGAAGCCGCCGTGGCGGGTGGCGATCATCATTTCTCCCAAAGAATTGACGGCCTTCAGACCCTGGCGGCGAATCGTCAGGACGCCGTCGCAGTCGGCGATGAGTTCGATTTTCCCTTCCTTGGGTTCACTGGCATGCATATTCGTCCCCAGGCAGATATCGCGCAGGACAGCCGCCGCTTCATCTTCATGAAACATGGTGTCGTCCTTTTCCCAGATGTAAACGTGGTCCTTGCCGACGGAGAGGAGGACAGGGACATCGGCCTCTGTGATCACGTGGCCTTTACGAAAAACCGGTCCCTTCGTGACGCCGCGGATAATCTGGGTAATATCGTGGCAGAGGACATGGCCGACAGCCTCTTCGGTTTTCATCATTTTCATAACTATCTATCCTTCCATTGTTTGTAATTTCTGCAGTTCATCGTCATTGAACCACTGCTGGAACTGACGGTCTGCCATGGCGTGCAGGGCTTCATCCATCTGTTCATACCGGGCCAGGATGATCTCAGCCTGCCGAGTCAGGACCGACCGGCCGCCGTCTTTGCCGCCGACATAACGGCGGATGAGGGGAAATCCCCAGATGGCCTCGGCATTACGCATGATCGTCCAGGCCTTGGAGTACGACATCGCCATTTCCCGGGCTGCCCCCTGCAGGGAACCGTGACGGCGGACACCGTCCAGCAGTTCTGCCACGCCGGGGCCAAAAGCCCGCTTATCCCCCAGGAGACACAGCGTCACCTTGCAGTGCAGCTTCTCTTTGGCCATAACCCCACCTCCTTCAAGCGTTATTCGTATCTGAAAATAACGATTGTACTTAAACTTATTATACATGAAAATTTGTTAGCTGGCCATACTTTTTTTGTAATTGTATATCCGTCAGTACTCATCATGTTATAATGTACTTATTATGTGTAAAGGATGTGATAGGATGTCAAAAACACGTCGTTCCCCGTCACTGGGCCTGATTGTCCTGGCTGGCGGCCTCAGCACCCGGATGGGCCGCGATAAGGCAGGCCTTCCCTGGCATGACACGGATTTGCTGACAGACCTGCTCCTGCGCAGCCAGGCCTATCCTTTTTCAGAACGCATCATCGCCATCAATCGGCCTTATACACCGCATGAGCTGCCTGCGAAATTAGTCCGCACGGTCCATCTCGTCGCGGACAGTTATCCCGGCTGCGGCCCCTTAGGCGGACTGGAAGCCGCTTTGCACAGTGGTACCAGCGAGTTCTACCTGGTCCTCTCTGTCGATCTTCCCTTTTACAACTTTGCCCCCGTCCCGGACCTGGTCAAGTTACTGCGGCACCAGCCTGACCTGCTGGCTGTCATTCCCAGAACCGAAAACAAGCAGGACCAGCCCTTGGCCGCCTTATACAGCCGCCAGCTCCTGCCGGCCGTCGCGGACTATCTGCAAAAGGGCGAATACCGCTTACGCCGCCTCTACCAGGCCGTGCCGGCAGCCTACGTGGATGAATCCTTCCGGCCAGCCTTATACCTCAACATCAATACGCCCGAAGCTTATGAAGCCGCCAAAGGGCGCGATGCCAACAGTTGCCGCCAAGTCCCGGTCGTCACCCTGACAGCCCCGGACTCCGGCGACGGCAAGACGACAGCCGCCACGGCAGCCATTGCTGAATTGACGCGGCGCGGCTACCAGGTCGCCTATATCAAGAGCACCCACCATATCGTCACCCGCCAAAAGATTGGGTCCGACACGGACCGGGCCCAAAAAGCCGGCGCCGTCTCGGTCTGTCTCTGCGGCCCGGCCGATGTCCCCGAAGGCCTGTCGAAAGAAGACTATATCCTCGCCCTGTCCCAGCAGCAGCTGGCCGACCTGGTCCTCGTCGAAAGCCGCAGCCACGGACCATTCCCGCGGATCGACGTGACTCAGGCCGACACCGGGACACTGGTCGATGACATCTTATTCCTCACGGGCTACCGTTCGTCGGCGATATAATCGTTTTGTTCTTTTTTCCCTTGCACCTCCACAAAAGAAGTCCTACACTGAGACTAGTAAAGTATATCTTATCCGTGGTATACTAAAAATCTCCAGTTTATTTTTAAGTGAGGTGTTACTATGTGTGCCTATAAAAAAATAGACACCGTCTGTCCCTACTGTGGCACAGGCTGCGTCATCACCTGCACGGTCGACACGGAAGAGAACCGGGTCATCGAAGCCAAAGGCTCGCCGCGCGGTGTCAACAACGAAGGCCGTCTCTGCCTGAAAGGGCTGTACGGCTGGGACTACCTGAACGACCCTCAGATTCTGACTAAGCGGATCCGTAAACCGATGATCCGCAAAAACGGCAAGGGCACGCCCCTCGTCGAAGTATCCTGGCAGGAAGCCATCGAATACGCTGCGACCCGCCTCAAGGCAATCATCAAGGAATACGGCCCGGATGCCGTCATGGGCGCCGGTTCGGCCCGCGGTCCCGGCAATGAGGCCGCCTATATTACCCAGAAATTCATGCGCGCCGTCGTCGGCACGAACAATGTCGACCACTGCGCCCGCATTTGACACGCTCCATCGGTTACCGGACTCGGTGAGTCCGTCGGTGAAGGTGCTATGTCTTTCAGCGTTCCCGAACTCGAAGATGCAGAAGTCATTTTCGATATCGGCTATAACGCGCCGGTCTCGCATCCCCTCGTCGCCCGCCATATCGTCCGGGCCAAGAAGAAGGGCTGCAAGATCATCTGTGTCGATCCGCGCCTGACAGAAACAGGGCGCATCGCCACCATTTATCTGCCTATCAAGGGCGGCACGAACATGCTCTTCCTCAACGCCATGGCCCATGTCATCGTCACGGAAGACCTGGTCGACCACGATTTCATCGAAAAGCATACGACAGGCTTTGCCGACTATGCCAAAGAAGTGGCCCAGGAAAAATACGCTCCGGAAGCCGTCGCTGCGGCAACCCATCTCGACCCCGGCGACATCCGCCGGGCTGCGCGCCTGTTCGCCTCGTCCAAGCACACCATGACCCTCTGGGGCATGGGCATCACCCAGTTCTCACAAGGCGTCGAATGTGTCATCGCCTGCTCCAACCTGAGCCTCATGACCGGCAACTACGGTCATTACGCCACCGGCGTCGGCCCGGTCCGCGGCCAGAACAACGTCCAGGGAACGTGTGATATGGGGGTCCTGCCCAACAAGTATCCCGGCTACCAAGACGTCACCGATGATGAAGTCCGCCATAAGTTTGAAAAGGCCTGGGGCGTCTCCCTGCCGTCTCACGTCGGCCTGCCCTTGACCTACGTACCGGATAAAGTCCTGCGCGAACCGGACCCGAAAAAACGGATCCATGCCTATTACATCATCGGCGAAGACCCGGCCCAGTCCGACCCGGACCTGCCGGAAATCCGCCGCACCTTGTCGGCCATCGACCTGGTCATCGTCCAGGATATCTTCTTCAACAAGACCTGCGAATATGCCGACGTCGTTTTCCCGGCCACGGCCTGGGGCGAACACAACGGCGTATACACGGCCTGCGACCGCCGCTTCCAGCGCGTCCGCAAGCTCATCGAACCTCAGCCGGGCTGCAAGACGGACTGGGAAATCCTCTGCCTCATGGCAACGGCCATGGGCTATCCCATGCACTATGACAACACCGAACAGATTTGGGATGAAATGCGCTCCCTGTGCCCGAAATTCGCCGGCGCCAGCTATGAAAAAATGGTCGAGAACCACGGCGTCCAGTGGCCCTGTACGGAAGACAGCCCGGACGATACGGGGACGCAGTATCTCCACGAAGGCGCCCAGTTCGCCACGGCTGACGGCAAAGGCCATTTCTACTACTATCCCTGGACCCCGGCTAAAGAGCTGGAAAGTCCCGAATACCCCCTGTCCCTGTCGACAGTCCGCGAAGTCGGCCACTACTCCGTCCGTACCATGACCGGCAACTGCCGCCTCCTGGCCGATTTGGCCGATGAACCGGGCTACATCCAGATGAACCCGGAAGACTGCCAGGAACTGGGCATCGCCAACGGCGACCTGGTCCGCGTCGTCTCCAAGCGGGGCCATACCATCACGCGCTGTCAGGAAACAGACCGCGTATCCAAGGGGGCTACGTATATGACCTACCAGTGGTGGATCGGCGCTTGCAATGAACTGACGTCAGCAGCCCTGGACCCGAAGAGCCATACGCCGGAATTTAAATACTGTGCCTGCCGCGTCGAAAACATCGACGACCAGAAACAGGCCGAACGCGATGTAAAAGCGCAATACGCCGCCATCCGCGCCCGCATGGGCATTGAAGTAAAGGAGGTGTAAACGATGTTTAAACACGTCAAGACAGACCCGGAACTCTGCATCGGCTGCAAGACCTGCATGGCCGCCTGTGTGGCCAGCCATACGGGCAAGGCCCTGTTCGCCCTCAAGCCGAAGAGCTTCGACTTCACACCGCGGGTCCATGTCGTTTACACGTCGAAGGTCACCAAAGCCGTCCAGTGCCAGCAATGCCCGAAGCCGCGCTGCATGGAAGCCTGCCCCTTCCATTGCATCTCCCTGGGGCCGGACTCGGTCGTCATCGACGAAGATGCCTGCCGGGGCTGCGGGAAATGTTCCCGTGCCTGCCCCTTCCAGGCCATCAACATGACCAAGATCTACCACGGTGACACCAAAGGCCGCCCCTTCCGCATCGTCGCTTATAAATGCGACCTCTGCGCCAACACAGAAACGGGAGAACCGGCCTGCATCCCCGCCTGCCCGACGGAAGCCCTGAGTCTCTTCGACCCGGCTGTCGTCGCTGCCCAGCGGGCTAAATTGAAGGCACAAAAAGAAGCCGCCAAAACGCAGGCAGCTTATGAAAAAGCATTGAAAAAAGGAAAGCCATAACCATGGAAATCGTTACGATTACCGAAGCAAGGCGCCGTCTCGACGGCGCCTTGCCTTCCTATAAAGCGAAAATCGAATACGTTACACCGGACCAGGCCCTGGGCCGCATCACAGCCCGGGACATTACGGCGGCCCATGCCTATCCGCCGTACCGCAAATCGCCTTTCGACGGCTACGCCATCCATAGTCATGAAGGAACCACCTATGAAGTCGTGGCCACTATCGGCGCCGGCATCGTCTACGAAGGCCCCGTCGCCGCCGGACAGGCTGTACGCCTCATGACGGGCTGCGCCGTCCCCGGCGACTGCGATACGGTCATCCCCCAGGAATACGTCGATCGCCGCGGGACCCGTATAGAAGTGACAGAAACCATAAAACCCGGCAGCAACATCATCCCTGTAGGCGAAGAATGTAAGCCCGGCGCCATCATCATCCCGGCTGGGACCAAGCTCACAGCCGGCGCCCTGTCCGTCGCCGTGGGCCTGGGAAATGACCGGCTTCCCGTCTATGCCAAACCAGAGGTCCTCTTCCTGACCTCCGGCAGGGAACTGGTCATGCCCGGAGAAGTGCGGCACGACGGCCAGATTTACAACTCCAATGCCTATCTTTTCCGGTCTTTACTGGAACAGTACGGCGCAGCCGTCACCTTCTATCACGTATCCGACGGCCCGGATGATCTGGCCGATGAAATAGCTGCCGTCCGCCGCCTGGCTCAGGGCAAGGATCTCATCGTCAGCACTGGCGGCGTTTCCGTCGGTCTCTATGACACGATGCCCCAGATTTACCAAGACCTCGGTGCCGTCCAGCTTTACAACCGCATCACCATGCGGCCCGGCTCGGCCTCTTACGGCGGCGTCATCGACGATAATGTCCATAGGATACTCATCCTCGGCCTGTCCGGCAATCCGTCGGCCTCGTTCAACGCCTTCCACCTATTGGCCGTACCCATCCTGCGCCGCCTCAATGGCGAAAGGGCCTGCGAATTTCCCCGAATTACCTGCCGCCTGGGCGACGCGATCCACAAAGAAAATCCCGTCGACCGCTTCGTCCAGGGCCGCCTGACCTACGAACAGGGCCAACCCATCTTTACACCCAATACGACCTTGACGTCCAGCGCCCTGCTTGGCCTCGCCCATACCAATGCCTTGGCATACATAAAAAAAGGAACGCCGCCCCTCACGGCCGGCGCCACGGTAGAAGCGCTGTTACTGGAATAATCGTAGGTCCTTCGTCATAACTTCCGGCTATACACAGGATTCGCAGAAAACCCACACCAGTACCGACCAATCTATCCCCACGATTCACGCGGGCTTCCCACGCGGAAGCCCCTACGGGTTGCTCGCACAAACGAATATTTTCCATCGCCTGTTTGCGATGCGTGGAAATGGCCATATGCTCGGGCTTCCCACGCGGAAGCCCCTACGGG
>ERZ779697.657-NODE-657-length-15962-cov-3.03873_pt1 | contig 15962 bp, 16 predicted proteins | sample MGYA00511881_ERZ779697 | MGnify/ENA primary metagenome ERZ779697 (study PRJEB29588, sample SAMEA2148105) | human gut metagenome | biome: human gut; feature: human-associated habitat; material: faeces | place: Denmark | collected 2008/2010 ... | reverse complement strand
CAAAATTTGGACGCTTCGTTTCGGATTTGGCGGAAATCTGGATTTGCGGATTATAATTGGGTTGGTTAAAAAATAAATTAATTATATTATCATATTATTATATGTCGAGTATTTGAAGGTTTTTGTCCACTCCCTGTACTCCGCCTTCCTTAGCCTTCTGCAACAGCTGTCGTGCCTCCTCGTTTTTGCCCTCGAGCATAGCCAGCACGCCTTTGGCATGCAGAGCTTCAGGCGAATTGCCTGCCTTGTCGAGATAAATCTTTGCGCCTTCGAGGTCGCCCAGCTCCATGCGTGTGCATGCGGCGTTGATGTTAGCCGTAGGGTTGTCAGGATACATGCGCACGGCAGTAGCCATAACCTCGTTAAACTCGCGCGAGCCAGGCTCGTAGGTCTGAGCCACCATAAACATCTCTTCGAGCGAGAGCTGCTGCGGCTTGGTCTTCATAATCTCCTTAGCCTCCTCAACAGAGAACGGGCGCACGCTGTAGCTTACCACATAGTCAGAGTGGCGCAGCGCAGGATACCAGGAATCAAGCATTACGCGATAGTCGGCAGGATAGGTGGATTTGATTTTCCATTCCTTGGCATCAGGGTCGAGCGTGTTGTCGTCGATAAGCTTAAGTATGGCGTCGCGGTTGTCGAGATTGCTCTTTGCCACATATTCGCGCAGTCCCTCCCAGTCCTCCGGAGTAGAAGTTACAGAGAATGTCTTGTCGTCAAGATTCACGAGCTTGCGCACATAGTCCTTAAGCGTCTTGGCACGATTTTCAGCAAGATATGCGTTGTGCTCATAGGGCGACTCGGGCGATGCGTAGCCGTGTATCTCCACGTTGGTTATCGAAGTGTTCTTGTCGTTCTTCACAAGGTTGATTGTGCTTACAATCTTGTCAAGCTCACGCGGGTTGTTGCGGTAGTCGGGATAGAGCGTAATCTTGTCAACCGGGAAGTCAATAAACGCGCGTCCCTGCTCATGGCGCACCTTGCGTGCCTCAGCCTCGGGGCGCATATACGGCATGAAAGGCGTGCGCATACGCTTCAGTTCAACGGTGTTCTGATCCTTGACGTCGCCGCATCCGCAGAGGTCTTCAGCCACCACCACGTCAGCGTTTTTCATCCATTTCTCATAAGGCAGCACGGCGCTGTAGTGGAGCGTCTGCGCGGTGTTGTTCTTTCTTCTAACGACAACGGCGTTGTCGGCAAAGTCCTTGTATCCCTTGCGCTTATAAGATATTTCCTGCTTGCGCCCGTTGACAACAATCTGCGGCATGAGCCTCTGCTCGGTGTTGCTGGTTACCATAGGCGTAAACACGAGCCTCATGTTAGAGGGCAGGTCGAGCGAGTCCATGTTGAGGTCGAGGTTAACCACCATGTTGTTATTGGTGTTTTCCACCCTTACGTTCTTCACCGTAACGGTTTTTCCGGCGAGCTTGGCGTCCTTGCACTGCGTCTGCGCCGCCATAGGCGCCGCGAGCATACATGCGCAATATATAATAGCTAATTTGTTCATACCCATTGTGTTTTATTTTATCAGAAGATGTAAATAAGACTCAGCGCGGCCTTCGTCGGGCCGAAATAGTTGGTGTGCGATGAAGTTACCTTCTCGCCGCACGTACCGCATTTAAACTTGTCGAACTTAACATAGTCGTAGCCCAGTCCGACAGATGCCTCAAAGTTCCAGTGTTTCGATATCATCCACTGGTAACCGGCAGTTACGCCTCCCCCTGCGAACCATCCTTCGTATCGGTGGTCCTTAAGTTCTGGAAACATCCCGAAAGGCAGTTCAACACTGCTGACATCAAATTGTCCGCCCATGAGGTGGGCACCTATGAACCAGCCATTGAAGCTCTCGCAGAACCAATAGCGATATTCAGGCATCAAAAGCCAGTGGCGCAGACTTGACTGGTCGCCGCCCGACTGCTTCCACGGATTAAAACCATAGAACAGCTGCAGCGTGCTTTTCTTACCTACTGAGGCCTCAATCCCAAGGTTTGGTGTTGTCGTAGCCCAGTATAATGCATTGGTTTTCAAAGCCACGTTCTGCGACATAACAGAAAGCGAGGTAGCCAATACAACGAGTGCTGTACATAATATGCGTCTAATCATAAATTCTGTAAATATTTTAGTTTTTTTATTTTCTATCATACGTTGTTGTGTTATATATCCAATTAACGAGATATGACAAATACCTTTAAATGCCCTCAACTATGAAACTGAAACCCTTAAACGGATTTATCTACAGTTTAGTTTCAAGGTATATTTTGATATTCTCAAACCCTTTACAAATTCAAAATCTTACAAAAGAACTTGCAGGTATATTCAATTCATCGTCTTTATCCGTAGTAGTTCGATTTGGTTTTATACGTCAAACAAGGCTTAAATTTGCTAGACCTTTTATCAAAACATCATTTAAAATGTTTTTTCATGGACTGTCAATTTTCGATATTTTTCTTTTCGATTGCAAATTTAATACGCTATTAAACACAGTTATCATATTTTTAAGTAAAAAAAAATTAAGTAGTAAATATTTTTTATTTAGAAAAAAATGCCAAAAATTCCGCGCAAAGCCTAAAAAGTAAAGATTTTTTCACATTCGCATAACCATAACACATGGCGTGGTCGCAATCAAAAGGGAGCAATGAGCCTAACTGTGTCATGACGACATAAAATAATGCCGAAGCCTTACAAAGTGATTTTGGATGACGCTCTCAGAATGAAGTATTTGAAAATTAAAATCCGCCGGACGCAAAAACGGGAAGTTTTAGTGTGCAAACATAAACAAATGACTTACAGCGTGTTACGGCGCATAACAGTGATATGTGCAAACTTTTTTGTCCGAATTAGGACAAAATCGCGTTTATTTCAATAAAAAAACAGGGTGGTTTAAGGCACGAAAACGGCCTGTTTCTTGATAAAAAGTGGCCGAGTTGTTTTCCAAAAGCATGCCTTTTGGATGATAATGTAAATATAGTTTACCACAGAAAGGCATAACACGCCTCAGAAAATTCTATTTTGAAAGAAAATCCGTACAAAAACACGATGACACAATGGAAGGTGAAGGGGCGATGGCGGTGACAATGTGAAGAAACGGGAGAAGGGACGGGAGCTACAGCAGGAATGATGGAAACAACAGAGCTAAAAAGATTTTGCAGGCAAAACCCTGATAAGGCAGGCACGGACAAATATGACATATTTTAACTTGCACGGATAAAAAATATAGGGCTTTTTATTTTGCTTTACGGTTGTTTTTAGTAACTTTGCCAAAGTTTAACCTGAATAAAAAACATATTTTACTTATAAATTTTTTCACCATGGCTTATACACGCATAACTGCTGCCGAAGCTGCGGCAATGATTAAGAACGGAGAGAACATAGGTCTTAGCGGCTTTACCCCCGCGGGCACTGCCAAGGCCGTAACCAAAGAACTGGCCAAGATAGCTCAGGCTGAGCACGAGGCCGGCAGGGAGTTTAAAGTAGGTATATTCACCGGAGCGTCGACGGGACAGAGCACCGACGGCGACCTGGCCAACGCACAGGCTATAAAATACCGCGCGCCATACACCACCAACTCTGACTTCCGCAAGCATGTTAACGCCGGAGAGATAGCATATAACGACATTCATCTGAGCCAGATGGCGCAGGAGATTCGCTACGGATTTATGGGCGAGGTGGACTGGGCCATTCTTGAGGTGTGCGACATCGAAGAGGGCGAAGACGTGTGCAAGGCTTATCTGACGGCAGCCGGAGGCATCAGCCCCACCGTGGCGCGCCTGGCAAAGCATGTGGTGCTGGAGCTTAACTCGTTCCACAGTCCCGAGGCCAAATATCTGCACGACGTGTATGAGCCGCTTGATCCGCCTTACCGTCAGCCTATACCCATCATCCATGCCAACGACCGCATAGGCACCACTTATGTGGAGATTGACGCCAAGAAGATTGTGGGCGTGGTTGAATGTAACATTCCTGACGAGGCAAGAGCGTTCAAGGATGCCGACCCGATAACCGACCAGATTGGCCACAACGTGGCTCAGTTCCTTATCAGCGACATGAAGAGAGGCATCATACCGCAGTCGTTCCTGCCGCTGCAGAGCGGCGTGGGCAGCACGGCAAACGCCATACTGGGCGCGCTGGGACACGACAAGAGTGTGCCCGACTTCAACATATACACTGAGGTGCTGCAGGACAGCGTTGTGGGCATGATGCTCGAGGGACGCATAAAGGACGCGTCAACCTGTTCGCTTACGGTGTCGAACGAATGTCTGAAGCAGATTTACGACAACATAGACTATTTCAAGCAGCACCTGACGCTGCGCCCGAGCGAGATTTCCAACTCGCCTGAGGTTATCAGACGTCTTGGCGTGATTGCCATCAACACTGCCATTGAGGTTGACATCTACGGCAACGCCAACTCTACTCACATCAGCGGAACCAAGATGATGAACGGTATTGGCGGCAGCGGCGACTTTGAGCGCAATGCCTACATCAGTATATTTACATGCGCGTCGACCGCCAAGGGCGGACTGATTAGCTCTATAGTTCCTATGGTGAGCCATCAGGATCACTCTGAACACGACGTTAACGTTATTGTTACGGAGCAGGGCGTGGCCGACTTGAGAGGCAAGAGTCCTATAGAGCGCGCTCATCTCATAATAGAGAACTGCGCTCACCCCGACTACCGTCCGCTGCTGCGCGACTACCTAAAGATAGCCAAGATGGGCCAGACCCGCCACTGCCTGACTGCTGCCTTCGCCATGCACGACACACTGATGCGCAAAGGCGACATGCATCTGACGGATTTCGCGGAGTATGTTAAGTAGATTATTATATATTATAGGAGTTAAGGAGTTAGAGGGAGTTAAGGAGTTAAGACAAATGTTTTGTGGCTTAATCCCAACTTGTATTGGTCTCATGAGTCCCATTTCTCCCACAATCCTCATTCTTCCCATCACTCCCATCCCATAATATAAGGGTTGAGGCGAAATGCCTCAGCCCTTATCTTATGAATTTAATGGGACCAATAAGACTAATGAGACTAATAATCCTCAAGACATTTGTCTTAACTCCTTAACTCCCTCTAACTCCTTAACTCCTAAAAATTAACTCCTAAAAATTAAATAAACTTCACCTTCCCTTCATTCCTCGGTTTAGCCTCGGGCGACTCGTCAGGATAGCCGAAGGCTATGCAGTAGAGGAGCTGATAGCCCTTGCTGAAGTTTAGTTTCTTTAGATATTCGGCTGTCTCGGGGCTGCGCATGAAGCGGGCGGGACCGCCTAAACAGCATGTGCCTATGCCCATCGACTGGGCTGCCAGAATCATGTTGCCGCCCAACAGACCGCAGTCAATCTGTGAACAGTCGTAAGACGGGTCGTTGGCTATGAACACCACGGTGGGCGCGTTGCGGAACATATTCTTGAACGACGGGTCGGCGGCAGCCTCAGGGTTAGACTTCTTGTATATGGCAGTGATGCCGTTGATAAATTCGGGATTGTCTACCACACGCACCTCCCACGACTGCTTGTTCATGCCGTTGGGCGCGTTGATGCCGCACTTCAGTATTATGTTCATCGTGTCGCGGTTAACGGGCTGCGGCTTATACTTGCGTATGCTGCGGCGCTCCATTATCGTTGATATCACGGCCTCAGAACGGCTTACAGTAGTGTCGGCAGCCGAAGCGGCTGACTTTTGCGACGCGTTGGAAGTGCAGCCGAAGGCGGCACACAGGCATGCAATGCCCAAGAAAGTGCTTAATGGTTTCATAGCGGTTCGGTTTTAATTTGTTTCTAATCAGATTATCTCACGGCCCGGCACCCCATAAAAAGGCTGCATAGCCGATGACAAAGCTAACGAAATATTTTTATAAATCATAGTGCGCGCCGCGTTTTTTCATGTTTTATAACTAATGCCGCCATGAGTCAAAATATCCACAAAACTATGTTTTAAAGAGTTTAATGACAACAAGTTGCACGATTGTGCCGAAATTTTTACTAACTTTGCGCCCTAATAACAAAGCAAAATCAGTATTGATGAAAAAAATACTTATAACTGGCGCAAGCGGATTCATAGGCAGCTTCATCGTCGAGGAGGCTCTCAAAAGGGGATTCGAGACATGGGCAGCCGTGAGAAAGAGCAGTTCAAAGAAGTATCTTACAGACAGCAGGATACACTTCATTGAGCTTGACCTCGGCAACCGCGACAAGCTGGAGCAGCAGCTCAGCGGGCATCAGTTTGACTATGTGGTGCATGCAGCAGGCGTTACCAAATGCCTGCACAGCAGCGACTTCTTCAAGGTGAACACCGAAGGCACGGTTAACCTTGCCACGGCACTGCGCAGACAGAACGCCGGACTGAGGCGCTTTGTCTATCTGAGCAGTCTGAGCGTTATGGGACCGGCGCGCGAGCAGGAGCCTCACACGGAGATAACGGCAGACGACGCGCCCCGACACGGCCTACGGCAAGAGCAAGCTGGAGAGCGAGCAGCAGCTGGCCGCTATAAAGGACTTCCCGTTTATAGTGCTGCGCCCCACGGGCGTCTACGGTCCGCGCGAAAAAGACTACTTCATGATGGCGCAGAGCATCAAGCAGCACGTCGACTTTGCCGTAGGATACCGACCGCAGCACATCACGTTCATATACGTGATGGATGTGGTGCAGGCAGTGTTCCTTGCCCTCGACCACGGCACCGTTGGCGCGAAGTATTTTATCAGCGACGGCAAGGTCTACTCGTCGCGCACGTTCAGCGACCTGATACGCAAGGAGCTTGGCAACCCGTGGCTGTTGCGCATAAAGGCTCCGCTATGGGTGCTGCGCACCGTGACATCGCTTGGCGAATGGGCAGGCCGCATTACCGGCAAGATTTCTGCCCTTAACAACGACAAATATAACATAATGAAGCAACGCAACTGGATGTGCGACATCACTCCGGCTGAAAATGAACTTGGATATAAGCCGAAATATGACCTGCAACGCGGCGTTGAAATAACAATGAAATGGTATAAGGATAATGGGTGGATTTAAAGGAGAATAAGGAGAAGGGACCTGTAAGACCGATGGGGCTAATGAAACCCATGGGAGTAATGAGAGTTATGAGAGTAATGGGACTCATGAGGCTTATGGGACTCATGGGAACCATGAGACCAATGATTGCCACATCTTGCCAGTCTTACCAGTCTTGTATTGGTCTCATTAGTCCCATAACCCTCATCACCCTCATAAGCCCCATCCTCCCCATCACTTCATGCTCTCCCATCCCCCACCATTAACAACCTCTTAAAATGATCAAATTCATCAAGCAGCTTTTCGCCATTGAAAAGCAACCAAAGAAAGGGCTGCTGGCCCTCGAATGGGTGGTTATGGCATATCTTGTGCTGACACTGCTCATAGTATTCTTCACATACACCAAGGCTGCCAACCCCGATGCCATGATATGGGGGCGCATACGCATAGCCGTGATAACCGTGGCGCTGTGGGGCGTCTACCGCATGATTCCGTGCCGCTTCACCCGACTGGCGCGTGTGGTGGTGCAGATGGCACTGCTCAGCTGGTGGTATCCCGACACCTACGAGATTAACCGCATGCTGCCAAACCTCGACCATGTGTTTGCCGCGTGGGAACAAGCCATATTCGGATGTCAGCCAGCACTGCTGTTCTGCCAGGCCATGCCGTGGCCAATAGTCAGCGAGCTTATGGACATGGGCTACGCTTCATATTATCCTATGATTGTGCTCGTGGTGCTTTATTACTTCGCCTTCCGCTACAACGAGTTCGAACGGGCGTCGTTCGTCGTGCTTACATCATTCATTATATATTATGTGGTGTTCATCCTCGTGCCCGTAACAGGTCCTACGTTCTATTACAAGGCAGCCGGACTTACCAACATAGCCAACGGCATATTCCCCAACGTGCACGACTATTTCAACTATTATCAGGACTGCCTGCCGAGTCCGGGCTACGAGAACGGCATATTCTATCATCTCGTTGAAGACGCCAAGGCGGCGGGCGAAAGGCCAACGGCAGCCTTTCCGAGCAGTCATGTGGGCGTAAGCACCGTGCTGATGCTGCTTGTATGGCACAGCGGCAACCGGCGTCTGCTGTACGTTTTGCTGCCGTTCTACGTGTTCCTGTGCCTTGCCACAGTCTACATCCAGGCTCATTATGCCATAGACGCATTGGCCGGACTGGTTACCGGCGTGCTGCTCTACGTGGTGCTGATGGCAGTATCAAAGAGAATGACCGTAAGAGAATTGCAATAAGAATGACCATAACGGGCTGACATGTCGCGAAGAAAAGATATGCCGGCCCTGATTTTTTAACGGCAGAAAAACTTCTTTAACTAACATAACTTCTGCAAGTTGCATAAAATAACTATTTTTGCAACCATGACAATATTCAGAATAACATTGACAAGACTTAAAATAACCGTGACAGGACTGAGAATATTCATAACGGCACTTATGGCGCTGATGCTTGCGGCAACGGCGACGGCACAGAACAAGAATGACGACAACCCAGAAGACAACGAGGTTGACATGGACAACCCTACGTTTGTGCCTATGGTGAAGGTGGGCAAAGTGCTCATCGACGGCGACAGCATACAGTATGTTGAGCTTAACAACGTGTATGTGTATCCGCAGCCGGTGTTCAAGAACGCAAAGCAGCGCGCCGCCTACAACCGTCTGGTGTATAACGTAAAGAAGGTGCTGCCCATAGCCAAGGAGGTTAACAGGGTTATCATCGAGACTTACGAATATCTGCAGACGCTGCCCAACAAGAAGGCGCGCGACGAGCACATGAAGCGCGTTGAGGCGGACATAAGTAAGAGATACACGCCGAGAATGAAGAAGTTGTCTTACTCACAAGGCAAGCTGCTGATAAAGCTCGTCTACCGCGAGTGCAACTCATCGGCCTACGACCTTATTCGTTCGTTCATAAGTCCGATAAGGGCCGGCTTCTATCAGGCCTTCGCCTGGGCCTTCGGCGCCAGTCTGACAAAGAAATATGATCCCGAAAAGACCGACCGACTCACTGAACGTGTTGTGCTGATGGTTGAGTCGGGGCAGCTTTGATTAAGAGGGATGATGATGGGAGCTATGGGAGTGATGGGAAGGATGGGACTTATGTGGGAGATGGGACTAATAAGACTAATGAGACCAATGCAAGACTGGCAAGGTGTGGCAATCATCAACGGATATTGATCCTATTAGTCCCATAAGTCCCATCCTTCCCATAACTCCCATAACTCCCATAGCTCCCATCATCCTCATCACCCCCATCCTCTAAAAAACACTCCCCGGCACATCCTCACAGGAGGATGTGCCGGGGAGCATCATATTATAATATCCTTTCTAAGGTTTCTCTGAATACAGCACCTGAATAACAGTCTGGCCTACAGCCAAAAGAGTATTCTTGTCGATATTTTCCATCGTATCGCTTATTGTGTGCCATGTCGGACCGAAGCTACTCTGCTGACAATCTGAGTAATAGGGGACGATGTCTATCGTTGGAATCTTGGCGACATCGTTCACCGGCACATGGTCGTCGGTAACCATAACGCCGTCGGTTGTCGGGAAATAGCTTCCGAAACCTACTGTCTCGGCTGCTGCCCACACCTTGTCCACTATGCCCTGGGCATACTGCTTAGACAAACCTTCCTGAGCAAACTTTGAACCTTGACCGCCAACCATGTCGAGCAATATGCCGAAACGTGCCTCATAGCCCTGCTTGTGGGGATTGGCAGCCCAATGCTGTGCGCCCAAAGCCCATGAGTCGCCGTTGTCGGGAACTGAACTCCACTGCGGAACGCCACGGTCTTCAGCATCAAAACATACGAAGTCTACTCCGAGGTTGAGCTTCGTTGTGTCGCTTGCCAGCAGACGCGCTATCTCAAGCATCACGGCCACTCCGCTCGCTCCGTCGTTTGCACCCATAACAGGCTTGCGCCAGTTGGTTGAATCCGGGTCGTTGTCGGCCCATGGACGACTGTCCCAGTGGGCGCATACAAGGATGCGCGTTGTAAGCTCCGGACGGTAGCTCGCAATGATGTTGGTACACTTCAGCGCCTCGCCGTCGAATCCGGTGAGCGTTACGTTCTGCGGTATCACCGTGAGGCCATACTGACGGAACTTGTTAATGATCCACTCGCCGCACTTGTCGTGAGCCTCACTGTTCATTGTGCGCGGCCCGAAGTCGCACTGAGCCTTGCAGAAAGCATAGGCAGAGTCGGCACTGAACGAAGGCCCAACAGGCTGCGCGGCAGCCGCGTCGTCGTCAGCGGCTGCCTTCTTGTTGCCTCCGCAAGACGTCATGGCGATAATCAACGCCAGCATAAGAATCTTGGTTATTGTTTTCATCTTAATGTTATCGCCGCGTACATGCCGCAGCGAAAAGTTTTTTTATAGAACCTTTAATTTAAAGAAACAACCTCAATAATAATCCGTTTCTGAGGCCGACGGGCTACAGATTGTTCTGCACCTGAGCCATAACCCTTAGCCAGTTGCCGCCCCATATACGGGCGATGTCGCGCTCGTTATACTTGCGGCGAAGCAGATGCAGGGTGAAGTTGATAAGCTCCGACGAGTCGGCAAGACCTCTTATTCCGCCGTCGCCGTCGAAGTCGGTGCCCAGTCCTACATGCTCTATGCCCATGATGTCTATCGCATGCTCAAGATGAGCCATGGCATCCATCACCGTTGCCTCCTGACTGTCGTTGCGCAGGAACCCGTGATAGAGCGTTATGTGGGCCACTCCGCCGTGCTTTGCCAATGCCCTCATCTGGTCGTCAGTGAGGTTACGCGGCACGTCGCACAGCGCCTTGCAGTTGCTGTGGCTGCAAACTATCGGCTTGCTGCTTATGCTCAGCGCGTCGTAGAAGCTCTTTTCGCCGGCATGACTTAGGTCGACCATTATGCCGCAGCGGTTCATCTCCTTGATAACCTGCTCGCCGAAACGGCTCACTCCGCCGTGAGTGTTGCATCCGCGGGCACTGTCGCATATATCGTTGTCGCCGTTATGACACAGCGTGATGTACACAACGCCGCGCCTTGCGAAATATCTAACGTTGGCAACATCGTGGTTAAGCGCCAGTCCGTTCTCAATGCCGAGCATTATAGAGTGGCGCCCGTTGCGCTTGTCCTCATACAGGTCTGACGGCGTGCGGGCTATACTTATGTAGCGGCTGTTGGCGTTTACTATCTCCTCTATCTTGTCGAAGATAAGGTCGGCATACTGAAGCGGACCGTCAACATTGAAAGGCACCTTCGACGAGAACGTCTCGCCGAGCTTGGGCTGGGGCAGATATGCCACCATTATTACGGCGTCCTGACGTCCTTCGGTCATCTTGTGCATGTCGACAAGTATGCGCGGGTCGCGCTGCTCGAAATGTATGCCCTGCGGAAAGAACATCGGCGTGTCGCAGTGAGTGTCGAGCGTGAGTATGCGGCGGTGAAGATCTTTTGCCACATAGAAGTCGCGTGCCCTGTCCACGAGCCATTTAAACAGCTTCAGTCCGCTCTCTCCAAGCCATTCGGGATGCCACTGAACGCCCATGAAAGGCTTAAACTCGCTGCTCTCTATTGCCTCAATAACGCCGTCGGGTGCCGTTGCGCATACGTTGAAACGTCTGCCCGAAGCCCTCACTGCCTGATGATGAAGCGAGTTGACGGCTATCTTGTCGGTGTTATAAATCGAGTAGAGCATCGAGCCGCTGTCTATCCTCACGGTGTGAGTAGGTTCGCTGCGGTCGGCGTCCTGACTGTGCTTTATCAGGCTGTGGCAGTCGTGCGGCGATGCCATGTCAGAGCCGTGAGCCATGGCATAGCTCTCGGCGATGTCCTGGTCCACCTCTCCGTCTAACGCCATCACCAACGTCTGTATGCCGCGGCATATCCCGAGCATAGGTATCTGCCGGTTATACGCCAGCCTGACGGTAAGCAGTTCGGCCTTGTCACGCGTGCGGTTGATGCCGTGAAGACGCGGCGAAGGCTCCTCGCCAGCCCACAGCGGATTGATGTCGCCGCCTCCGGTAAGCACCAGTCCGTCTATTTTGTCGAGCGTGTTGATTATTACATCCTTGTCGGCAACGGGCGGAATGATTACCGGCGTGCCGCCTGCCCTTACCACCGACATATAATACTGCTCGCAAAGACGCGCGTCGCCGTCGGCAAAATTACCCGTGAGGCCAATCACGGGCTGGCGTGTGGCCTCAGGATAGCGCGAGTAGATGTCGTCGAGGCAGCTCTGAAGATCAAATGATTTCATAGCCTGTGCCCCGCTCCTATCTGTTTTCTCCCTGCGGAACGGGCACTTCTCTCTTGATGCTCTGTTCCAGCGAGATAAGTGTTTCGGTTGCAACTACGCCCGGTATGCCCTGCATCTGGTTGTTGAGCAGATCCATGAGCTGCTCGTTGTCGCGTGCGTAGAGCTTTACGAGCATGGTGTAAGGACCTGTGGTGAAGTGGCACTCCACGATTTCGGGAATGTGCTCAAGGCGCTCAACCACCGACTTGTACATGTTGCCGCGCTCAAGCGTTATGCCGACGTATGTACATGTTGTGTAGCCGAGGCTCTTCGGATTAACATCGAATCCGCTGCCTGTTATCACTCCGCCCTCGATGAGGTGCTGAACACGCTGATGTATGGCAGCGCGCGACACACCGCACTCTGCAGCAACGTCCTTAAACGGTATTCTGGCGTTCTTTGACAGAATGCTCAGAATTTTTTTGTCAAGACTATCAATTTTTTCCATTTTATACTGTTATTAGTTATATTTCATTATGTTTTAATCCCTTAGGATTCTCAGGTTGTTTGATGCGAGCAAATTTACATATTAAAAATGAGTTATACAACATTTTGATATAAAAAATAGCGTATTTTATGCATAATGAAATAAAAAAGGGAGACCGTGGGCGGTCTCCCTTGGTGTATTAATGACAAATGAACACTATTTCTTTGCCTTGGCTGATTTCTTCACAACAGCTTTCTTTGCTGTCTTGTCAGCCTTCGTGCCTTTGGCGGCAGCCTCGGTTTCGGGCTTCTTAGCCTTGTCTACCGATACCATCTCAACTGTGAATATCAGTGCGCTGTAAGGCTTGATGGCTCCTGCCTGGCGCTCGCCGTAAGCAAGTTCCTGCGGTATGTGCAGCTCCCACTTGCTGCCTACAGGCATCATTGTCAGAGCCTCGGTCCATCCCTTGATTACCTGGTCGGGGCGGAACTTAGATGTCTCGCCGGGACGTTTGTAGCTGCTGTCGAACACTGTGCCGTCTATCAGCCGGCCTTCGTATTTAACTGTAACCTCGTCGTCCTTTGCAGGTATTTCGCCGTTGCCCTTTACGAGCACCTTATACTGCAGTCCGCTCGGAAGCGTAACCACGCCTTCCTTGGTCTTGTTGGCAGCCAGGAAGTCCTCGCCTGCCTTGCGTGTGGCCTCGTTGCGTGCGTTGACAGCCTCTTTGAACATTTTATCAAAATATTTCTTTGCAACAGAATCAGCCATCACTGTATAGTCTTTCTTCAGCGCGCTTACAAAGCCTTTGTTGAACAAAGCCTCGTTGATTGAGTCGCTCTGGCCCTTAAACTCGTCTTTGAGGAACGGCAGCATGCGCTGACTTACCATCAGGGCTATCTGCTCTCCTGCAAAGTATGCCTTTGTCTTTTCGTTGATGCCTTTGGCTACAGCGTCCTCATAACCCTTTATAAAGTCGGCCATGTAGGCTGTGTCAACGCCGAATCCCTGTTTGAGATAAGGCACAAGTCCCTCTGTGCGCACCATTCCGGCTGAATAGCTTACAGAGTCAGACTTAGTTACAAGACTAATCGTTGCAGGTTCTTTCTTTTCTGTGTTATCCTTTTTCTTCTTATCTGCGGCAACTGCCGTATTGAAAGAAGCACTCACCAGAATGGCGAGTGCTGCTAAAATTATTTTCTTCATTTTACTTATTTTTTACCTACTTTTATAAGTTCGATCTTGAAGATCAGCGCAGAGAACGGTTTGATGTTTCCCTGCTCGCGGTCGGCGTATGCAAGATTCTGCGGTATAACTACCTCCCATACACTTCCTGCAGGCATGTGTGTCAGAGCAGTTGTCCATCCCTGTATAACCTGGTTGGCGCGCAGTGTTACAGGCTCCTTGCGCTCGTAAGAGCTGTCGAACACCTTACCGTCTATTGTCTTTCCTTCATAGTTTACAACTACGGTTGATGTGTCTTTAGGCAGCTCGCCTGTTCCTTCCTTTATAACTCTGTAGAGCACTCCGCCCTCAAGTTTCTTAACGCCAGCCTTCTTGGCATATTCAGCGAGGAATTTCTCGCCAGCCTTCTTGTTGGCGCCATACTGCTGCTCAACAGCCTTGCTTCTGATGGCCTGCATCTTGAGCTGAGCCACGCGCTGAGCCTGCTCAACAGTCATGAGTCCGTTCTTGCCGGTTGTACCGCTGATGAATCCGGCCATGAAGTTCTTCAGAGATATAGTCTTTGTAGAGTCGTTGCCGAACAGTTCGTGGTTGATGCCCTTAACCATCTGGTTAGAAATCTGCTGGCCGATCTGGATACCTGCATAGTAGGCAGCCTTCTTCTTGTCGTCGCCTGCATTGGCACCCTCGTTGAGTCCCTTGAAGAACTCGTCCATATATGCGGTGTCTACACCGAGTCCTCTTACCAAATAGTCTTTCAGACCCTGTGTCTGTGCCATACCTATGGCATAGCTCACTGTGTCGACATCATTTTTCAAGTCTGCCTTAGGTGTTGAATTGCCGCATGAAACGAATGTTGCGGCTGCTACAGCCCAAAGGGCTGCAAATGTAAGCTTTTTCATCTTTCTCTTTATTCTTTATTGTTTTTATTCATTCTCTCTTAAATCTCACTCATGGCGCCGTGCCGCCCGTGCCTTAGAGCACCTCGAGCAGCTCAACGTCGAATATCAGCGCTGCATAAGGAGGTATTGAAGCTCCTGCGCCGCCCTCGCCGTAGCCGAGGATGTAAGGTATGAAGAAGCGGTATTTTGCGCCCTCCTGCATCAGCTGCAGTCCTTCGGTCCATCCTGCTATAACCTGGTTGAGGGGGAACACTGCAGGCTCGCCGCGCTGTATGCTGCTGTCGAACACTGTGCCGTCGATGAGGAATCCCTCATAGTGGCATTTCACCTTGTCGGTAGCCTTCGGCTTCTTGCCGTTGCCTTCTTTCAGAACCATATATTGCAGTCCGCTCGGAAGCGTAACCACGCCTTCTTTCTTGGCGTTCTCGGCCAGATATTTCTCGCCTTCAGCCTTTGCGGCCTTTCCTTTCTCGGCGCGCTCGGCGTTGAGTTTCTCTTCCTGCTTGCGGAAGTAATCCTGTACTATTGTTTGCGCTTCACGGTTAGAGACCTTCAGCTCGTTGCCCGCAATAACGTCTTTTATCGCCGCAGCGAAATCATCAATATTAAGGTCTGACGCACCCATCTGTGCCAGCTGGCGGCCGATGCCCAAGCCTAAAGCGTAACTTACTTTATCCATTTTCTTTATTTTATATTTTATGATTACTACCTTTATAAAGTCGTGCAAAGGTAGCATTTTTATCTGATTACGGAATTATTATTGAAGAAAAATCACTAATTTTGTGCATTGTTAATAGTATTGGAGCTAAATTGCAGCGCCTTAACGGGTTACCGGCGGCCGCCGCCGGGCATGTGCTGTGCCGCGCGGCAGTGCCCGAGGTGTGTCCCGGGGCGGGCTGCGGCGTTTGCTCCGGCTATGGCATGACTTATCAAAAACATTAAGCATGATGAAAAAAATTGTTGTTCTTACCGGTGCCGGCATGTCGGCTGAAAGCGGACTAAGCACGTTCAGGGATGCCGACGGACTGTGGGAAAACTATCCCGTGTCGCGCGTGGCCACTCACGAGGCGTGGGAGAGCGACCCCGTTTATGTTAATAACTTCTACAACATGCTGCGCAAAAAGCTGCTCGCCGCCAAGCCCAACGAGGGCCACAGGCT
>ERZ779697.651-NODE-651-length-16217-cov-2.56955_pt1 | contig 16217 bp, 18 predicted proteins | sample MGYA00511881_ERZ779697 | MGnify/ENA primary metagenome ERZ779697 (study PRJEB29588, sample SAMEA2148105) | human gut metagenome | biome: human gut; feature: human-associated habitat; material: faeces | place: Denmark | collected 2008/2010 ... | reverse complement strand
AGTGATGCTCACCAAACTGCAAAGCATCTTCCAGGAACCAGTTTATATGGACAACGAACTGGTGGAAGATGTGGAAACAGAGTTAAAGCAGGCGCACCTCACAGTCAATATTTATAGCGATATCCTGACCGGCACGATGGACGCATTCGCCTCCATCATCTCCAACAACGTGAACACCATCATGAAGCGCATGACCTCCATCTCCATCATCCTGATGGTTCCCACCCTCATCGCCAGCTTCTACGGTATGAACGTCCCGATCTACGGAGAAAATATGCCGCATGGCTTTGCCATCATCGTCATGATCTCCATCACACTATCAGCTTTATCATTTTTCATTTTCAGAAAGATCAAATGGTTCTAAATTAAAAAATCCGCTTTACCTTCACAGGCGAAGCGGATTTAAAATCGATAAGCTTTTTCTAATCAAATATCTAATCAGAAAACAATATCTCGGGAAGGATAATATCTAATTCTGACAAATAAATAGCAAAGGACGTGCCAGAAATAGAAATAAAGATATATTTTAAAACAAACCACTGATATACAAACCAATAAAAATAATATATATAATACAAAAGAAATTGGGGAAGTGTGGAGTGGATTGGGGAAAGTGTGTAAAATTTCCACAATCAAGTGTGGAATCCCGACTTTTGAGCGTGGAAAGAGCAATAATAATCGACTGCCTTTTTCAGCAAATCTTCCGGGAGATCGAAAGATTCATCGAACAAAGAAGTTTCGACAGCAAGAGCTTTCTTCTTCGAATCTTTTTTCCAATTGCCAACGATCCGGCCCTCATACAGGATCACGGGGTAAAAGATACCGAAAGTATTGAATGCCTTAGGATGATGTTCGCGTAGCATAACGGTCGTCCGGTCTTTATAGCTGATCAGATATTCATCATACGAGGGTAACAAATGCAACACTTTCCGGCAACGGGCCTTCAAGTCACAGGTAACATGCAGGTAAAAAGTTTCCGAATCAAACTTTTCGGTTAGCAGATCGGTTTCGATCAATGCAACCGCATGTCGAGCCTCAGTTGCCGTCAAGCCGGACCACCAGACAAAATCAGACAATGTAGCCGGGGAATGGCTTTGAAAATATAGGGTAGCCAATCGGGCGAGCGCCTCTTCGCGGCTGAGTTCTTTCATCGGAGGCACACGTTCTTCCAACAGAGCATAGGTCGGCTTCTTGTTTTTATCTGCCCCGCTGCACACAAGGCCATCCGTTTCAGCACGGACCAGAAAATAATGTATCAAGTGATTGTCTGTCTCGACCCCTGCCCGACCGAACCCATCCATCAACTCCTGTTTTGTCAAACTCTTGTTTCCACCCAACAATTGTTCCAGCAATCTACAACCTTTCGTATAGAAGCTTTCGGTTATCTCCATCTTCCGGCTTCTTGCATAAGAATCGAAGGCTGTCCGTATACGACCTCCCGACAATTGCAGCATCCAGCGAATATCCTCTGCTGCGATGAAATGCCAGGTCGGTCGTAATATATGGGTACGCAGGATTTCCCCCTTTGCAAGCGCATCGTCCACCACCCGCAACGAAGAAGACTTCAAGCGAGTCCCGACCGCCCATTTCGCCATCGTATATTCCTGTGCCTGGTATCATTCCCATACACAAAAAGAATTAAAAAGAATATAACAGAATGTTTTTCAACGGTTATATTAATTTACAGTTTCGCTTATTTTCATAAAAAAGACCTTATTTTCCTTGTTTTGGCTACACTTTGGCTACCTGGATAAGATTAAATAACTATATTTGCAAACAATGGAAACTAAAAGAAAAAAATATGGCAGCAAAAAAGGAAATTAGATCGGATAATACTTATATGATAAGCACTGATAGCACCGACAACCCAAAGTTAGGCGCAAAAATACTCTCTGACGGTCGGGAAAGCCTTTTTCTTGATTACTACCTTGGTTACAATATGGTGTACAATGAGGATAAAGAAAAAATGGTAGCCAAGAAAAATAGAAAGAGAGAAACTTTAAAGTTGTATCTATGGCAAGCGCCCAGAACTCCCATTGAGAGACAGCAAAACAAAGAAGTAATAGAGCTTGCTAAAAGGATAAGGTTTGAAAGGAGCCAACAGTTATTAGAGAATATGGAAGGCTACCGATTGAAGCAGCATAGAGATATGAACTTTATCGATTACTTCACAGCATATATTGATAAATACAATAAAAAGGACAAATCTATAATGAGGCTTGCTCTAAAACGTTTTATAGGTTTTTTCAATGATACACCAGAGTATAACAAATTTGCACAAGGAATCAAGCCGACACAAATAACAAAAGATATGGTCGAAGCATTTACCGAATACCTGCAAAGGAGAAGCAAAGGAGAAGGTGCTAAAAGCATATACGCACGTTTTAAGAAAGTTATCAAATATGCCATTGAGCACGATGTAATGATAAAAAATCCATGTACCGGTATCACGATAAAGACTGACGATCAACAATTAAAAAAAGAGGTGCTATCTCAAGAAGAGATTCAACAGTTGATATCGACTCATTATGAACTCGAAAATTCCAACATAAGGCGTGCGTTTATCTTATGTCTTTATTGTGGCTTAAGGTTCTGCGATGTAAAAGACCTAACATTTTCCAACGTAGATTACTCAAATAAACTGTTGAAGTTCGAACAGAACAAGACAAAAGGACATAGCGCAAATAGCAGTGTAGTAATCCCTTTAAATGATGGTCTATTAAAACTGATCGGGGAGCCACAACAACAAGACAATAGGCATGAATTGATATTTATTCTACCCAAATATCCCACATGTTCAAAAGCTCTTAAACGATGGGTAAAACGTGCCGGGATAAACAAACATATTAGCTGGCATTGTGCCAGACATTCTTTTGCCGTTAACATTCTCAACAACGGTGCTAATATAAAGACGGTATCAAGTCTTTTAGGGCATTCAGGATTGAGACATACAGAAAAATACACAAGGGCTGTAGATAGTCTGAAACAGGAAGCAATAAACAGTTTACCTGAACTTAAATTATAAAAGTCATGGACAGAGATAAAAAATTAATCCTCCTTCAACAACAAATAGATAGATGGATAGCTAACGAACGTGAGCAAAAATATATTCTTATGAACGCTATGGATATTGCCACGCTCTTCCTTACAATAGGACTCGACTTTGATTTTGCAATGATTCCTCCCAATGATAAAACGTCCATTCTGTTAGATGAATTAAAAAAACATGGTTTTATTTCCAAAGATACTAAATTAGAGCACTTTAGAATTTTATTCGGAATACCATTACATAAAAAGAACACACCTTTTGAACCTATAAAATGGCAAAAAAATAAACAACTGTTACGCTATTTCATATATTCGATATTTACAAAAGAGACTATTTGGAATAGTAGATATTCAATTATCAATTTATTTGCAGATAAGCACGGGGAAAGAATTAGAATACCAGAATCAGACCGGAACCGTTTAGAACAGAGTAAAGACTATCCTATATTGGTTGAATTGCTAAAAAAAATTAATGAATGAGGGTTCACATTTGAGCTTTTTCGTCAAAAATGTATATTTTTTCCTTCAAAAATGCGCTATATGCTGGAATCTGAACCCGCTTAAATTATTACTATTCATTATTATACATTCATTTTATCTTGTTTCCTTTGTTGTGTCAATCTTTAGATAAGGAGTGCAAGCCTTATCTAAAGATTACAGGACAAATAAGGCGTAGCCTTGCACCTACAGCCGGAAAGTCCAAACCTCTATGATTAAAATGTATGTCAGAGGAATATAAAAGATCGCCGAATTTATAACGGATAATATTATTTTTTGCACAAAAGAAGTTCTTACGAGTGATGAAGCTGCAAAATACTGCGGTTTTTCAAAAAGCTACCTTTACAAACTTACGATGAGGCAGCAAATTCCACATTACAAAAGCCCAACAGGTAAACTTTGTTATTTCAATCGTTCCGAATTGGAACAGTGGTTACAAACTAACAGAGTTTCAACTATTGGAGAATTAAATCAACAAGCACAATCTTATTGTGTAAAGAACAGACTTAAATAATAGGAGGCGGATTATGGTAGCAAGAAAAAAGGCGACCGAAGCCACCCCAAAAACTGAAGACAAAGATAGGTCAAAAAATCATATTCGTGCAACCGTTCGATCTCTTTTTTTATCTGGTCGTAAACTTACAGCACGGGAAATCAATGAGATTACCGGCGGCAACGACGCACGAAAGGAAATATCGGATTTAAGACGTTCTGGTTGGGATATAACAGATTTAAAATTGTCTTCTGGATGTAAATTGTATTGGCTGATAAGTAAATCACAAAAAAACAATGAATAACGAGCACTCAAGTAATCAAAATCATATCGCAATGATTCGTGCAGAACTGCAAAAGGTTGATTCATTTGCAACAGATATACCGAAACAAATAGGGATGCTTACTGTAAAGACCGCCAACCAAACCATAAAGGACACAGCGTTAAGACCTAACCCTGATGCGCTTTGGCTATCTTTATGGTACGAAAGTGAGGTATGTTGTTTATTCTCTGATTCCAATTTGGGAAAATCTATCTATGCCGTACAGATTGGCACAGTTATAGCGGAACAGAAAAAAGTCTTATATTTTGATTTTGAGCTATCAGATAAACAGTTTCAGTTGAGATATAGCGATGAGGCGGGCAATCTGTACCAATTTCCAGATAACCTGTATAGGGTTGAGATAAGCCGGGAATCTTTGGATGTTACAAACTTCGAAGATACCGTTATAGATGATATCGAACAAACAGCTATACAAACGGAGGCAAAGATACTTATCATTGATAATCTGACCTATTTGTGTATTGCAAGCGAAAAAGGGGATGCGGCAGGCACTTTGATGTTACGGCTTATGGCTTTAAAAAGAAAGTATGGATTATCAATACTTGTTCTTGCTCATACACCTAAAAGGTGCTTATCAAATCCTATTACACAAAATGACCTTGCAGGAAGTAAAAAACTATACAATTTCTTTGATAGTGTATTTGCTATCGGCAAGAGTGCAAAAGATAACAATGTACGGTATATCAAACAACTTAAGGTGAGATATGGAAACTATACTTATGACAGCGACAATGTTATAGTATCATCTATTGAAAAAGTAGGCGCCTTCTTGCAGTTTGTCAATATAGGATATGCTACCGAGAAAGAGCATTTAAGAGAGCCATCCGATAAAGATAAAGCGGAAGTCATTAACGAAGCAAAAAGATTAAGCAGCGAGGGCAAAAGCCAACGTGAGATTGCAAGAACATTAAATTTATCAGTGGGATGTATAAACAAATACTTAAAGATGTAAAGTGTTCACGGCATTAACGGCCACAATATACTTTTAATTGATTTAAAATCAATGTATTACACAAGTAAAAAGTATAAATTGTTCACGGTTCATGAGCGTGATCAGTGTGAACACGTGAACGCTGTGAACGCTGTGAACAAAAAACAGGCCGAATATTTTATGCGGTAAAAAAATAAAGTTTTTTTATTCGTCACCTGCGTCACCCGAAAGGTGAAAATAAAAAGTTTTTTTGCCTACATATCCTACATGTTATTTATATCATTTTAGTGATTATCAGAATATTAACAAACAAACATACGTATGCAGAATTACAGCCCGCCATATCTGGAAAAATATACCGGTCGTTCTTCCCGGCATGAATGCCCGTCGTGTGGCGATCCTCATTCGTTCGCCTACTACATGGACGGCAATACCGGGGAGCCGATAGATAGGACGGTTGGCAGGTGTAATCACGAAAGTAGTTGCGGCTACCATTACACACCGAAACAGTTCTTTGCCGATCACCCGGCAGAAAAAGAAAGGCTTTCCGTTCCGGCCAGGCAGACACCGGAACGGAAGCCTAAACCGGAAGCGGGTTTTATCCCGTTCCGCTATGTCGAAAGGTCGGTAAGTTATGGCAGTACGTTTATCTGCTTTCTGTGTGGATTGTTTGACCGTTATACGCTGGGATCACCCACGATTGAAAGATTGATGAATGATTACGCTTTGGGAGCCACGAAGGACGGATGTGTTATTTATTGGCAGATCGATGTTAAAGGCCGGGTAAGAACCGGTAAGATTATGAGGTACGATCCGAACACGGGCCACAGGGTTAAGGATTCAGGCGGTATTAATTGGGTACATTCAGTATTAAAAAAACAGAAAGCGATACCGGAAAATTTTAACCTGATTCAATGCCTATTCGGAGAGCACCTTTTGAAGATGTACCCGGAAAAGCCGGTTGCACTGGTAGAAGCTGAAAAAAGCGCTTTGATAGCTTCTGGTGTATATCCCGAATATGTCTGGTTAGCTACTGGCGGGAAGTCTCAACTATCAATTGACAAGTTGAAGGTATTGCAGGGAAGAACGGTTGTAGCGTTCCCGGATGTTGACGGGTTCGAGTATTGGACGAACAAGGCAGAAGATATCAAACGTATAGGATGCAATGTAATCGTTTCCGATCTGCTGGAAAAGAACGCAAGCGACAAAGACAGGGAGGACAAGATAGACCTTGCAGACTGGCTTATTCGTGACCTTATTCAAGTCAAGGACGATCAACCAACGGAAAAGGCGGCCCAATGCTTTACGATGGATAATCCGGCATTGCTGCTTCTTATTGATACGTTTAATTTAAAACCTGTTGATTTGAAATGAATATGTTACACAAATATAGGTTGCAACAAAAATGCTGTTTTGAAAGAGGGGTACTGATAGAAAATAGTGTTGGCTTGCTCTATTACAAAGGAAAGGAGGTAAACAATGAATCGGATCAATTACCTTTTTAAGCGGGTACAATGCTGGGTACAATCGGGTATTTTCGGGTACTGTGGCAATGGTACGGGTAACCGGGTACACACCCCCCTATATATAGGGGGTGTACCCTGTACCCACCTAAGTGGCCATAACCATAGTACCCACCTATTACTAATTAATCATTAAACTTAATTGATATGGATATTTCAATTATACCAACAATACAGCGATCAAAAAAGCCGGCCAAACCCCGGTACATAAAACCGGACAGCGTGAAACGGCTGGAATCCGATTATTACGAATGGAAATACTGTAATAGCACCATTCCCACGCAATGCCGGGTAAAACCGCATTTCCGGGACGATACGGCTAACGGACTGGCAAAATGTAAGAGGCATGGGCAAAGATAAATAATGCTTTCTATCAACGCCAGAATAGCCAAGGACAATATGATTCACGATTGGGCCGTTGGCGAAAGTCAGGAACAACGGCCGGCATTGCCGATGTACAGGTGACGCATGAAGGCCGGGTGTACAATTTTGAGATCAAGATAGGCAGGGATCGCCAATCTGACGTACAGAAAGCGGTTGAGGCCAGGATAAAAGCTGCTGGCGGTCATTATGCTGTCGTTAAGTGTTACGACGATTTTTTAAATGAAATAATCTGATTATTAACAATTTAATTTTAAACATGGAGACTATTAAAAAAGATGGTTTGGTTATAGAGATTAACCGGCACAAATTGCAAATTGAAAAGATTCAGCAGATCGTGAATGATATGCTGAACGAGGGGTTTAACTTTTCTTCCGATGAGTTGAAAGATTTACGAGGTGATTGTAATTCGCTTCATAAACAGGCGGTAGATATGGCACGGAAAGATGCTTCACGGATAAAAGTATTGTTCTTTCGAAATAAAGATTATGAAGAGGCTGTGAAACATCTGCAATGTGTGATAAATAACAATGCGGGCAAATTGTATACTGTCCTTCGTTCCGGTGCTTTGCATCCACTGGATATTGACGCCTATGAAGTGAAAGAAGGAACCGTCACTATATCTTCCGCATGGCTAAGCCGGAAAGAAGAAGAGTTTACTATTCGCCCGACACCAGAAAGGATAAAGGCGCACGAACTGGTGCAAAAACTGAAAAAGGCAATTGATGAACTGAACGACTTCGTATCTGGCAACCCATATTTCGGGAAAGGCTTTAGCTATATCAACGATGAACGCCGTTGCCTGTGTCGATTGACAGAAGAAGGAGAGTTTTATGTAGAAGACGAAAATTTCGAATATATCTAAAAAAACAAATTAATTATGACTACAGAAGAAAGAAAATCATTCGATGACTTTAAACGTGAATTATTGGAAAACCCAACATTTGGACTTAATTTTTTTGGAAACATGGACAAGGTCGAACTTGATAACGTTGGTGATCTGATAACACGAAACAGACTAATGGAAGAGGCAAAAAATAAGTTCATTTGCCAACATTTGGGGATCAACTATCGGAAAGAGGATTTTGAAGTATCAGACGAAGATTTGGCCGAGGAATGGGCGAAAGACCTACCTGATAGAAGTTAAACATTAAAAGATAAAATTATATGGACAGATCATTAGCTATTGGAGGTGTTTTGTATGAAATTATTTCCCCATCTGTGAGAAATGTAAGCCTTGCACAGGAATATTTGAAAGAATTGCCGGAGGGGAATAATCTCAAGGAAATATTTTCACAATTGGACAAAGAAAGACTCTGCAAAATCCTTTCTTGCTTTATAAAAGGTGATTTATCTTTAGTTGACAAATTAAAAGAAGACAGCAAGGAAATTCTTGTAGATATCCTTTCTATTGAATACGAAGATATATTGAGTGATATTGCACAATTATCCAATATTACAGAACAGATATCAAAATTAGCAGCTATTTCAAAATGAAAATAACATCTGATTTGTCTGGCATTGACAAGTTTGTTCAAGACGTAAGGGATGAACTAAAACAAAAGATGATTGATATTGCCCATGAAGGCGTACAACAAGCGAAAGACAAGGGGGAATATAAAAATCATACTTACAACCTCCGCAGTGCTCCAGGCGCTGCGGTTGTTTTGGACGGTAAAATAGAAGATATGTATGTTCCAGCCGAAACAGGACATAACGAGGCAAAAGTAAAAACGGAAAATCTTTTGCTTTACGGCAATAGACCCCAAAACGGTATTATGCTGGCTGATGGCATGGAATATGCGTCTTTTGTAGAATCAAAGGGTTTTGATGTAATATCAAAACCGGCAATTTCCATTAAAAACAATGCTGAAAAAGAATTTTCAAAATAAAACAAAAGAGTATGGCAGGATTAAAAATAAATATTGACTTTGACTTGAATAAGTTCAACAGGCTGGTTAAAAGGGTGAATGAACTCAAAGAAACTCTCAACGAACTTGGCAGAAGCCATCCTAATTTCAATAAGTTGTTAACAGAGCTTGAAAATACAAGTAACGAAATGAAGCGGATGAAATCGGAGTTGTTGAGTATTAATACCGCTTTGGCACATATCGATTTATCCCAAAAAGTGGTAGAAGATTCCAAGAAGATCAGAAAATCTACGGATGAAATAGGTGATTCATTCAGAGAATATGCAGATTCTATAAATGGAATCAAAGCTCAAATGAAAGAGCTTACTCAAGAATTTAACAGGATGAGTGAAGCGGAAAAAAACGGTGCATCAGGTCAAGCAAACATAAATAAATGGGCCGAATTGAATGCCCAATTGAAAATCACATCCGAAGGGGTGCGTGCTTTATCAAAAGAGTATGCAAACAATGCAATAATAAGTCAAGCCCAAGAGGGCAGTTTAAAATCGCTCCGTGCACAATTGTCAAACTTGAGATATGAATATGACAATATATCTCGTGACCTTCGTAATGGAACAACAGGGGCCGAACTGGTTGCACAAATAAAAAAAGTGAATGACGAGCTTAATGTAGCGGAACAAGCAACCGGCCGGTATCAGCGAAATGTCGGAAACTACGCCTCTGCTTGGAATGGGTTAAATGTGCAAGTTCAACAAGTAGCTCGTGAACTTCCATCCCTTGCGTATGGCTTAAATACGTTCATATCGGCCATTGGTAACAACTTGCCCATGCTGGCAGATGAAATACAACGAGCCAGAAAAGAATACAAATCTCTTATCGCCGAAAATAAAAAGGCTACACCTGTATGGAAACAACTTATTTCATCTATTTTTAATTGGCAAACGGGATTAGTGGCGGGAATAACGGTTTTAGCCTTATACAACAAGGAAATAATAGAATGGACGAAATCGTTATTTAACGCAAAGAAAACATTGTCTGAAACGTACAAGACCACAGAAGAGTTTAATAAAAGTGTAAGTGTAACGTCTGGAAATGTCATTGCCACATTAGAGCAGTTATCTGCTGGCTGGAAAAAGTTAGGCGGAGATATCAAAGCACAAGAAAAGTATATCCTTGACTATAAAGATGATTTTGATCGTTTAGGTGCCGCCGTTAATTCTGTAGAAGAGGCGGAAAATATTTTAATCAAAGGCAAAGCTGCGTTTATTGAAAGCATTATTGCTAAAGCAAAGTCTACATCTATAATGAAACTTGCATCCGAAGAATATGTGAAGTATCTCCAAAAGATGAGGGAAGCGGAGGCCATGCCTGAAGGACGTACACGTTCCTATTGGAATTATGCTGGTGCTGCTAATGGAGGGTTCCAAAAAGTTACTTTTTTCGAAAAGAATAAAGAGAAAATAGCAACAGAAGAAGAAGCGAAAAAATACCTTGATTCTTTTAATGCGATGATAGACGATGTTATCGAAGCTGAAAAGGATGGAACCGAAAAACTAAAGAATGCAGGGATAGAACTCACAAACTCATTGGTAGAGGGTTCTGTCGGAGCAATAAAGGCCGCCATTACTCAAAAGCAACAGGAATTAGAAAAAGTAGTTGATCCTAAAGAATACCAACGTATAGAGGATGAAATTAAAGTGATGCAGGCAAAGTTAGAAGCTATAACCGGGAAATCGACGAAAAAAGAAAATGCTGTTTTCGATCAGAAAAACCGGTTATTAGAAATAATATCTAAAAATGCTCTTGAGCGGATTGAAAAAGAAATAGAATTAGAGAATCAAGCAGCACAGGAGCGCATAAATGCTATGGATGAAGGATTTAATAAGGAACAAGCTCAAAGGGAATTTAATAATAAAAAAGAGCTTCAAGCCTTACAAAGGCAAAAAGAAGAATATATCCGATCTTATATCCAGACACAAAAGGAAATATTTGAAGCGAAAGAAGATTTGAAAGCCAAACAAAATCCGAATTATAAAAAACAGTCTTTCGATTCTTCCTCTATATCTGTCGATACGTCTATGTTCGATGTTGTTGAAATGTTGACAATAAAAAGACAAAGCGCTGACTTAGCTAAATACTATAAAGATTTATTGTCCACATATCAGGACTATACAACGAAGCGGTTAGAGATCCAGAAAAAGTTTAACAAAGATAGAAACGCATTAGAGAAAGCCGGAGCCTCACAGGAGCGAATAAACGAATTAGAGTACCAACGAAAAGAAACCTTAGATGCCATTGATTTGGAATTTGCGCAGCGTGAGGATTCATTTCAAGCATGGATGAATCATATTGCTAATCTAAGTTTGGAAAAGTTGCGGGAAATGCTGATGCTTGCAAAAGAAGAATTGCAACGCCAGGAACTGATAAATCCTAATGATCCACAATTAGCGGTAATTCGTGCACAGGTTACTACATTAGAAAATTCAATCAGAAATAAACAAAATAATTCGTCACCTGGAAAAAGAACTGTCAAGGAATGGCAAGATTTGTATAGCACTCTTCAAAAAGTAGATCAAGAATTTACAGAAATAGGGGACACTGTAGGTGGTACGATCGGAGAAATAATCAAAGCAGCAGGAAACATTACTTCTTCAACCTTGCAAATGGTTGATAGTATTGTTACTCTGGCCAGTTGGTCTACAATTGCCACTAAAAGAGCCGCCGAGGGTGCTACGGCCGCAATAATCAAAGTAGAGCAAGCCTCTGTTATCCTTACAGCCATATCCGCTGCACTTAAAATTGCAACGTCAATTGTCGGGCTGTTTAAAAGAACGGATTATATGGCCGAGTTTCGGAAAGAAATGGCGAAATTGAACCATGAACTTGAAATAACCAAATTAAACGCTCGTATCGGTTCGGACGAGCACAATACCATATTTGGTAATGATTTATGGAAGAATGCCAAAAATAATATTGATGCGGCGAGGGAAGCTCTTCAAAAATATAACGAGACTCTCAATGATATTGCAAATAGAAAGGTGTATGAAAATATTTCGCAAAAAATAGCAAAAGCATTCGACATAGACCTAAGTCAAACTTTTGATTCATTGGAGGATTCCATAGCAAACATGCAGATACAGATTCGGCATTCTACATGGTTCAGGGATGCCAAATATCAATCTTTGAAAGATGCCGTGCCGGAATTATTTAACGAAGATGGTTCCGTAAATATGGAGGCTTTGGAAAAGTTTATAGGGTCGGATACCTTCAAGAAATTAAGCGAAGAGAATCAGAATTATTTGCAAAAAATGTCTGACGATTGGAAGGTTTATCAAGATGCTGTTGAAGAGGTAAAAGATTATTTATCTGATATATTTGGCGATCTGGGCAATACCATGATGGACACGATTGTTGAGGCATTTGCTAATGGGACCGATGCGGCCAAGTCGTTTGTTGATTCTGTTTCCGGTATGTTGGAAACGTTGGCTAAACAGATGGTGTATTCCGTCACTTTAGGCCCTTTGATGGAAAAAACACAAGAGGAAATGTTGAAAGTTATGCAAAATACGGGATTGTCGGATAAGCAAAAGTTTGATCAATGGACCGATATTTTAAATAGCCTTGTATCGGATGCTATAAGTCAACAGGAATTAGCCAATAAGTTATTAGAACAGTATCAGCAATTGGCAGCAGATAAAGGCTTTGACATATTTTCCCACAAATATTCGCAATCCTCAACATTCGGAACTTCACTCGCTGCAGATCAAGATTCTGTTAATGAATTGAATGGACGATTTACGGCCTTGCAGATGGTCGGAGAAGAAATAAAAGAGGAGTCTGTAAAACAGACTTCTGTTCTTGAAGTGATAGCTGGGGTCCTGGCTGGTGGAAATAAATCAATTGATAATCTTCCAGATATTTCAGCAGAAGGAAGGGCTATTGCAATAGAAGGCTATGAATCCCGTATAAATGTCGTTTTTCCGAAAAATGAATTTGCCAATATTGTCAATGGAATAAATGATGTAAAATCAATCATTGACGAAATGCGAACAAAGCAGGTCGAGAGTTCTATGGACATCCAAAGTGTAGCAGAAGCGACGACGACTATTGCTAAGAACAATATTAAAATTGCCGCAAATACGGAAGAAATAAAACAAAGTGCTAAACATGTGTTTGGATAAAATGGTATAAAGGCGAGGAATATTATTTTCGTACCTGTACGGACGGTAGAAATATGTCAAGGTTCCGGCAAGGGTAAAACAACACTAAGGTTACCCTAAGGAATATGTACATAAGTCCAATTCCAGGTTGACGCTCCAAATGTGGATTATGATCGCACGGGCTTAACACGGGCGATTTCAGGTACTTTCTTTTCGCAAGCAATACGAGTATAGAAAAGATGGCGTTATTGGATATTAGGGGAGAAAAACGGACAAATCCGGGCTTTATTTATTCATTCTGTCGATATTATCCATAAATTACCTATATTTGCAATAACGTTTTTCATGGTATTAGTGTTTAGGTTATTCATTGGTGTTTATAAAGCCGTTTTACTAAAATCCCGTTACTGTCTTGATCTGGTAACGGGGTTTGTTATTTTTATTCGGTGGCAAAACTCGGTATTCGGTACTCCCCTATAAGGGAGAGTACGTACCGAATACCGAATTTTTTGTTTGGTAATTGGTTCGGTAATTCGGTACGTACCGAACCGAGTTTATTCGAATGGTAAACTCTCATACCCGGTTGGTGTCCGGTTAGGTTTGGTTTTAACCAAACTGCCAACCAAACCGACCAAACCTTTAAGCCTGTCCCAAGTGGTTCACTGTCTCACATGTAGGATAATGGGACGGGACACTATTCAACTTTGGCATTGATGTTCACAGCGTTCACAGCGTTCACGTGTTCACACTGCTAACGCCCGTAAACGTGAACACTCTATGTGTTTTAATCTACATAATATACTGATTATAAATATATTAAATATACATTATAGGTGTTAACACCGTGAACACGTGTGTACCGGGAACAACGTGAACACCCCCCGATCCGAATGGGGGCATCCTCATATTCATTCTACTTTTATGCTAATATCCTTCCCGCAATGGGGACATGTGAGAGTTAAAGCGTCGCTTTTTGGGCGCACTTCTTCGGGGGAGGCGAATAACTGCCACATGGGTACATCTAATGCCGTGGCGATCTTTTCCAATGTGGCAGTAGTCAATGATCCAGCAGATACCATTTGTTTAACAGCTGAAAGACTTACATTCATTTTATCGGCTAATTCTTGTTGTGTCAGCCTTTTTTCTTTCAATAGTTCCTTAATTCTCATGATCTTATAAAATTTAATTATAGTACAAAAATAACTCCACTACTCAAAATGTATAGTATTTGCTATATTAATTAATCTTAATACGATAGCATTTTCTATCTAATTGTTTTGTATAGTATAGAAAATGCTATACCTTTGCATTATCAAAATAAAACAAACAGATATACAGCTATGACAAACGAGGATTACATGAACAACGAGTTGACAGCGTTAGCCGCCATGACGGAAGAGGAAGCCTGCAAAGTTTATAATGTGGATTATAAAGCCGAGGCAGAAATCTACATTCGTGATTATTGGATGTACATAGCATAAACAAGATTACTAACACATAAACACTATACGATCATGAAGAATTTTAGAACTAAAGTATTCAAACAAGCCTATGAGCTTATGAGAGCAACAGGTAAGGCGTTTGCCGTATGCCTGTCAAAAGCATGGGCGTTGTACCGTCTCACTAAGCGGATGCACAAGGAAATAGTAACGTTTGCTTATGAGAAAGCAGACGGAAGCCTGAGAAAGGCAAAAGGAACGTTACAGGACGTTCAGAACTTTGTCAAGGGAACAGGGACACCCAACTATAAAACGGTGCGTTATTTTGATGTTGAGGCGAACGGGTTCCGGTCATTCAAAGCAGAGAATTTAATCACAGTATATTAAAATCCGGTAGGGCTGTCGGTCAAACCGACCCCCTCTACCACAAACAAAATAATATTACAATCATGGAATTTAAAGATTTAGCAACAAAGTTCGAAGGTCTTACAGCAGATCAAGTAGGGGTATTAGCAGAGTTCGGCAAAAATATTTTAGATGATGCCGGCATATTCGGTTTACCTTCTTATTTATTGGGCTTAATTCAGGATATGCTCAATACAGACGAATTTGATATTGAAGAGAATAGGCTTACAATAAGATCACTCTTACATATCGTGGAATTAGCCAATGATTTAAATATGCGATGCTGGGGTGAACAAAAAACCCCGTTCGGACTTACGGGCATTAGATATGACAACCAATATGTCGGATTTAAAGATGAGACTAAAATAATAGCATCATGATTGCTGCATAAAATTATATACTAGCACGTTGGGGCTTCGTACCCGGCGTATCACGTTTGGATGTCCCGCCGGTAATATCGCCGGCGGGTATGGAATAAATTACGGTAAGGTTACCCCAAGGTCGATACAAGGGTAAACAACCCTAAGGTTACCCCAAGGAATAATCATCGCAGTTATAGGATATGTAAGGAAAACTTTTTATTTTCATTCTATTTGAGACCAAAATTGGATAGTATTGTTGTTTTTGGCTACCTCATGGCAACCCAAACAGTTGTTCGTATTTGATTATCATTAACTTACACACATATATTAATTCCTGTGCCTGGACAGCTCCCATCCAGGCAACCAATTCCTTCGGACTCCTGAACCGGGACTTTGCCAATTGATGGCTCAACAGACGAATATCGGTCAACATATTCTTACTGTTAGCAGGATTTTCCGGTCATAATATCCAATACCAGCTTATCGGTGGCTTCCATTCCTTTGGAACCGATAGAAGTCAGGTTAATGATCGACTTGTCGACATTCTCATCAATAATGCCCTCGACCGGAGTCACCACCTTGTTTTCCATTGCCATCAACGCAGACAGCATAGCAGTCGAAACACCGCTGGAAACTTTCATGGCACAACTGGGCTTCGCCCCATCACATATCATACCGGTAATATTGCCGATCATATTCTTGATTGCATAGGAAATCTGCACTTTATCGCCTCCCATCAGATAGGTAATGCCGCAACTGGCTC